>Ga0315314_1000871_pt1 | contig 29563 bp, 29 predicted proteins | sample TDP9_MG_FD_203631 | JGI IMG/M metagenome (GOLD analysis project Ga0315314, IMG submission 203631) | Freshwater sediment microbial communities from Lake Towuti, South Sulawesi, Indonesia - TDP9 | ecosystem: Environmental > Aquatic > Freshwater > Lake > Sediment | place: Indonesia: South Sulawesi... | reverse complement strand
ATCCAGAGAAAAGAAATTTTCGCAAGGCTGTCGTGAGCTCCTACTGGCGAGTGCTTGACAACTGTGACGGATAGCTTGATAGCGCCGATAACTGCCCACGGATTCGGAAACGTGGTCCTTTACCTGATTGCTTTATATCCGCTGTAATGTGGGCTGTTCAGGCTATTAACTCTTGTTAGATGAAGTGGTTGATGGGTAAAAAATCGTTTGTTGTTGCGGCTATTCCAGCCTTTAATGAGGAGAAGACCATAGCGAAGGTTGTTTTGTTGGCTAGAAGGCATGTGGATAGGGTAGTGGTTTGCGATGATGGTTCCACGGACTTGACGGCGGGGATTGCGGAGGGGTTTGGGGCTACAGTGATACGGCACGAGAGAAACATGGGGAAGGGTGCAGCCTTCAAAACCGCGTTGGTATATCTGAAGCAGTTGAATCCAGATATTGTTGTGACGTTGGATGCTGATGCCCAGCATGACCCAGATTGGATACCGAGGCTTCTTGAGCCGATAATTAGAGGGGAGGCTGACATGGTTGTAGGTTCTAGGTATGTGGAAGGCTCTGAGATGGATGCTCCTTTTTACCGTAGGTTGGGATTGAAATTGGTGAATTCGGTGAGTAGAAAAAGCGGTAAGGGGGTTGTTAGGGACACTCAGAGCGGCTTTAGAGCGTATTCGGCTAAGGTCTTGGATCTCATGCAGCAGTGTGAGGCTGGGGGTTATGGTGTAGAGACGGAGCAGTTGGCAGTAGCGGTAAAGAATGGTTTGAGGGTGGTGGAGGTTCCGATAGCCGTAAGGTACAAGGGCTTGGAGAAGACTTCGAAGAGGAATCCGGTGAGGCATGGAGCCGAGCTTATAGGGATGGCGTTGAGGCTGATTGTTGAGGAGAGGCCGCTGTTGCTCTTGGGGGTGCCTGGAGCGTTGCTGACCGTTTTAGGGATGGGGACGGGGGCATACTTGCTATGGTATTTTAACATGACGAGGTATTTCAGCATACCAGTAGCGTTGATAACGTTGGGGGCGCTGTTCATGGGGACGATACTGTTCATAACGTCGCTTATGCTGTACGCGATAACGAGACTGAAGCAGAAAAACTTTGAGCTGAAAGAATGACTTCCAAGGTTCCGTATGCTTCAGTTATAGTTCCCTGTTATAATGAGGAAGAAAGGATAAGAGATTGTTTGTTGGCTCTAATTAAACAAGAATGTTATATCCCGTATGAGATCATCGTGGTTGATGATGGTTCAAACGATGGAACATGCGACCAAGTTAAGGCCTTTATAAGAGAGGCTGTCCCTTTAAAAGGAATCAACGTTAAACTGATTGTTGCTGAGCATGGGGGACCAGCTAGGGCTAGAAATATAGGGATAAAGAACGCGGTTGGGGAACTAATCCTTTTCGTGGACGCGGACTGTGTAGCAAACCCTTTCTGGCTTAGGACCTTGACTAGGCGGATGAAGGATGAGGTTGCAGCGGGCGTAGGCGGGACATATAGAACTAGGAACCCTGAAAGTAAGGTCGCGTGCTTCATAGGCCTTGACATAGAGTACCGGCACATGAACATGGGTACGTACACTGACTTCTTAGGAAGCTACAATGCGTGCTTCGAGAAGAGTGTACTGATGGAGGTAGGAGGTTTTGATGAGAGCTTTACGGAGGCGAACGCTGAAGACAACGACCTGTGCTACCGGATCTTGGAAAGGGGTTATACACTTATCTATGAGCCCGCGGCTTGGGTAATTCATCATCATCCATCCACTATCCGTCAGTTCATTAAACAACAATTCAGACGAGCAATGTGGCGAGTTTTTCTATATAAGAAAAATCCGAAGCGGGTTAAGGGTGATAGGTATGCGGGACTTTGTACATTGGTTCAGCCTTTGTTGTTGGGCTTGATTTCCTTTTTGATACTGCTTTGGGGCTTGATCTCTAAAATCTTATTCATAGCTCTTGTTGCAGCATTGCTTACGGGAGCTATGGGCTTGATCGGTGCAAACGCACGCCTTCTTAGTTGGATTTATCGAAAACAGAGGAGCACGAGCTTCACTGTCTTCAGCTTTGCTATGATCGTCCTAAGAGTTATTACGTGGTGCCTAGGAGCAGCTTTCGGTCTTAAGTTCCTTGTTAAGCATAGTTAAGGTCCTAACTATCATCCTTAGAGAGAGTAAGTAACTCCTTGAAAATCTTGATGCTTAACCCCCCATACGTAAGGGATTTCTGCAGATCAGCCCGCTGGGCGGCGAGGAGTAGAGGCAGGGTTCAAAGGCATCCAGATTGGATGGCCATAGCGACAGCTGTTCTAGAGGAGCATGGTCATCACGCTTGGTTGTTTGATGCTTCTGCGCTGAACCTTGATCGACCGACAGTAATAAGTAAGATAAGAAATTTCAAGCCGGAAATTGTTGTTATTCATACCACAACACCAAGCATTTACAATGATGTTTTGTATGCGAAAAATTGTAAGGAAGAAGTAGGTAACGAGTGCGTTACGGTTTTGATAGGAGCCCATGCCTCTGCTCTTCCGGAGGAGACCATAAAAAAAAGTGGCAGAAGCGTGGACATAGTAGCCAGAGGCGAATTTGACTACACGCTTTTAGACATTAGTGAGTGTAAAAAATTCGAAAATATTCTTGGTATATCCTATTTTGATAAGGGTTTGATAAAGCACAACAAGGATCGTCCCCTAATAGAAGATGTCAACAGCCTTCCTTTCCCGGCTTGGCATAATATAAGACCTGAATGGTATTGGGATGGCGGAAAGCTTTACCCGTTCCTTACACTTATATCTGGGAGAGGATGTTTGGGTAGGTGTACCTTCTGCAGAGAAACTCAAGTAATGTTTGGTCATAAATTGCGACTGCGTTCGCCAGATTTAGTCGTCGATGAGATTGAATTTGACTTGAAACTGTATCCTCAAATTAAAGAGATTATGTTTGAAACAGATACATTTACGATGTCTCCAAGTCATGTACGAGGCGTATGCCAAGAGATTCTTGAAAGAGGACTAGATGTTACTTGGTCAGCAAACGCAAGACCCGACGTTGTTGATTCTGAACTGCTTAGGGTTATGAGGAAGGCAGGTTGTAGAATGCTTGTCGTTGGGTTTGAGTTCGGGACGCAGGCAGCCTTGAACGCTGTTAAAAAAGGGATAAGACTTGAGACAATGGTTAAGTTTGCGAATCTTTGTCACAAAATTGGTATTAAGGTACATGGATGCTTTATGGTAGGAGCACCCAACGAAACAGTTGAAAATGCTTTAAGAACTATAAATTTTGCAAATCAGCTTCCTATGGATACGGTTCAGTTCAGTGCCCTTTGTCCATATCCAGGTACCGAGTTCTACGGGTGGGCGCAGCGAAAAGGTTTCATTATTGCTAAAGACTGGACGGACTGGGTTAATCATAACTTTGAGCAATCTACCGTAATAAGTTACCCCCAAGCCACAAAAGAGCAAATAGACTCCTTGGTCAATAAAGGATTGCAGGAATTCTATCTTAGACCCAAAAAGATGCTGAATCTTCTACTCTCCACCAAGGAACTGGGAGACCTTAAAAGGAAAGTTTATGGTTCCAAGAGCTTTTTTGATTATTTCTTGCGTGAGGTAGTGTTTCGTGCGAATAAGTAGCAAGAAAGGGACTGCAGAAGGATTATCTTCCAAACCTTGTTGGCATAAGCTTATGCGCGCTTTTTTGTCGATGGTACCGCTTGGAAATCTGAGTGTCCAAGTTAAGGCTTGGGAATATATAACTAGTACTAGTATTGATGCGTTCAACCTATCATTTGATAACATCCATGTAGTAAGTGGGTTTCAGTTTATCGAAATTGCTGTTATTGGCATTATTGGGTTTGCGACAGTATTTGTGTTGAAAAGGCACAGGTATGCTAGAGAAAAGGGGCGCGATGTTCAGGTATTCCCCTTGGAGAAGCAGACCGTTCTTAGACAGAGATCCACAAATTCAAATGTTAATTAGTAATAATTCCCCCTCGGAATAGAATGGACAATTGGTCAGAATCGCGATTTTGTCGCCCACCTTAAATTCATATGATGGTGTGGCCAAAGTGGCCTCAGATCAAGCAGAGGATTTGGCGATGCTTGGTCATCAAGTTACGATCTTTGCCTTTGATGGAGACACTTCGCCTAAGAATGCTGAAGTTAAGTTTCTTGGGGCGCCAAGGTCTCTATTCTTGCGCAGACTGTATTTCTTAGTTTTTCCTGCAGATGTGATAAGGCATGTAGGTAAACTTGGGGGTTTCGACGTTATCTTAAGTCATCATTATCCAATGAATTGGCTTGCATCCGTTGCAAAACGAATTTATCGCGTTAAGTACGTATACCACGCGCATGGGGTTCCTTACCCGCAACTTTTTGCATCATTTCATGAGAGACTGTATATGATTCTGTTTTCTTTGCTTTGGAAGAAGTCTTTGTCAAATGTCGATTTTATTATTGCCGTTAGCGAGTTTTTAGAAAAAGAAGTGAAAAAGGAGTTAAAGAGAGACAGCGTCGTTTTGTATAACAAAGTGGATTTTTCCATTTTTCATGAAGGGGTTGATGGTCAGAAGATTCGAAAGAAGTATGGATTGGGCCATGATCCCGTATTATTGTACGTTGGAAGAGTTGATCCTTACAAGGGAGTATATCTACTTCTGTTGGCCTACCGGATAATTAAAAGAGAAATGCCAAATGCAAAACTATTAATACTAGGGAAAAAACGTTTTCCAAAATATTTTAAAAAAATTAAACTGCTTTGCGATGGCTCCACAATATTCGTAGAATGGGTGCCAAAAACCGAAATACAATTCTACTATGGTGCATGCGATATCTACTGTACGACAAGTCTCTATGAGAGTTTTGATCTACCTAGTGTTGAGGCGCAAGCTTGTGCAAAGCCTGTTGTGGCTTTTGACATTGGTGCCCACAACGAATTTATCGATGATGGCAACACCGGATTCCTTGTTCCATCAAGGAACTATGTTGCATTTGCTGAAGCAGTTGTTCGACTACTGCAAGACCCAGACTTAGCAAGGAAGTTTGGACTAAATGGCTATAGGAGGACTAGAGAAAAGTTCAGTCGCAAAGCGGGAAGCAATAGCGTTTTAGTTCCCCTGCTTCGTTCAATTATGAACCCAAAGGATTGGGCATCGAAATGACATCACTGAAAACACTATGAGCAAACGACTTTTAATCTTGTTTACTATACTCGCTTCACTAGCTGTAGAGGTAAAATTATTTGTCACGTTTGCGTCCAGTACAATGTTCGTATTCTTCTTACAATTCTTCACATTTGGTATAGCTGGCCTAGCCTTTTACAAATTCGCTTACCCCAAACTCGAGACCAAGAAAGAGTTTGGAAGTTTACTTGGAATTCGAGCCAAACGCGCCCTAGACTTTGTAGTCTTAGGCTTCTTAATCTCTGCGGCAATTTCATTGCACAATTCTGTTTACACCAAGAATCTGTTCTACTATCTCTCCACATCTTTAGCAGCAGGATTACTATGCTTACAGATAATCTGTCACGATGAACAAGACAAAAGTAGAATGAGTATCGTGCTTATACAGCTGCTTTTGCTTGCATCGACTACAGGCTTAAGTTCTTTCTTAATAAATCCTTATCTCACTGGTCAGGATGCATATCGTCACGCGGATACGATTCAAATGACACTTGCCTCTGGGCACGTCCAACTTCCAGAGTACGAACATTACCAGTTTTATCCTTTGGCTCTGATTTTGCCTTCAATTGTTTTTCAGGTCACTGAATTTGACCTCAGAGGTGCCATGGAACTAACAAAATTTTCCCTATATATACTAGTTATTCCCCTGATTTTCTTGATTGGAAGAAAGATGATGGGAGATAAATTGGGTCTAATGTCCTCACTTCTCGTTGCTATTTCTCCCCTTTACGTTGCAAGTTCAAATCATTACATGCCAATGGCTATAGGTGCAACTTTCATTCTTATTGATCTTTACATTTTAGTAACTCAAGACACACACTTCTCAAGAAAAATCCTCGCAGTATTCGGTATAAGCGCTTTAGCGGTCTTCTTTACACATGCAGTTTCTTCGCTGGTCTTAATGCTCATACTAGGTGCGAACTTTCTGGGAGTACGTCTATTGCGAGCCACAGGCAACCCTGTTTCTAAGCGCGTCACATTTTTCGTCGCATATGCAATTGGTCTAGTCGCATATTGGATTTTTATCTACTCTGTTTTCTTCAAGAACATGATCAGAATTATGTTCCTCATTGAAACGTTACCGCCAATAACACAGACGTTTTCTCGAAGTCCAAATCCATACCTCTACACAGAAATGACCTTGAACTACCTGGGCATCACTGCGATGGTCTTCTTTGTCGTGGTAGGTCTTCTATGTTGGCTACGTAATCGCGCACACACTAGCGTAGGCAGAATTACTATCATAATCTCCCTTGGGCTTCTGTTAATAGTACCATCTTTTTCTGTCGCAGTCAACTCGTTTGCTGAGCCTGAAAGAATGCTTTCGTTCATAACTCTATTATGGGTTTTTCCCGCAACCGTTGGACTTTTTTCAACTCTAAGCCTAGGTAGTTTTTCCAAAAGTTTAACCAAGGGAATCGTGTCCCTTGCGCTGGTATCCATAATAGCCTTCGCGTCCTTCGCCAGTTATTTAACGTGGGATAACAATGGAATATTGACTACCCAAATTCCAACATACTTAAATCATGTAGAAGAGTCGGCATTAGTTGCTGGATCGTATATTCAGAAGATTCCAAAAGGAAATATGATATACATGACCTTTCCCACGCATTACTTGGCGCACCCTGAGAGGGGGTTTACGGTCATTATTGGCTATGGACTCGGACAGCTTTCTTCAATGACCGTTAATAACACAGGCTACTTTTTCGTCAGCATTCCAAACCTTAAAAGTGGAACCTTCTCTGGCAACAAAACAATTAAATATGATGAGAGTTTCCTGCAGGAATTTACGAACCATGATTTGTGGTACGACAACGGAGCTATAAGATTCTACGAAAACAAGTTCTATGTTGCGCTCTGGAATGCTTCGGAATAGTTGAGACTAATGCGAAAAAGTGTGATGCTGAAAGTTTTTATCATATGCGCTTTCTTAGCGCTAACGCTTGGATCTCAAGCTTACGGTTCTCAGAGCAAACCTGGGGAAATAAAATATTTTGACTTAGATCAGGATGGAAAGATCGACAAATGTGTGATTGTGGAGGATACGGAGTCTATTAGCGAATTTCCGAGAGTGATAGCCAGTGTGTACAGTCCGCTTTACAGGATTAATGAGACAGGTGACTGGAGAACTAGCGTCAGTTTTATGGATGAGACGTGGTTTCTTTCTAGAGGCAAGGGTGAAATTGCGATAGTCTTCACAAGAGAGATGTCTAAGCTGAGGGCAGCAGTTTACGAAGATATGAATGGCGACGGAAAGATCTCGTACGTCGATTATGAGAATGGGACAGTAGTGATAACTGAGTCATCATTTCCCACGATTGTCTTTGTCGCAGAAAGAAATTGGAACCAAGGCACCGTAACTATGTACTATGATGGTCAGATAAACATCCTCCCCTTTTGGCCAGGTTGGTCCGGAATCCCGTTGCTCCTAGATGGAATCTACGACTACAAGATTGTATACTACGATATGGATATTGATGGCAAAATAGACATAGAATACGGTGAGATAATGGATCCTCCTAGAGTCTTCGATTCAGTAGGAACCAATATCTTTCCTAAGTACTTTGTTGTTGACGAGTATGGTGGTAGAAATCTGCGCGGAAACCCAGCCTTTTGGAGGTTTCTAGGCTTAACTAGGACCCTACCCGAAATCGACTCAATCATAGCCGTAGACTGGGATACAGGGAAAATTGTGAGGATCAATCCCGCAATTCCTGTACACTATAACTTCGAAGGCATCAGCTTCTCAAACTTCATCTATGACAAGAAAATAGGGTACGCTCAATGGTGGGAGAACGGCTTCTATTTCTACGATCTTTCAGGAGAAAGGCGAGGAGCTCCTCAGCTATCAATAAGATTGGGTGATGACCCAGGGGAAACAGGAGCAATAGGGGCGCGCAAGGGACAAGGCGAATATGATAACTTTAGGTACAGTTGGGACTTTCATGAGAACACTAATCCTGATAATGTCCGCTGGAGTTTCGGAATCCTCGGTTTAGGATTTGTGCCATACAACCATACAAACGCCTACCCATTTGGAGTAGTGAACCGAATACCATATGAAGATGCCCCAAACTTCATTTTCTCACAGAATTGGACGGGAGTCATATTTACTGCCGACGAAGCAGGGATTCAAAGGGGCCTTGAAGGTTTATACGAAAATCCTGATTTAGCTGCCATACTTTGGTACAAAAGAAACAATTACAAGGTCGTCCCTTATTTTCCTTGGGTTGGAAACAGAGCTGACTGGAACTATTCTTTCTCCGGGCAAGTGCAACTGTACATCTCAAATTTAGATAAAAAACTCCATTTGTTAAATGCCCAGAGAGGAATATGGCTAGTAAATCTAAACGAAAGCATAGAGTACGAAAGCACTAATGGAAAGTTCATCGATAAAATTACTCGTAACCAAGTAGCGTACAAAGTCCTCAAGGAAGGTTCTGGTCAACATATAATATATAGAATGACGATAGAAGATATTGGCACATATAGGGTTATTGACACCCTTGAATCGCTACTCTATTTTCCAGATGCTATTGTTTACTATGGTTCAAATAACACGATAATAAAGCAGATTAGTGTTTCTCCAGTCATTATGGAGATGAGTCCGCCTAGAACGCATGAGGATTGGTTATGGCAAAAGATGGAGTTAAGTAAGTATGGAAGTTATGAGCGGCTTAAAGACTTTTTTAACCTTTTCGAAACAGATAAGAAACTTACAATTACGAATGGGCGTGTGGTGAGCAGCGCGTGGAATGAAGAAGGATGGGCGGTTCTGTTAGAACTTACCGATGATGGGCAAGTATACCTAACAGACTTTGACAAGAAGATTTATGTAGATGACATCGAACTCAAGACAGAAATTCATTTATCGAAAGGACTCCATTTGCTATCAGACCATAAGAAAGAGGGGTTAGACGGTAGGAAAGTACTAATCACAATAGACAAAGTAACTGAAACCCATGAACGATTTGATGTCTGGCCTGCTACGATCTTGTTGCTTGCCGTTGTGTTTTCTTTGGGTTATTATAACTACCTCCGCGGGAAGAACAAGGTAAAAGCATACGCCCTTATATTAACGACTATATTGTCAGTTTTACTTGTTTCATTTAGTATATCACCGCCCATAGAAAGGTACACCGAACTGTACTTTACCGAACCGCTGCAGTTAAAGGCAACGTGGAGTTCAACCCAACATGTTGACATCACTATTGTGAATAGGGAGGGAGCTGCTGCAAAATACAATTATGAGCTTGTTCTCCGCTTCTATAAGAACGGAATCATGCTCCACGAGGAGAAGGTCTTCTTTAGCTCGATTACTTTAGAAAGTTACAAGAAAGCAAGCCTCTTCATACCAATTTCCCCATCGGAGAGACTACAACACCTCATGTTGGCTTTGCAAAAAGATGAGTGCAGAAGAAGCGAAGACAATCTTTCTGTGAAGGTTAGCGTTAGGTTATTCTATTTAGACAATGTAAAACCATACAGAGAGATATGGCACTGGTTTGGTGATCTTTGAAAGTCAGGTACTAAAAATGTGTGTGAGTTCAAGTTGTGCCGTAACGTAGGACGCTCAATTACCCACTTTCTAAAAAGTTGTCAGAGACCAAACGGGACGCTATATGATGAAATAGACCAGGGCATAACCCCTGATAATCATTATGCACATACCTTTCATTCTTTGGCCTTGATACAGTTATATCAACTAACAAATGACATAACGTATCTACGATCCGCCGAAAAGGCGTTAATCTACTACTTCGCCCTTCCCGAGAAGAAAAGAGGACACCGCGAGTTAAACAATTTGGCAGTTCTCTGGATTCGTTCTAAATTTGGAAATCAGCTGGCTGAGATGAAAGTGAACTTAGAGGACAGGATCGAAGAATACATCGGGAATATGAAATTCGATTCGGATCTTACCGAGAACCTGTCTAACAACTGGACTGCAATAAAGGCTGGATGCTACGCTTTAAGATACTCCATACTTAGTTTGCTTGAGGACCGAGCAGAAGCCAAAAGATTAATGCATAATTTCGTCTTGCGATGCCAACTGGATGATGGCCTTTTTTATGACTGGCCTCCAAGGGCTATGGCAGAGTCATGCGCCACTCCACTAGCATACCATGCTAAAATCTGCATGATGCTTCTTGAATATTACAAGTGTCTACGGGAAAAACCCGTACTTAAAGCCGCAGTAAAGGGCTTAAGAGCGTTAAGTCACTTCATAGCTGAAGATGGAGAAACCTTTTACTTCGGTAGATCAAACAACGCACTCTTCGGATATGCCTCTGCTATTTACGCCTACGAGGAAGCATCCTCCCTTTTAAACCGTGAGAAGCAGGAAGCTTCTCAGTTCAGAATCTGCGCTGGTAGGCTACTAGATTTTATCACGAAATGGCAATCTCAAGACGGCCATATTAGCATCACTCCAAACGGAGAGGAGAGAATCAAATGCGGTTGGGATGAATATATGCATAACACTGTTTACAATGCGTATGCTGCAGCGCTTCTCTTGATGCTTCCCAACAAGAACACATTAAAAGAGAAGAAGACCTCAATCAAACCCGAGGAAAATTTTTACGCCGAGCATTCTGGGTTACTCGTCATAAGGAGAAGGAACTTTTTCCTATGCCTCAGCACACACGGTCAGTCAATTCCCCATGACACCCTGTTCTCTGACTCGAGGTACTATGGAATGAACATCCAATGCTTAAAAATTAGAGGGATCGATATCGTGCCTTCTCCTCCATGCTTCATTACTCCCTTAAGAAACAGGCTTAACCCCGCTCTAGCGGGATTCCTCCCATACATTAAGGTAAAGAGTGAAGTTTACTCTCCACGAACATGGGATAAGGTTAAGGTAGAATTTTATGATAATTCGGTTCAGGTACTTGCAGAAGGTTTTCCTGTCACATACAAACTTAAGAGAATCTACGAATTTGTTAGAGGTCGCAGAATACTGCATGATGTCTATAAGAGATATTTGAATTCAAGGGAAACAGCGTATAATGAAAAAATCTTAGCAGAAAGTATTTTTTATAGGGCCGTGGTTGTCCTTCCTAGCGAAGCTATCATCATGTTTCTGGATGCCATCAAGGGACCGGAAAGAAAAGCTGTAATTGGTTCCATATCTGCAAGGTTCAACACAAAAAAGGTTTCGGTGTCAGAGAACAAGATAATTAGTAGCGTGAGGGATTTTAATACAGTTTTAGAGAGTATACACCCTCAAGAGCTAACAGATGTGTCTGTAACCCCTGTTCCTACGAGCAAAGGTACCGCGCTAGTAGTGTCTAATCCCATAGACATTAACCTACCAGAAGAACACTTTTCAGCGTGTGCTTTATACCCTATGCCACACAGCCCTAATGAATGGGAGTCGCCCCACTTCAGCTGCAATACCATTGCCCCCTTGAAGTATGAGATCGAAATATCAACGAAGAGTCGCAATCATAAATTTGCAGCAGACTTTGCTGATGACCTGCGATCATGAAGCTTGTTACTGTTTTTTTTGACGTTGAGGGAAAATGGGGTGCCCCTTTCAAAAAAGTTATAGAGACTCCTGAGACAGTGAGCTGTATCTTAGATATATTAGATAGGTTCGGGATCAAGGCTTCCTTCAACACTTGTGGAGTCTTAGCGCAGAGATGCCCTGACCTTATCAAGGAACTACATAATAGTGGTCATGAGATTTCATCGCACGGGTTTAAGCACGAAAATTTTTCAGCTCTAAGACCCTATGAAATTGACTATGTGCTAAGTCTGACAGAGAAGGCGATACAAGCTATTACAAAGGAACCAGTGATAGGTATAAGAGCGCCCTTCTCCTTTTGCTCTAAAACACTCTATCGCTTGATAGGAAATCGGGGTTATCGATGGGCGAGCAACAGGTGGGCAGTCCGTGAAGAGCAACTGTATCCACCTCATGGTTGTAAGTTAAACCCACGACATGTAGCCGCAGGGCTCTTTTGTAAGGCCAGATGGCTCACCTACACAAAGCATATTTATAAAAAAGACAGGATTTTAGAACTTCCACAAATGTCTACAAACGACTGCGGCCTACTTGAGTTAACTAATCCTATACAAGATTCATCAGAACCCTTCATACGCTTTGCTCTAAATGCATTAAAGGATCAGTTCAAGGCGTCAAAAACTTATTTTAACCTAAACTTCCATGAGTGGCTGATTGGCTCTGGAAATAGACTTAATCTACTAGAGCGCATCCTTGCACATCTGAGCGAATCCGACACCAGGTTTGTTTTACCAAAACAACTTGTGACTGTATATGGTGCGTGTGGAGCGTCCACTAGTAGTTCTCGTCTGAGTGGTGTAGCTTGGCAAAGGTTTCAGTAGTTGTCGCAACATACGCGCGTCCCGACTACCTGCGCAGATGTCTCACCTCCTTGCTTTCGCAGTTAGAAAAGCCTGACGAAATCGTAGTTGTCACTACTTCCGGTGATTTATCATGCAAAGCTTTGGTAGAATTCTTCCAGTCGGAATGCGAAATACATGGAATAGCTTTTAAAGAGATGACCGTTATGCTTCCCGGCATAGTCTCAGCTGAAAACGCTGGTCTCAGAAGCATCTCTGGGGATATCGTATGCTTCATAGATGATGATGCTATAGCGGACTCCAATTGGATAAACCTACTTAAACGACATTATCATGACAGCGATGTGGGTGCTGTCGGTGGTCCTGTGGTGCCCTGCGTGGATGGGAAACCAATTTTAAGAACACAAAGATATGTTGGAAAAATTGCTTTCTTTGGTTTCGTCATTGACGATCATAATCGGCTAACACAAGGAATGAGCTATGTTGACCATTTGGCTGGAAGCAATATGTCTTTCAGAAGGGAACTATTTAATCAGTTCGACGAAAGACTGATTGGAAGGCATTTCCGCTTTGAAATGGACTGTTGTCTCTCCATAAAGAAATCGGGTTGTAAGATAGTGTATGATCCTGAGATACGGGTCTACCACTACTCAGCAAGAGCCGTTAAAAGAGGGTATCAAAACTATTCTAAAAAGAGTTATACCACAGTATACAGTGCCACGGAAATCTTCAGTATAAATTGCAACAACACCTACGTACTACTTAAGCATCTTTCCTTCCCTAGCAAACTCCTATTTCTTCTATTCACTTTTATTGTTGGAGATGCGTCCTCTTATGGATTCTTGGTCACATTTATACGGCTAGCTAAGTACAAAAATATAAAAGTCCTTTGTGAACTACTCACCGCCCTAAGAGGCAAGTTAAAGGGAATATCCCTATACGTGGAAAGGGAAGTTAAAGGTTAGTCGAGAAAAGGCGGAAACCCGGTGAAAATCTTCGCGCTTTCTCCATATCCTACCTTTAAGCCTACTTTTGGCGGACAGGTTAGAATACACTTTCTCTATCGAGAGATCGCAAAAAGGCATCAAGTATTCCAGTTTTCCTTTATGTTGGGAAAATATAAAAACGATAAAGGACGAATTCTCTTAAAGTCATGGATAAAACAAGTTAGCCAAGGCTATATGGAATATATTTATTTTAACCCTTTGCTTATAGCCTTAGCTTCCACTGACTGTTTGAGATCAAACCCATTTATTTTTCCTTCTATAGTCGCCAAAGCCGTGAACATTGGGGACATAAAACTTGAAATCACAGGGTCGAACCTTGTGCAGGTCGAGTCGCCGTATTTTTTTGATTTAGTTTTCAAACATGCTAAGAAGGCTAGACTTCCAATAATCCTTTCAGAGCACAACGTCGAGTTTAAAGCGGAAACGTTTTTTAGACCTAATAGCTTGTTGCAGTCGTCTATGCTTCTCCAAGTGAGGAAAATGGAAGAGAATGCTACGAGAAACGCTGACATGATTTTTGTAGTTTCCGAAGAGGATCTGGTCTGCCTCAATAGGTTGTACGAGGTTGAAAGGAAGAGAATGACCATTGTACCTAACGGGATTGCTTTGGAAAGGTTTAAGAAAATGCCAAACAGAGAAAGAGCTAAAAAAATCCTAAACATGGCAAAGAGGAAAGTAGTTATATTTATTGGGTCTTTGTTTCGCCCAAACGTGGAGGCAGTTAAGGCTATTCTTAAAATAGCCAAACACGTTGGAGATAAAGATATATTATTTTTAGTTGTAGGAAGTGTAGGAAAATTATTCAAGAACACTGAGAATGTAATTTTCACAGGAACCATCAGCGATACACTACCCTACCTCGCGGCATCAGACATCGCAATCAACCCTTCACTCATGGGTGGAGGAACAAGCTTGAAGATGCTTGAGTACCTGGCTGCGGGTCTTCCTACAATTACTACAAGAAATGGGATGCGAGGACTTGAAATAAAAGCAGGCCAACATGTCATTGTATCCAAAATTAACGATTTTGCTACGACCATAGTCAATGTCGCAAAAGACAATGCTTTACGCGACAAGTTGAGGTATAAAGCAAGAAACTTAGTGCAAGAGAAGTATGATTGGAAGAAGATTGCTGAGAGAGTCCTAGAGGTATATGCAAGATTTGCGTGATGGGTCAACCGGTAACCAACGTTCAGCTGAGAAAAGATATCCCAAATACACTTCAGAATATTTTAAAAGGATGGAGATTGCTCTAGAGAGCAGGCATGACACTCGTGCAAAGTTTAGTTATGTGATGAAGACCATCATTCCCTTGAAGGGAGAAAGGGTGTTGGACCTCGGATGTGGAACTGGACATTACCTAATGGAGTTAGAGAGAGCTGGGTGCGAGGGTGTCGGCGTGGACTTTTCATTAGAAGCCTTAAAAATTGCGAGGCAATTAAAAAAATTAAAAAAGGGTTCGTTTTCTTTGATTAGAGGAGACGTGGAAAAATTACCTTTTCTAAGTGAATATTTCGATAAAGTGCTTTTGGTTGATACTATTGAGCATTTAAAGAATCCAATAAGTTCGCTTAGAGAGATCCGTAGGACATTGAAGGTTGGTGGCAAGTTAATAATAACTACCATGCCGAACAATATGGAAGTGATATATCTCTTGATAGAATTATTGAAAAAACTAAAAACCATAAAACGAAATTTCCTAGATGAGATATATCATTTGAGTCTTTACAATCCACTTACGTTGGCGAGAGACCTGAAGACTGTTGGCTTCCTAATAGAAAAAATATTTACTTACAGAATTTTGGGCCCTGTGTTTGATTTGATGAGGGCAAAGAGGAACGATTATTTAGACAACCATATTCTATGCAATGCCAAGATTGGCTATATCTTAGGACACGGAATACTCGTAAAATGCACAAAGACTTTTTTCTTCTATGATAGATTCTGAAGAGAATAAAAGAACGATTTCGGTCATCACTCTTAACCTAAACGGTAAGCAAATGACTGAAGAGTTCATTGAAAGCGTCCTTTCAAGTGACATATGTAATAACTTAGAAATCATTGTCGTAGACAACGGGAGCAGTGACGGAAGTCAAACTTACTTAAAGAGAATATTTCCCGACGTAATTTTAATCGAAAACAAGAAAAACTTGGGATTTGCCGGTGGAAACAATTTAGGCATTAAAAGATCTTCAGGCGAGTATATATTGATATCAAATAATGATATTATTCTCAATAAAAACACGATCAAGGTTTTGACAAGATGTCTTCAGGAAAATGCGCATGTCGCCGCAGTCGGGCCAGTTATTATAGGAAAAAACGAGGAACTAAAGATTAAGCAACTTCACACTCAACAGGGTGGACCTGTGCACCCAATACCACTCTGGGCACCCTACAGTTTAGAACTGAATTATTCGAGTTATTCTGAGAAAAAAGATGCTAAATATTGCCAGAAGTCAAAATATCTTGACGTGCTCTATGGAGCATGCTTCATGGTTAAGAGAGAGGCATTAAAACGCATTGGTCTCTTTGACGAAAGATTTTGTCCTATGTATTTTGAAGAAACTGACCTCTGTCTGAGGATGAGGAAAAAGGGCTTTAAGCTAATGTATACTCCAGAGGCGGTTGTTTATCACAAAATAGGTAAAACTACGTTAAGAGAAGACATGGAGTTAATCGGTCTTTTCTCCCGTGAAAAGAACAAACTCTATTTTGCTAAGAAGCACTTGAAACCGCTTCGATTTCTTCACTTTTACCTAACAAACTTAATTATGTCATCATCTCTATTCGTAGGATTGCTAATATTTGGTAAAAATGGCTTAAAAAAGGCCGTAACATTACTGAAGAGTCAAATATGGTTCTTGAAACATTTCTTCTATCTGAAAGCCCTGGAAGGAAAATTAAGCTAATGGATCATTTTCGTGCTTGATTTTAATCAGATAGAAGCCACAATTTCATAAAAAAGATACTAAGCTCTTTTAAGATGAAGAAAACTTTTCTCGATAAGATATTAACTTGTGTTTTACTTATGATTTTGGCACTAATATGGTTAAGAGACTTGAATTTTCTTAGTTCAATGGCGTTTTGGCACTTTATCCTTTTGGCGACTATCCCTTCCTCTATGTACTGGATTTTAAGGATTAAATGGGCCATCTCAAAAAGAGAAAGGAAGCGATATTCTAATTGTGAACCTTTTGATGATGGTTTACCTCTAGTATCGATCTTAATCCCAGCTTGGGACGAGGGGGCAATCATAGATAGATCCGTTAAATCTGTTTTGGAGGTCGATTACCCCGCTTTTGAGGTGATTGTCATTGCAGGTGGAAAAGATGATACCTATCGAAAAGCAAAGAAATGGGCTAAAAGGGATAAAAGAGTTAGAGCCATTAAACAGCAACCTCTTGGTAAAAACGCAGCTTTGAACGAGGGGCTGAGGTACGCAAATGGCGATATCATTGTAGTTTTAGACGCGGATACTGCAGTGAGCCAAGGGTGGTTAAAGAGCCTAGTAAGCCCCATCGTTCGGGGTGAGGTCCTGGCCACAACGGGCAATCATTTCCCTGATGAAGAGATGAACTGGGTGCTAGGCTATGAGTGTATGATTAAAATAAGAAACAGATACCTCGATAATGATATTTCGCTATTTGGAGGCGCCTCAATCGCAATAAGTAAACGAGTTTTAAATGAGTTAGGAGGATTTAATGAAAAAATTATTGCAGGAGTTGATTGGCACTTGTATACGGAATTAGCAAGGAGGGGGCTCAAAACTATATTTGTTCCTAGTGCAGAGGTTAAGACAAATCTGCCCAGAACTTTCACCCATTTTTTAAAGACAGAAATCAGGTGGAAAAGAGCATTATTTTGGCTCAGTCTTAAAACACTCCGAAATACCCCTATCAAAGGACATCGTGAGATCGTGGAACTTTTAAGAGAAAATATTTTTTTTCTAACTCCATTCCTCTTTGCCCTATTCCCATACTTTCTTTTAATTTATATTTTCGAAAAATCATCCATTTCTTCGGTTTTTTGGTTTGGCTGGGTGTTTTATTTTTCACTTATTATACTAAGCTCCACGGTTTTAGCTGTTGAAGTCTATTTTTATACAGGACAACGGAGTTGGCTTAGATATCTTTTGGTGCCACCCACCTTGTTAACATTAGAGTTTATATACACAGTTTATGCTATTCTAACCTTTAAAAAGCTGGAACCTAGGTTTAAGGGACCGAGAAAGCTCTAACTTAAGCTTGGAAGTTAGTAAATAGCAGGATTGGGGCCTCTTGAGGTCGATAGATAAAATTTTAGTGTCGGGATCGGGAGTTTCACGGTTGACTTGCTCATTGAGAGAGGCTACGAGATAATTATACTGGATCTTTTGGAGCCTCAAGTGCATCAAGGAAAGGCGCCAGAATACCTAAACGAAAAGGCGAAGTTTGTTCAGGGCGACATTGGGGACAGAGAACTCCTTACGCAATTAGTGAGGAAAGCCGACGCCGTAGTGCATTTAGCGGCCGCTGTTGGCGTTGGCCAGTCCATGTATCAGATAGAGAAATACGTAGACTATAACACGCGGGGCACAGCCACACTACTAGACGTATTAGTGAACAAAGAGAATGATGTAAAGAAACTTATAGTAGCTTCTTCGATGAGCATCTACGGCGAAGGAAAATATTACTGCGAGAAATGCGGCGTAAACAGTATCCTGGGCTTAGAGGTGAGGAAAAATTGAGGAATAAAGTTTGGGATCCCTATGTCCAGGATGTAAAACGCCTCTAAAGCCCTTGCCAACCAGTGAAGATAAACTCTTAATGCCGACTTCCGTCTACGCCATGACCAAGAGGCATCAAGAAGAGATGTGCCTCCTCATAGGCGAAACCTAAGGAATACCCACAACCGCCCTACGATACTTCAACGTATACGGACAACGCCAAGCCCTCACAAACCCCTACACCGGCGCATGCGCCATCTTCTCCAACAGAATCCTAAACCAAAAGCCCCCATACATCTTCGAGGACGGAAACCAGCAAAGAGACTTCCTACACGTAAGAGACGCAGCCAAAGCAAACCTATTAGCCTTGGAGAAAAGTTCAGCCAACTACGAAGCAATAAACATAGGAACAGGAAAACCCACCTCGATAAGGAGCATGGCCGATCTGCTCATCGAAGCCTACGGAGCCAAGCTTGAGCCCCACATCTCGAAGAGGTATAGAAAAGGGGATGTTAGGCACTGCTACGCAGACATAACAAAAGCACGCAACCTCTTAGGCTACGAGCCTACAATAAGCCTTGAAGAAGGATTAAAGGAACTTGCCGAGTGGGCTAAAGCACACGAATGGGGCGCGGTGGACCTGTTAGAAAAGGCATTAAGAGAGCTTGAAGAAAGAAAACTGACTAGTTATCTAGAGAAATAAGATGAAGATTTTGGTTACCGGTGGCTTAGGTTTCATAGGATGCAACTTCATAAAATACATGCTCTCCAAATACAAGGACATTGAAATCACAAACTTAGATAAGGTGTCTATCGGCGCCAACCCGGTGAATCTAAAAGGCGTGGAGGGTGACGAAAGATACAGCTTCGTGAAAGGAGATATCGCCGATAAAAATCTCGTCAAAGACCATATAAACAACATGGACGCGGTAGTGAATATAGCCGCTGAGACCCATGTCGATAGGAGCATAGCCGATCCACGGCCCTTCTTCCACAGCAATACTTTGGGTGCCTTTACGCTACTTGAGGCTATAAAGAAAGTCAACGTAAGGCTAGTTCACGTGTCAACAGACGAGGTCTACGGCGAAATAGTGGACGGATCTTTTAAAGAAGAGGACAGACTCAAGCCCTCAAGCCCCTACTCCGCCAGCAAGGCAGCCGCAGACCTCTTCGCCCTAGCTTACCACAAAACCTACAACCTTGACGTAGTTATCGCTAGATGTACAAATAACTTTGGACCCTACCAGTTCCCCGAGAAACTCATACCAAAAACCATTATAAGAGCCTCCATGAACTCCCAGATCCCAGTTTACGGAACTGGTAGAAACATTAGGGATTGGATCTACGTAATGGATTTCTGCGAAGCTCTAGACCTAATCCTCAGAATCGGAAGAAGCGGTGAGATATACAACGTTTCCGCCAACAACGAGTTGCAAAACCTAAACGTCGTTAAAATGATCCTCCAACTCATGGATAAGCCTGAAGACCTCATCCTCCTCGTAGAGGACAGACCAGGGCATGACTTGCGGTACAGCCTCGACTCATCCAAGATCAGAAGCCAACTCGGTTGGAAACCAAAACACAACTTCTATGACGCCTTAAAAATGACTGTTGACTGGTATCTCAAGAGTGAGTGGTGGAAGCCGCTAGCAACCGAAGAGGTTCTACATCCAACTCCATGGAAGCTGAGGCAGGTATCTTGAAGCTTCTGGTCACGGGAGCCAGTGGACTGCTGGGACACAAGGTTGCCCAGCTGGCTCTAGAAAGGGGAAATAGAGTTTACTCAGTCCATAAGGAGCACCCAGTAAGTCTTGGAGAACCCGTTAAGCTAGATTTGACAGAATATGATAGAATTAGTAAAGTGGCTAGCGAACTTAAACCTGACTTAATCATTCATGCTGCCGCCTACACAGACGTTGACGGCTGCGAGGTCAATAGGGGGTTAGCTTTGAAGGTCAACGCCGAAGCCACCAAACACCTAGCTAAAGCCTCCACAGAGGTTGGAGCTCACCTAACCTACATTTCCACGGACTACGTTTTCGACGGGGAAGAGGGACTTTACAGAGAGGACGACGAGCCCAACCCAATAAACTACTACGGATATACGAAGCTTCTAGGCGAAACATACGTTAAAGAGCACGCTAGCAGGTGGTGTATAGTTAGGCCAAGTGCCATATATGGCTGGGGCCCCAGCCATAAGCTAAACTTCGCCATGTGGTTGATGAGTAACTTACAGGATTGCAAGGAGGTTAAGGTCTTAACCGACCAATATGTTTCGCCTACTTTAAACAACAACTTAGCTGAGATGTTGGTGGAGATTGCTGAAAAGGAGTTTATTGGCGTACTTCATGCCTCAGGACCATCAAGAGTTAGTAGGTATGAGTTCGCCGTTAAGCTCGTCGAAGTATTTAGCCTTGAAGCCAGATTAATTAGGCCCGCCAAGATGACCGAGATGAGCTGGAAGGCGAGGAGACCTAGAGACTCCTCACTTAACGTTGATAAAGCCTTAAACCTACTAAAGTGTAAGCCTTTGCCTGTTGACGAAGCCTTAAACTTATTTAAGCGTGAACGAAAGAGGGTGCAAAGGTGAGGGAACTGCTTCCCGGCGTTAAGGTCTTTGACCTGAGGAAGATACTCGACGAGAGGGGCTTCTTCGCCGAAGTCTTCAGGGAGGACTGGGATGAATTTTTGGAGGGCGACAAGGCGGCTCAGGTAAACCTGTCCATGACCCATCCCGGAGTTATAAGGGCTTGGCATAGGCACTTAAGGGGGCAGGTTGACTACTTCGTCGTGATTAAGGGAGCAATTAAGATCTGCATATACGATGATGAGGATGGTTCCCCTACCAACGGTCAATTGAACGAAATCATAGCCAGCTCTGAGAAGCCTCAAGTAGTTAGGGTTCCGGGCCACTACTGGCACGGCTTTAAAGTGATAGGGTATGAGCCGGCTCTCTTGGTATACTTTGTAACTAAGCTATATAATTACGAGAGCCCTGATGAGGAGAGGAGGCCATGGAATGACCTGACGGTTGTTCCCGCCCTCATCAATGGCAGGGTTGATGACCCACGTATTGGAAAGTCTTGGGACTGGAACTACCCGCCCCATAGGTAGGTCAGTTGGCGGCTCAGATGGAACTTAAAGGTGTGCTCCTTCACGGAGGACACGGAACGAGGCTCAGACCCTTAACATACACGGGTCCGAAGCAGCTCATACCGGTGGCTGGAAAGCCCATAAGCCAGTACTGCTTAGAGGACATGAGGGAGGCGGGGGTAAAGGAGATAGCCATAATCTTGGGAGACTTAATGCCCGAAAAAGTGATGGAACACTACGAAGATGAGTCAAGGTTTGGCGTCAACATCCAATACATTCACCAAGGCGCCCCAAAAGGCATAGCCCACGCGGTATACTTAGCCAAAGACTTCGTAGAAAACGCCGGTTTCGTAGTTTACTTAGGAGACAACCTCCTCAGGAGCGGAATTAAACAATACCTTGAGGAGTTTAAGGCCCACGACTACGACGCAATGGTTCTCTTAACGAAGGTTCCTGACCCGGGGCGTTTTGGAGTTGCCCAGTTCGATGAGAGCGGGAGGCTTGTAGGGCTTGTGGAGAAGCCCAAAGAGCCTCCAAGTCAATTTGCCCTCACAGGGATATATTTCTTTAAGCCCATAGTCTTCAAAGCCGTAGAACAGCTTAAGCCTTCATGGAGAGGTGAACTGGAAATTACGGAGGCTATACAGCTCCTCTTACACTGGGATTGTAAAGTAGGTCATAGATTTGTTGAGGGATGGTGGAAGGATACCGGTACCTCCGAAGACATAACCGAGGCTAACAGGCTCATCTTAGATTACAGCATCAAGGAGTCTGAGATCAAAGGTGCACTCACGGGAAACTCTTCAGTTGAGGGCAGAGTTAGAATACTCGAAGGCACGGCAGTAAAGGATGGCAGCATAATAAGAGGCCCAACCTACGTAGGAAAAAATTGCGTAGTAGGACCAAATACGTACATTGGACCGTACACGAGTATAGGCGACAACTGTATAGTGGTCAACAGCGAAATAGAGAACTCCGTCATCATGAACGACTGCAAGATTAACACCAACGGTAGAAGAATTTTAAACAGCCTCATAGGTCCTAACGTGACCGTAACCTCCTCCCCGAACGGTATGCCCAAAGGCTACAGATTCATCCTCGGCGACAGATCAACCGTAGTCCTTTCATAGCAAAGCTAATGGGAAAGCTTACGATTCTTGGAGACTACACCTAGCGTCAGGGTCGCGAGAGGAGCCACCTACTTCTTCGCCCAAGGTTTAGTAGGCAACACAGCCGCTGTAGTCTACTTTGCCATAGCGGCTAGGCTCCTCCCCTCTGTTAGCGACTTCGGCGTCCTCGCCGCCGTCACAATGGTGGCAGGGCTTTTTCCAACCTTCGCCTCATTAGCGTTGCCCACTGCTGTCACGCATGCATGCATGAAGACGGACCCAATACCTTCTCTTCACCACACCTCAAGACAACATCTAAACCACCGCCAAAAAGCCAACCATAAAAATCTTATTTAGCGCCCTCATTTCTTATATGTATACGGGTGCCAAACTTGGACGTAACCGTTACTGAAAGTCAACTGAAGTTGGTACTGGATAAATTGGACACGGTTAGGCTCGAACTCTTGAGGCTTAGAGCTATGCTTTTGCAAGAAGAAGAGCTGAGTGAAAAAGTGAAGAAAGAGCTTGAGGATGCTCGGAAACAAATAGCGCAAGGTTCAAGCGTAAATCTTGAAGACCTGATCAAAGAGTTAGGCTGACACGATTGTTTCAAGTCATTGCCTCTCAAAGAGCCAGAAAATCTATTAAGAAGCTACCCGACCATTATAGACGAAAGATCATTGAGCTGCTACTAATTTTTCGTGAAAACCCGGTTCCAGCCGAGTACTATGACATCAAGAAGCTCAAAGGATATATGGATACGTATAGAGCGAGAATTGGCGACATTCGAGTATTCTATGAAATTTTATGGGACCTCAAGAAGGTTCATGTGCTGCTGATTGAACGAAGAAAGAGAGCCTACTCTTAAACATAGCTATGCATTTCAAAAAGACAACATCACAATAACCATAAACCACACTAAAAACAAAAATTATCCCCACCAGACGAATAAAGTGATCCATGATCCAAGGACCTTAAGCGATGAGGAACGCGAGCTAATCTTGCGGCTTCCAAGCATCCTCGGCAGAGACTTGATCAACAGGTATTGCCTACACTTTAACGCGAATCGTGATAAAGTCTACTTAGAACGCTAAAATGGTTTCTTGAGCTCCTGATTCATAAATGCGAAATTTAACGCAACGCTTGTATCCCAAAACGATCAGGAGAGTAGTGATTCCAGCCGCTGGCTTGGGCACTAGGCTGCTTTCCGCAACTAAGGAACAACCTAAAGAGATGATGCCTGTCTTTGCTAGGAACAATTCTAATAGTTTATGCGTTAAACCCCTAGTTCAGCTCCTCTACGAGCAGCTTTATGGCTTTGGCTTGAGGGAGTTCTGCTTCATTGTCGGTCGGGGCAAAAGGGCCATCGAGGACCATTTCACTCCCGACCACGAGTTCATAAACCAACTCAACAACAAGGGTAAGAACAAACTAGCTTACGACCTAGAAGCCTTCTACAACATGATCAAAGGCTCCACTATAATCTGGGTCAACCAGCCTGAGCCCCAAGGCTTCGGCCACGCCGTCCTCACGGCCAAGCCCTTCATCGCAAATGAGCCCTTCCTCGTCTGCGCTGGAGACACATACATCATCTCCCACAACGGCCACCACCTCAAGAGGCTCGTTGAAACCCACCTTAAGTACAGAGCCGACGCCACCCTCCTCCTCCAATGCATAAAGGACCCGAAGGGCTATGGGATAGCTGAAGCCAGGGAGGTAAAGGGTGTTTTTGAGGTCCAACGGGTAGTCGAGAAACCTGAGAAACCACCCTCCAACTTAGCTCTAATGCCCATCTACCTGTTCAATCCCATCATAATGACCGCTCTTGAAAAAACAACGCCAGGTTTTGGAGGCGAAATTCAACTCACTGACGGAATCCAGAAGCTCATCGACTTGGGCCAAAGAGTGTGCGCGGTGAAGTTGAAGGAAGACGAGATAAGGTTAGACATCGGGACGCCAGAAACCTACTGGGAAGCCCTAAGCCTATCCTACAAACACTTTAAAGGCGAAACCTATGCTAGACTACATCATTAAAAATGATATCAGCATCATCCTGCAGAAAGTAGACCCCAACGTCTTTGAAAGAAAAGGGGTGCTGATAACAGGGGGAGCGGGCTTCATAGGTAGCTGGCTTTGCGATGTTTTGGTTAAAGCTGGAGCAAGAGTCACCTGCCTGGACAACTTTTCCACAGGCCTAAACGAGAACATCGAACACCTGCTGAACGAGAAAGGCTTCAACTTCATCAACCAAGACATTGAGTGTCTCGATGACACTGTTGGAAGTTTTGACTTCATCCTCCACCTGGCAAGCCGAGCATCGCCAGAAGAACACCAGCAGCACCCCATCGAAACTCTGAGAGTAAACTCGCTGGGAAGCTTCAAAGTAATCGAACAAGCCCTCAAATCCAACGCAACCCTGCTCTTCACATCCACCTCTGAGGTCTACGGAGACGCCCAACTAGTCCCAACCCCCGAATCTTACTGGGGAAACGTCAACCCCACAGGACCAAGATCAGGCTACGACGAAGGAAAACGATTCTCAGAAGCCCTCTTCACCGCCTACCACAGGGAATACGGTCTGGACACCAGAATCCTCAGGGTCTTCAACAGCTACGGACCACGCCTAAGAGCAGACGGCATCTACGGTAGAGCCATCTCAAGGTTCATCCTCCAAGCCCTCCAAAACCAGCCCCTAACCGTTTACGGAGACGGAACCCAAACCCGATCCTTCTGCTACATCACAGACACCATCCTCGCCATCCTCAAAGCACTCGTCAACAAGGAGGCAAGGGGAGAGATCCTTAATATCGGAAACACCCACGAGATCAAAATCCTATACCTAGCAGAAAAGATACGAAAGCTCACAGGAAGCAAATCAAGGATCATCTTCCAGCCCCTCCCACCTGAAGACCCAAAGAGAAGATGCCCAGACATCACCAAAGCCAGGCGCCTACTAAACTGGCAACCAAAAGTTCCCCTCGAAGAGGGCCTCAACAAAACCATAGAATGGTTTAAGCTTAAACTCAAACTTGAAACCGGGGTTTAAAATCATAGCTCAATACCACATCTCAATTGTGGGAACGGGCTACGTCGGCTTATGCACGGCCATTGGATTTGCCAGCAAAGGCTACAAGGTGACCGCATCCACCCATGACCCCGAAAAGGTAGCCTTAATCAATAAGGGCATCCCACCATTTTATGAACCGAACCTACAAAAATCACTACGAAAAGCGGTAGAGGAGGGCCACCTCAAATGCACGCTAAACCGAGAAGAAGCCATCTTAAACACGGACATCACTTTCATCGCTGTGGGAACCCCAAGTAAGCCGGATGGAAGCATCAACCTGCGATTTATTGAAAGCTCAGCTCAAGAGATCGGGGAAGCCCTAAAGAAAAAGAAAACCTATCATTTAATCGTGGTTAAGAGCACCGTCGTGCCTGAAACAACAAAAAACGTAGTCAAGCCAGCCATTGAAAAGCGCGCGGGTAAGCACTGCGGGGTTGACCTCGGACTTTGCATGAACCCCGAGTTCCTACGCGAAGGTTCCGCCCTTTACGACACCCTGCGCCCTGACCGAATCATTATCGGTGAATATGACAAAAAGTCCGGCGATGTCTTGGAGGCTCTATATCGAGACTTTTATGAGGAAAAAATGCCTCCAATAATCAGAACAAACCTCCCCAACGCCGAGCTCATCAAGTACGCCAACAACGCCTTCCTAGCCACAAAAATCAGCTTCATCAACCAAATCGCCAACATCTGCGAAGAAATCCCAGAAGCAGACGTAACCGTCGTAGCTCAAGGCATAGGACTAGACAAACGGATCGGACGCCTATTCTTAAACGCTGGATGGGGCTACGGAGGATCCTGCCTACCAAAGGACGTTAAGGCTCTAATCGCCTTTTCCAAGGGCTTAGGCTATAATCCAACGCTCTTTAACGCTGCTGAGGATGTGAATAACACCCAGCCATACCGAGCCGTTAAATTAGTTAAGAAGAAACTAGGCGACTTACAGGGTAAGCGAATCGCCATCCTAGGCTTAGCCTTCAAGCCAAACACTGACGACATACGCGAAGCCACATCCATAAAAATCATCAACCAGCTCCTCAAAGAGGGAGCCAACATCATCGCTTACGACCCAGCAGCAACAAACAACGCCAAGAAAATCTTTAGGGACGGGATCGAATATGCTCCATCCGCTATCAAGTGTATCGGCAGTGCAGACTGCTGCATAATCGCAACCGAGTGGGAAGAATTTAAAGAGCTTAAGCCAGAGGACTTCTCCAAGCACATGAGGAACCCAGTCGTCATTGACGGAAGGCGAATATACGACACAAACGAGTTCAAGGACAAAGTCAAGTTTGCAGCCATAGGCCTCGGCCAACAACCTAACAGCTAAGACCCGAAGTGTTCACTTTAGGTTTTAAGACGCTTTTCCAAGAGTTATTTTAATGACCATCAAAGACCTGATCTTGAAAGCTATTGATGAGGGGAAGGCAAGTAACGTCAAGGAGACAGTTGTCTTGCTGGGAGCGAAGTTTACGGAAGCAGAGATTTTAGAGGCGGTAAAAGGGCTTGAAGATAAAGAAAAAGTTGAGCTAAACCACAATATACCGGCTCACTACAGCTTTGTTCAGTACCTAAAGAGTTCTGACTACAACCTCTGGCTCTACCTGATTTTCTTGGCTTCCCTAGCCACCTCAGCTACCATATACCTTATTCCATCCATCTATCCCTTAGTGATTGCAAGGTGGGTCCTCGGCTCCCTCTTCATCCTATTCCTCCCAGGCTACACATTGATAGAGGCCCTCTTCCCCAAACGAAGCGACCTAGACGCCATCGAAAGACTCTCCCTAAGCATAGGCCTAAGCCTCGCCATCACACCCCTCATCGGCCTCCTCCTCAACTACACCCCATGGGGCATAAGACTCAACCCCATCATAATCAGCCTAAGCCTCTTCACCCTAACCATGTCCCTCCTAGCAACACACAGAAAGTTCACCCTAGGCAGAAACCTCCAGAGAAGACATACATAACCTTCCTCAAAGGGTTAAGGAAGATCGTATTAATGAATCATTTATATATAACTTAATCCCCATTTAGATGGGTGATCATGATGGGTGTTCAAGTGAAGGTACTCCAAAAGGGTAAGATCACCATCCCAGCCGACTTTAGAGAGAGGTTGGGGATCAGCGAGGGAGATTACCTAGAACTAGAAATAGTGGGCAACAGACTGGTCCTCCTCCCCCCAAACATTGTGCCCAACCCCACGGAGATGCTCAGCGGACTCGCGGAAGGGGTCCCAATCACGGAGCCCATTAAAGAAGAGCTGAGAAGGGCGGCGGCGGTCAGGGTGGAAGGGAAGGCCTCGAGGACCCCAAAATGAGGTTCGTCGACGCCAACGTCTTCATTTACACCCTCGTAAAATCCCCAAAAGAGGCCTACGAAATCTGCAAGGGAATCCTCAAAAGGATCGAGAACGGCGAGGAAGCAGTTACGAACACAGCCATCATTCAAGAAGTCGTCGACTGGCTAGAGTATAACAACCGAAAACGAGAGGTCAAAATCTTCGTGACGGCTATCAACTCCTATCTCACAATGCGTAAAGCCACCATCATGAGGGATGACATGATAGCCGCCCTAGGCGATGCAGAAAAGCACAACCTAGACTTCGTCGACGCACTCACGCTACAAACAATGAGGAAAAACAAGATAACCGAAATCTACTCCAACGACACAGATTTTGACAGAGTGAATTGGGTGAAACGTGTCTGGGAACGATGAGAAAAAGTAGGATAGCCATTATAACCCTCATGATCCTCGTCCTCACCATAATAGTCCCTATGCAAATCCATGCATCCACACCCGAGGGCCTCATAGAACAAGCTGAAAAGGAGCTAACTGAAACCCTTGGCATTTTAGACAAAGCAGGGTCGGGCGCTGATGATGTTCAACTGAAGTCCATAGGGGCTCAGCTAAACGAAGCCCTAAGATTAGTTGAAGAGGCAAAGCAGCACATGTCTGAGGGAAAGATGACAGAGGCTAACACCTCTGCAGAGGAAGCCCTCTCGTTAATCAAAAGAGCGAAGAGCGAAGCAGAATCCACCTTAGAAGCCTCGTCGCAGAGAGCCTTCCAGACATTGGTGCTTAGCTGGTCTCTGGTACCTGTAACATCCCTCTTGACAGCTCTATTCACGGCTAGGGGATATGAATGGTACGTAAAGCGTGAGCGGAGAAAACTCCTCAACATGGCGATCACGAGAAAAAGGAAAAAGGAGAAAGACTGAGGATGTTTAAGATAACTGAAGAAAGGAAGCGATTCGTCACCATCTTCATGGCTTCCCTCCTCATCTACTCCACCATAGCATACGTGTCCACCACACCCAGACCCAAGGAACAATTCTTCCAGCTCTACGTCCTAGGAGAAACCAAGATGGCTGAGAAATACTACCCAAACGACAACTCAACGCTTCCATTAGACACCCCGGTCAAATGGTTCCTCGGCGTAACCAACTTCATGGGTTCAGTAGAATACGTCACCTTAAAGGCGAAATTGGGAAACCAAACCTCACAACTACCCAACGAAACCAGCACAACCTCAGCAAACCTACCAACCCTCATCGAATTCAGAAGAATACTCTTAGACAACGAAACGTGGGAGACCCCATTCACATGGAAAATCGTAAATATTGAAACGAAGAGTGAAACGGCATTCCTAACCCTAAACATCAACAACAAAACCATCACGATACAAGACATAGGAGCGAACGGTGGCTACAACTTCAGAATCATCTTCGAGCTATGGACCCTAGACAAGGAAACTAAAAACCCCATCTTCGGATGGAAAACCCAAGGACAGCGCAGGGCCGCATGGCTCCAAATATGGTTTAACGCAACGATCGCGACAACATAAGGGCGTTTTTCTAAGTTTGTCTAACAAGCTCGCTGACATAGCTGAGGACTCTGCTCGAGGAGGATTCTTCCTCTTCACCGGGAACGCCCTATCCCTCCTCACTCTCGCCCTAGTCTCCATCATCACCGCAAGGTTCCTGGGACCCGAAAACTACGGTTTGCTCGCCCTCTCCCTAGTCGTGCCTGGCTAAAGCCTTAACTAAAAAACTCAAGAATCACGGTTTCAGAGTGAAGCCTTCATG
>Ga0315314_1000870_pt1 | contig 29576 bp, 39 predicted proteins | sample TDP9_MG_FD_203631 | JGI IMG/M metagenome (GOLD analysis project Ga0315314, IMG submission 203631) | Freshwater sediment microbial communities from Lake Towuti, South Sulawesi, Indonesia - TDP9 | ecosystem: Environmental > Aquatic > Freshwater > Lake > Sediment | place: Indonesia: South Sulawesi... | reverse complement strand
GTAACGCTTACAAACAAGGCTCACAGTCTCTCGGTCTCTCTCACTGTCTCTCTCATGTTTTACCTAACATTGGGTCATGGCCCAATCTATGCCTTAACCCCCTACCCCCCTATCCCCCCCACCTTAAGCGCAAGGTAGGCCCTAACCTTCCTTCTTTCTTTACCTAACATAAACCATATATCCAACATGGGGGGTTAGTGGTTAAGTCCCAGAGTCTCACAGTGTCAAAGTGTGAGGTCATCAGAGAGGTTGAGGCTCTGCACTAGTGGGGGATCTTTCTCTTCTTACTCTCACATAGTCTTAAGTCTCTAGTGGTAACGGTAAGAAGTGACTTAGAGCCTATACCTCGAAAGACATTGGAGATAGTGGATCTTGATGAATGCACAAGGCCCCCCCTCGTTGTCGATAAATATATCTCTCATGTGTGTTTGTGTAAAGAGAGAAACAGGTATCTCTCGCTTTGTATAAAGGTTTATATCCAACCCCCCCCTATACCCTAAGTAGATCAGTTAGGTAAAACTGGTCTAGGAGTGGTTTGAATGAAAGTTTGGGGAGTAGACCATACGGATCTAAGGTCGATTGCTAGAGATCTAGGTCTGGTGGTCTACAACGGTAGACCGGAAGGGCGGGCCTATGCTTTCCGGCTTGTTCCTTCGGGTCTAAAGTACCAGAGAAAAGGACAACAACTCTACACTAGGAAGGATGGAACAACCTACAGAAAACGGATTAAGGCAGTCTGCTATCATGGGTTTAGAGATTTCATAAAGACTACATTCGATAGAGGAGCCACTAGAGTACAGAGCACATGGGGGGATTGGTCTGGGTTAACGGAGTTTGAGAGAGATCTGTCAGAGCTAGCACACCGGAACGTAGGGTCTATGGTGGAACCTGTCGAAATGATAGAGCTTTGTGAGTGTGAGGGGATCTAGATGGATTCGGTTCGATGTTCAGTCTGTGGATCTACTCACATGATCTGGTGGAATGGAATCGACAGATTCTATTGCCAAGAGTGCAGGCACTCACAAGAGGCGTAGAGGATGGAAAAGGTCAGAGTGCACCTAACCAAGACGGAGCTAGCGCATATCATCGGGGGATTGTACGTGACTGCCTCTCACAGCATTGACTATGCTGAACACACAAGAGAGCTGTACCGTAGACTGAGAAAGATCCAAGACAGGGCCGGATGGTGAGATCCTGATATGTGGCTTTGCTCGTGTGGAATGGGAAATCTAGGAGAGGACGATCCACCTGAGTTCTGTCCTCTATGTGGTCTTGACCTCTGGGGTTATTTCGGATTGAGGGATAAGGATTGACTCCTGAAATCATCATCTGTCCCCTCTGTGGACACAGAAGGAGATCCAAACCTACCAAGGCCCAGATGGATTGTACTAACTGCCGTATCTGGTACGGACTAGAGAAAGGGTCTAGGAGCTAGGCCCCCTACTTTTCCCTTTTTTATCTGTAACCGTTAGGTAAAACAACTAAGTCTCCAAGAGTGGTTTGGTGAGTGTGTGTTGACTCCTATCGAGATCCTGAACCTTTCGAGGATCTGTTCGAGGTTCGAGATTGATCCTGCCGAGATCGATTCGAGCTTGAGCTACTACGAGAATAAGGCGCATCTTTCGAGCTTACGGCTTCGAGATCTAGGTAGCACTGAATGTCAGGGGGAGCTTGAGAGATTCAAGGGCAGTCTGCTACGTGGTCCCTATCGAGGTCCGGTACGCTGTCCCAGATGTGGAATGTTGGGGAGTGGGCCACATGCCAAGTGGGTGCTCAATAGTAGGAAGAAGCGATACGAACCCTACTACTACATGGCCCATTCGAGAGAAGGCAAAGTTAAGTGGCACTACATACCCAGAAGGCTTTTATAGAACGGTTTGTATAAAGAGAGTAAATGATGAAAGGAATGCCAACGAATATAGATATGGATGTAATCAGAGCGAGGGAAGAAGCAAGAAAACCTCTCTTTCGAAGTGCAAAGGCAAAAGCACAACAGAGATGGGCTAGGTTGATGCAGAGTGACGCAATCAAATCTAACACATTCAAATTGTCTGAGGCATTGTATGTGCGAAAGAATACAGAGCTTATCATTTTGGAAACAAAAGCTAGAGGCGTGCTTGGGAGATATGGTGTCCCCAAAGGGTTATGGATTCCATATCTAAACTTCACAAGAAAATTATGGAAATTACGTGGCAAATATGACTACTTGGCATGGGAGATAGTAGTAAGAGCCGAGTTTAAACACCGATTGATGGAAGGAGCGTACAATAGAACAATCTTAGAGAAGATAGTGAGACTAATCGATACACAAGTCAAATTGAAGGATTTGTGAAGTTGAATTGAAGAGTTCTAAGTTAGCCTGTCCGTTAGGAGAAGAGGTTCAGGTTGATCCAGTAGTCATAAACTTTCTACAGAAACACACGTATATAGATCTCATCAAGAATGGTGAGTTCATCGAAACCATAGAGATAGTGAGGCGTAGGTAGATCAATATGAGACATCACTTAGAAGTCATGGGCCGATTTAGTGTTGCAGTTGGTTGTGACCTATGCTTGGATGAGCGTGAGCACTTCTCCTTTCTAAATCTGTGGATACTTGGTGTAGCGGTCTGTTGGAAATGCAAGCGGATTCAATTCTACAGGAGACATACAGACTTCTTTCATAGACATTTCGTTGATTATTGGTGGACAAGAGTTCCAAAAGTCAAAGAGATAGTCCTATAGGTGATCTGAGAGCATGTGGTGGGCCGGAGTGGATCTACCTCTGGGCAGAGGGATGAAAATATTTCTCATAATCTCAGCAATCGCATCTAGCATACTCATATACCTGAATCTGAAGAAATGGGGCATACTACCATGAAAGGCAAGAAGGAAGTTCTGATCGCTGAGACTGCTAAGGTCATCAGTGGTTACACTACTAGGCTAACCATCAGGCAGATATTTTACAGGTTAGTCTCAAAACACATCATCGAGAACACAGTTGGGGAATACAAGTATCTTGACAAGGTGTTGGTTGATGCGAGATGGGATCGGAAGATCCGCTTTCGAGACATAGAGGATAGAACTAGACAATTCATCGGGGGAGATGAGGAACTATCTTCTCCTGAATCCACCTTCACGTCTTGGCTGAATGCCTTCAAGAACTGCTCCCGCTATCACACTCTACCATACTGGCTAGACCAAGAGAATTACATTGAGGTCTGGCTTGAGAAACAGGCCCTACAAGGGATCTTCCAAGAGGTCACTGACAAATGGAAGGTGAGGCTCTTTCCATGCAGAGGCTACCCTAGTCTAACGAAACTCTATGAGGCTTCTGGTAATCTGCAATCTGAAGGTGAAGGTAAGAACGTGAAGATCCTCTACTTTGGCGACTACGATCCTAGCGGTGAGGACATTCCTAGAAAGATCGAAGAGGATCTACAGAGGTTTGGTATCAACTTCGAGATCCACAAGGTTGCGATTCTCAAAGAGCAAATTGAAGAGTACAACATTCCACCATTCCCTGCTAAGACTTCTGATCCTAGATATGCCAAGTTTGCAGAGACTCATGGAGATGAGGCTGTGGAGCTTGACGCTATTGACCCGAAGGATCTAGCTGAGATCATTCACTCAGCCATCAGAGATGAGTTCGACACTTCCGTAAGGGAAGAGGTAGAGGACAGGCAGACAGAAGAGAGAAAACAGATAGAAGCTATGGTACGCAAGGTTCTGAAGCCTGAGAAGAAAACCAAGAAGAGAAAAAAGAGGTAAGAAGATGACTATCTGGGAGTTCAAGTGTAGAAAATGCGGAGAGATCATAAAGAAGCCACTACTAGCTATCTTTCACTTGAAGGAGAAGCATAACATCAAGGCATTGGTAATTGACCTGAAAAAATACTACAAGATCGAATTATGGCCTAGATGAGAGGTAAGAAGTAAGGTCTTCGCCTCTGCCTCACGGCTTCATCGGCTTCTCGGTTGATGATCATAAGCCCTTGCATAGAGGGGGGAAGCCATGCTCTCAAGGGCTTATGGGGATCTCGGTATGGCTGCTGCTGTTGCTCGGATGGTTAGTCCGACCATACCTTCTATACTTGCTTTCCTATTTAAGACTTAACTTTATATACAAGATTGTAGAAAGACTTATTGGGATTTGGTAGTAATGAACATTCATTCCAGAGTCAGATCGATTGTAGATGGATGGATACAACACAGAGAGGCCATAAAAAGGCTCAAACTAGAAAAGATCCTGACCTACGCAATTATGAAAGATGCTGTAGACCTATACATGAAAGGTGACATAACCCATGAAGCTTTTGGCAAGATGCTTGAAGGTAAGCTGCTGATAGGTGAAACCCTCGCAGTTATCCTTGATGAAATCAAAAAGGCTACTGCTCAGGTTCATACTCCTTGAGCTACTGATTCTGCTAGGTCTAAATCTCTTCAAGAAATGGTGAGGATCTAATCATGGATGTTGTTCCTATTGGAACCATCATCACCTGTCCTAATTGTGGTAGTGAAATCTGTAAGGTCATTGAAGAACTACATAGAATGGATCTGATTGCTGCTAGCTCACTTGAGGGAATAGATCAAGAGATCAAACCGCTTGACACTCTGACCTGTCGAAAATGTGGAGTACCCTACTTTTACAAGGGGAAGCTACACACGGAACAAGGATGGATACCATGACATGCCAAACCTCAAACCGTATCCTGACCCGACATTCTCTAACTTGAAGAGATGGAAAGTAGGAAAGGTAGTAGATGGGCTGATGTCTCATGAAGATAGCAGCACCTTTGCTTTGATGATAATTTCCAACTATCTTGAAGGTAGACTAACTAGAGATCAAATGGATACTCTCTATGGTGGAGTCAGAATCACAGGAAAGACTCTTACATGGCTTCTTGATTTGATCAAGGAGCTTCAGTTGAAAGTGCGGTCACTAGAGATGCGCTATGACTACCCTCAAAGAACGTGAACAGGCGTATCAATCAGGGTATTGGGCTGGGTATTGGAGGGCAACAGTAGACCATCTTGGGGGTAAATGTGTCAAATGTGGGGAGACAGACCCCTTCAAGCTTGAGATCCATCATCCTAACGGAATGGAGAAACGGAGTAGACAGAGGAAAGACCTTAAAAACCTAGCAGAGCTAGAACTACAATGTCAGAAGTGCCATCCAACCAGTTTCAACTACAGAAAAAGAAAGAAGAGGCTGCAACATGAGAACATGGGATAAGATCGTAATAATCCTCTGGACCGCTTTCGCAGTAGCTCAGATTGGAGGCCAACTTGGAATCTTCTCAGGAGGCAAGAACGCCTACACTGTCTGGCCTGAATTTGATAAACTCACTCACATGCTTGGAGCTTTTGCACTAGCAGGTACAGGGCTTCGATTCATCAATCTACCGGAGTACCTTGACAAGTGGCGATACTGGATACCTCTACTACTCTTTATAGTGATTGTAACCCCAATGGCAGTAGCGATTGTGGGATGGGAGCTTGTAGAGCTAGGTATCACATGGCTACGCTTAATGCCACCAGAACAAATGTGGGCAACAATACCAAATAGCCTTGTGGATATTGAGATAGGACTACTATCAACATGCACTATATGTCTCATCTGGGAAGTCGAGATCAAATTTGAGGTTGTAGGAGACAAGGCTGAGAAGGTACAAGTTATTCCGGTGGTCTGTGCAAAGTGTAAAGGCAAAAATCTAGTCATGTGGAGAAGGCTGCATGACGTGTGCAACTACATCCTTCAATGTCGAGACTGCAACTACGCTGTAGAGTTCAGAGTAGTAATATCTTGGCTAGCCCACATCGAAAACATGAAGGACAAGTCTATCCCATTCGGAACTACCCAGATGCCTTCAAATAAGGGTCAATGAATGAAGATCCTAGTTGCTGTACCTGTGCCTAAGATCTCTCACGTCTACAAGGAATGCTGGCAAGCCCTACACACTCTAGATGCAGGAGAACATACAATAAACCTATTCATCACATGCGAGAACCTGCCTAACATTGTTGGGGATCATAACATAGGGTTCAATCTCAACAAGGCTAGGAAGATCTGTCTTGAGGAAGGATACGACTATCTGGCAGTCATAGAAAGCGATGTTGTGCCCCCACAGAATGCGCTCCTAGAAATGCTCAAGGTTAATGCTGATGTCGTAGTAGGGCTAGTCCCTGAAAGACCTAGCAAGGTCAATACCAATGACTTCATAATCTGCATGGATTGGAACGGTAACGCTAACGCTAGGGAACTCATCAAGAAGGGAGAACCTTTTGAGTTGACAGGGAAGGATGGCTACGCCTGCGTCTTGATTAGAAAGAACGTCATTGAGAGAGTAACTTTCCCTGAGCAGGGCTGCGGAGACATGGTTTGGTACGATCTTCTGCACAAAGGGGGATTCAAGATCTTCTGCCAACCGAAGGTTATATGTAGTCACGTGGATAGAGATGGTAAGGTCATAACTAGGAAGGTTGAGTGAGTCTTGGTAGATGTTGTTGTGACAGGTGGCTTAGGGCTTCAAGGAAGCAGACTCACTGAAAGGCTTTTGAGGGCAGGGTTCTCAGTAAATATCATTGACAACAAGCAGAGAGGCACTACAAGGAACCTATCTGAATATTGCGTAGCTCTCTTTGATAAGAAGCTAGATCTACATTTGGTTGACGCTAGAGATCGAAGTCATGTCTACGCTTGCATCCAAGGGTCTGAGACTGTCTTTCACCTTTCAGCCCACCTTGGGGGGGTAGAATACATCCATGTTATGCAACCTGATCAGATGCCTACATGGGATAACATGATGATGGATGGAAGCGTGATTAGTGCCTCACTAGAGGCTAAGGTTAAGAGGTTCATCTTCGCCTCAACTGCATGTGTCTATCCTGTCTCAAAACAGCTACGTTGGGATTCTGAGCTTGTTGAATCAGACGCTCTTAATCCTGTAGAGCCTGAGAGTGGCTACGGATGGGTTAAGTTAGCTACAGAAATAGGTCTTAGAAAGATCTCTAGCATGAACATAGGTATCCTTCGGCTATTCAACGTGTACGGAGAAGGGGAAGATTACAGTCACGGAAGCCATGTCATACCTGAGCTATGTCGCAAGGTAGCCATCTGGCCGAAAGAAGAAGTAGTAGTATTCGGGAATGGTGAACAAGGTAGATGCTTCCTCTACGTAGACGATGCTGTAGAAGCGTACATGCTCTGCATGGAGAAAGGCTGCATCAACCAACCCATTAACATAGGATCTCCTGACCCAATCAAAATCAAGGAACTTATCAAGATACTCAAACGAATTAGCGGTAAAGACTTCTCTCCGAGATTCGACATGGATAAACCATCAGGAGTCATGGGAAGAGTACCTAACATTGAGAAGGCCAAGAACTTCTTAGGTTGGTCTCCCAAAACGCCTTTAATTCAAGGTCTACCTAGAGTATATCAATGGATTGAAGGTCAGGTAGCAGGTAAGAAATAATGCCGGAAGATCCTGAGATTCTTCAGGGCCTCATAGATCTGAATGCTGATACTTCTCAATGTGTATCTCTACTCTATGCTATCCCAATCCTGCTGAAAGCAGAGACAATACTAGAGCTTGGAGTCAGGCAGGGCATCAGCACAATAGCTCTACTCACGGCCTGTCGAAGAATGAAGGGAGAACTTGTCAGTATTGATATAGATCCATGTGAGGAAGCAAAGCAGAAGATCAAGGCTCTTGAGCTGGATAAGTTCTGGACATTCACACAGATGGATGACCGTGAGTGGCTGAAACATGCGGATGACTACTCCTTTGAGCTTATCTTCATAGATACGGATCACAATTATGAGCACATGATGACTGAGCTAGTTCAATGCGATAAATGTCTAGAGAAGAATGGAGTTATGCTAGTACATGATACTCTGGCTCCAGACTTTCTTGACATACCTAGAGCAATTGGAGATTTCCTGATAGAAAAGAGGGGAAAGTACCTATTTCTAGAGCTAGGTACTAGGTATGGTCTTGGGATGCTCACAAAGAAGAAATAGGGGGTGATAAATGGTGTTGGAATGGTTCTTTGCTCTTGCCCTCTGGCAACAGATTCTCATACTATCAATCATCTTCATATTCGTGAATCTCATCGCTAGCTTCTGGCTTGAGGCAGGGCCTCTCGCATCAATGTCCCCTCTCAGTGGGGGAGCAGGATTCATCGCTGTGTTCGTAATTGATGTCATAATTGCAGTTATCGGGCATATCATCGGTGGGAATATTGGTTGGTATATGGCTACGCCTCTTTTCGGAGAAATAATGTTCATCATCGGTGTGATAGTCTTCGCAGCAGCATACCAAGGGTTCACAGCAGCTCTGGCTAGGCGACTAGGCTTCAAAGACTGGTAGGGGGTGATGGCTAGATGAGAAAGGAGCAGAAGAGGCTTCTCGGATACATTCTAACAGGGGTAGGCATAATCCTCAATGTTCTGGGGGTAGCATGGATCTTTAACCGCTTGGAGTGGATAGAAGCGAACCCGCCAGTAGGAGCAAGCTCAGGAGCAGTAGGGGCCTTCATACTGTTTATGATGGCTCCATTAGCCCTGTCTTGGGTACTGATCTTCTATGGTGGCGCATACCTAAAGGAAGCCAAAGAGATTTAACCCCCTCTTTCTTTCTACAAAGCCTTATACAAAGGCTTAAATATCTCCCACTATATGCTTAATATTAGGCACTATATGGGGATGTATGGTATGGAACCATCTACTAAAAATGAGTTACGTGCTCCATGCCAAGATCTGCTTTTTTGGATCAGTGGATATGGCGGGAGAAACCTAACCATCTTCGACATGGAACCTGAAGAGGTTGAGAAGGTGGTTACACTATTTGGTGGAAAAACCTATTTTAAAGAGACAGAGAATGGCATGTTGGAAAAAAAGGGGACCGTAACTATAGGCCCTCTAGAGATCTCCCTACATAGTAAGGAATATGTTCCCAAAGAGCAGGGTTCAGCGCATTGAGTAAATGTAGAAAGAATGATATTGCCTTGGTGGTTGGCTTCTCTGTTCTCATCGTTCTCTTCAGCATCGGTGTTCTAGCGTTCTTGTGGGGTTGGCACTGAATAAGTGGGGAATACCTAGATGTCTGAGGAACCTATTAAGAAATTGGATGAGAAAACAGCAAGGCAGATACAAGAGAAGCTAGCAGACGGATCTCTGATAATCGTACCAATTACAGCATCTAGAGAGATCCATGTCCAGAGAAGCGAGTATAAGGGTAAACCTGTCCTAGATATCCGAACATTCGTGAAGAGTCCAACCTTCACAGGCTACACACCGAAGGGGATCAATATCCCCTTAAATAACGGACAAGAGCTTCTGGAAACTCTACAGAAGATCCTACAGGGGGCAAAGTAGACAATGCCAAAGAAACCAACAGAGACAACTATACCTCTTCTCACATCGGGTAACGTTGTCCTATTCCTTCAACTGATGGACAAACGAGTGTCTACCCTTGAGAGTCAGATGAAGATCTTGATGGGATGCCTTAATAGAGTGCAAAAGATCTTGGAGAGTGAGAAATAGAATGGGGGAGCATAAGGATACAATCATCGCAATAGTCTTTCTAGTTCTAGGAGTATGGAAGATCATAGACCTGATCCTTTGGGGTCTAGGGACAATACACGTTTCCATGCCAATAGTTGAATTGAGAGACATACCCTTGATCATCGCTATTCTGCTACTCATTGGATGCCTCATCATCATAGGCCGAATGCAAAACGCAATAAAGGGAATATCACAAAAACGAATCAAGGTGGAGTAATAGATGGATCTGATCTTAGCCTCATACATCGTTCTGGCAGTCGGAGCCTTCACAGCAGGTTTTCTTCTAGGCTTCTTTGCTAAGGAATGGGCTAAACATAGAAGGGAAAACACAACTACATCCTTAGAGTACCTTGACTATTGGCTAGGAAACTTCACTGACTCCATCACCAATATTGCCTCAGACTTCTTTTGGGAGCTAAGTGAGGTCTGCCAAGACATCTCTCTATCTCTGATTGGAATAGACACAAAAGGAAAGATAACAAAAGGGAAGCCAAAAGAGAAGAAGAAGAAATGATCATCGAAAGAGCCTTTGCTCCGCATCCCTGTATCTTCTGCGGTAGGAAAAATTCTAGAACATGGCTACTCAAGCTCAAACAGGGAAATCCTCTACACATATGTGATGCCTGCAAAGATGTTTTGAGAACCATCTGCCAACTAGAGGGAATACCATTTCCAATCAAAGGATTGGAGAGTTGGGTTAAATGAAGTGTCCTAACTGTGGCAACATGGTAACTGTTGCTGTCTGCCCAGAATGCAGTCACCCACTCAAGCAAAGAGCAGGACTAATCATTCCGACAACTGACAGTCTGACAGAGATCAACTACGCTGTAGGGAAGCTTTACGCTAGGTACTACCGAATAGCAGTCTTGAGGGCAGAGGGACAACATCCTACTAAGCTCTGCTTCGGATGTGAAGAACGACCTCTAGGGTTCCTCACAGGCAAACAGGCATGGTTCAATCCTGTAGTCATAACACCGGATCTCAGAGAAATCCTGTGGAAGATCAACATCAGCCAAATATGTGCAGGAATAGCCTACGACTCCCTAATCCATCAGAGGCCACTAGTGGATCTGTCTGAGAATAGCCTACTCAACAGCATGACTAGGGAAACCTCAAGAAGAACCATACACGCAGAGGCCACACGGTTCCTCAAGATGATGCAGGGGGTATAGATCTAAATGCCAAAGGTTTCAGGTTATCCACAGGCCAAGGAAGCTCTCACATCACACATCGTAGACAAGGAACCTAGAGAGCTAGATAGAGTCACAGTAGCAACAATTCTAGGATGCTCAATATCCGCAGCAGGAAACTACATGCAGATGCTAGCTAGAGAGTACCCTAACGGACTGAGGTATTCAAGGGGAGTTCTGATAATCACCAACCCAATAGCCTCAGTAGCAGATCTACCCGCAGAAACACGGCTCAAGATGAAGGAGCATGGGATCAAGCAGATTAAGGAGTTAACCAACAAGATCGTAGCCAACCATCTCAAACACGATGATAAGCAGGCACTAAAGGAAGCTCTTGACAAACTCAAGAAGCTAGTTGATAGCCTATGACAAGGAAGAGAGTGAGACCTGATCGGCATAGCTGCTACGAATACCTAACTATCATAGCATCAAGGAAGGTATTTCCCAACCGGACAATAGACACTGAAGAATGTGGAAGATGCGGTAAAAGGTTTGAGTACACTAGGGGATAGCCTATGTCCGAGGAACCTGACCTAGTGCAGATCATGAAGAAAAACCCTTATTTCGGGGTCTTTCCTTGGCATCCAATTAATCGAGGATTGGCCTACTCAGACTACGATGCCATGTACAGTAAAGATCCCAGAAAGAAGCTTTGTCTCCAGTGTGGAGAGGAAATACCCACATCAAAAGATAGCAAGCTATGTGAGGACTGCGAAAGATGTATCAGGCTAGACCTACAAAGGGAGAAGCTACGGAAGGCCGGAGAAAAGATCAGAGCAGAGATAGCTAGGGAGAAGGCTGAACATGAGCAGAAAGAACAGGATAACCCACCTGTCTAAAAGAATCCTTCAACTAGTAGCGAAGCAACCTAGACACCTACAGAATATTTGGGCCTCTCAAGGTTGGGTAGGATGTGTCACCTGTGGGGAAGGCATAAATCTAGGGGAAGAATGTGTATATCATCCGGTGCATCCAGACGCTTCTGAAGCCTATGGCATAGTATATTGTGTGCCTTGTGGTGAACGCCTTAACATGGTGTAGATCAATGACCTCAAATAACTGTATCAGATGTTCTATATCCTACAAGCCTGATGAGAACTGCCTACCTAATCTATGTCGTGAATGCTCGGACCTCATAAGACAGGCAGACGACCCAGAACACCTAATCTTGAGGCTACATCAAGGATGCACAAGAGGGTTCTGCGCTAGTTGATCGAATGCCTACTATGCAGGGTTAGGCGACACGCTAGAAAGCAGTATTCAGATAGAAAGTTCTGGGTAGCAGACTGCCTCGTATGTGGGAAGCCAATAATTGTCTCAGTAGCTCATGTGGTAAAGATCTCTGAGAGAGACGAAGAAAAGGCTATGCAGATAGTTAAGGATCTCTTTGGAGAGGCTGCCAAGTTCAAGACTGCACCACATATTAATAATGAGCATTGGCACGAACACCTTAGTACATAGTGAACTAGGGAAGGCATAAATAGCCCTCGCTCAGACACCTATCTCTTGAGGTAGGTGAGATGCCGAAGATATTAACGAAGATACGGAAGGCACTAGCCAATAGCATCTTCTGGAAAGGCATGTTGCTAGCACTTGCCACTTGCATTCAAGGTGTAGCTCTCCTATTCTCCTTATGGATAGGCTACTCCACAGCCAACTACCAAGCTTTCTTCATCATCATAGCTGGATCAGGATGGTACGCCTTCATCGTAGAGCAAGTAATCAAGTTGGAGTAGTCCACAATGGGCTACTGGCTCAAACGTATCCTCAACATTCTAACAGTTTGGACGTGCTGCCTTCCTTGGCCCCTCAAGCTAGTGGGTAAACGCTACAGAAGGTACTCTGACCACTACTGCCTAGATTGTGTAAGACACTTCCCATTTAGAGGCAAGGGCAAGCTAGTCTCATTCACTCACCAACAAAGAGCAAAACACAGCAGACACACTATTCGATCCTTTGGTTGGCGAGGCCCAAACAAACACTTCAAACTAGATCCATCTAAGATCTATAGGTACACAGGCCCCCCTCTACCAGAGAGCTTCAGCCTAGAGAAGTATCTGGAAGATACAGGAGACCAAGGGAATGAAGGGTCTTGTACAGGTTGGGGATTCAGGGACACATACGCAATAGGAACCAAACTGCGAAAGAGACATCCTAAAAGCGGATGGTCTTGGAGATGTGCATACAACTTAGGCCGTGTCACGATTGAGAAGCGACCCTACGAAGAGGGAGCGTACGTCAAGGATGTCATGCAAGGATGTAAGCAATATGGCGAGTGTACATATCCGGTCTGGCCCTCTAAAGCATGGGAGGATGCAAACCGACACTGGTATGACGACCCAACAGTTGTAGTACATCCAGACGACCTAGCATTCGGTAGGATTCAGGACTTCAAGATCATCATAACAGTAGAGGATCTTCTTGGAGCAATCTATGAGTACAATGGTGCAGATGGGGGAATCTGGTGGTATGAGAATTGGATGACCATTATAGGCCGGAGGATGCCTAAAGCAAAAGGAGACCCTGTAGGTGGACACTCAGTAGCCTTCTTTGCCTTCAACACTAAAGAAGGGACAATATCGCTACACAACAGTTGGGGACCACTCTGGGCAGACAGAGGCAAAGCTGATGTGCTCATTGAGGACATTCGCAGTCAAATGAGCGATGGAGAGTTCTACATAATCATCTTTCCTGACCCACCACAGCCAGAGCCAGAACCACAGCCAACACCTATAGATGAGTTTCTGAAGTGGCTCAAGGAAGAGTTTCAGAAGATCATAGACTACCTAGACACCATTACGGTAAGTGCATCATAGATGAGTGAAGATGAAAATAGTTGGCTCAAGGAATTTCTCAGATCGGAATTTCAACATCAGAAGGAAGAGAGGCAGAGAGACAAAGAAGATCTAAAACAAGCGATAGTAACCTATGTTAAGACGCATAAGGAAGAATGTGAAGGCTACATTCTAGCGTCAAGCCTCAACAAAGCCGTGAAGCTAGCCAAAGTAATCTACGTAGCCCTTCCAACCTCTATCATCCTAGCGATTCTCGGATTTCTCAGAGCATTCCTTCACTTCTGAAGGCTCATTCACTTCTAATTACATTATGTCATAGTGACATACTACTGTAGCTCTGCCAACTCTTTTATACCATCAAGACAAGGCCCTTTTGGTGGTGAAGCATGGACATAGTAGAACTCGTGTCTGCTGTCCTCAACTTGAGGCTAGCCGACATCCTAGCCGTTATAGGGCTATACTACACCGGAAAGTGGCTAGCCCATCGTAGAGGATAAGGGGGAAGAAACACTAACTTCCCCAACCCATTTCTTTCTATGACTTCTTTCTTCTCATTCTCTCAAGAATGGCTAGAGCCTTCTTCTTTCTGATGTAACACCACTTGACGATGAACTCTCCATCCCTCTTCTTTGAGTGAGCTACCCAATAATAAGGTTCATACTTCTTCTTCTGCTCATTTAGCACCCACTTCACATGTAGGCCCGAACCTTTCTTACCACATCTAGGACACTTAATCTCTGGCAAAAGTGTTATCCCATCCATCCTTACCATGATAGAAGAAGCCTGTCCTTACCCGATAGTCACCCCTAAGACTGACTAACTCTTCATACTCAAGATTCAGCTTAAAGACACTGACTCCTTTCTTTGACTGCTTCACCTGTACTAGCCAGATCTCTCCCTTATCAGGGAAGAAAGCGATTATATCTGCTAGAGTGTGAGATCCGGCACTCCTAACCATGAAGGTAGCTCCTAGCTCTCTGAGCTTCTTCATAACATAATATTCAGCAGATCGACCCCTAGTGTATCGGGTTCCCATAGGGGGTTATACCTTCTTGGTTTGTTCCCCATTGACTACTCTAGCGTAGAAGGCCCTCTCTTTGGTTGAAACATAGAGGTCAAGTTTAGCTCCAACCTTCATTCCGAGCATGTTACCTAGCTTGTCAGGGATATGTAGAGTGAAGTATTTCTTTCTATCAACAATGAGGTTGGCCCTGACAAAGAACCTGAACTCTGGGGTCTTTCTAGACATGGTACTACCTCAAAATAGAGATACACAAACAGTTATATAAGAGTTTGTATAATCATATTGATGGGGTCTAGGATGAATCTGCTAGAAATCGGCAAAGACTTCGACATCATAATTCGGGGTACATCAGGCTACACAAGCAGAGGACAACTTAGAAAAGCCAGATTCAGACTAGACCTCAAGACTGAAACCATTAAGGTAAGCATCAAGCAACTCGGCAAGAAGATCAAGGATCTCATTGAAAGGTATCCAAAGAAGAACTACTATCTAGAGAGGCGTAAGTACGCAGGAAAGGTCTACTGGCGATTCGGTAGAAAAGAAGAGAAGATGCGGGGCATTCCACTCTACTACTCAGCAACAGACAAGAGGCTCTACGTGCCCTCAAGCTACGTCAAGAGAAAGTATCGGCTAACCTGTTCTGTCATCAGTTACAGGCTTAGGGATCTGGGTATCCCCTACACCATGACTAATCTCGGCTAGCTGCTTCTCGATTTTGGCAAGCTTCTCTCTAACAAGAGTTGGCAGCAACCCTTCTCCCCCCTCTTCCTCAGACCACCATATCTTGAGATGGAGTTCTATAGGGTTAGCGTTGAATATAGGCCGGAACTCAAACCCCATATCAGGCAGTAGGCTCATTACATACTTGACCCCACGTAGAGCCTGATCCATAGCCCTGTTGTGCCTAATTCGCTCGTTCTGTCTCCTTATGGCATCATCAATCTTTTCACGACTCACACCCTGTCACCCCTAGTGGATAGGGGGGTACACCCCCCCCATACCCACCCCCACCCCCACTGGGGTTGAAAGAGACATATATCTCTTTAGGCTACTCTAGGAATCAGGTGAAACAAACTTGCCATATAGAGATGAGCAAATCCGTGCACGCAAGTTTGACCTAGCCATCATACCGGACAACATATCAGCGAAGTTCACGGCCCTGAAGCCTCTGATGCAGGATCTTCAGGAAGCAAGGCAGGCAGAGATAGTCACAATTGAGGTATGCGCCAGAGAGAAGATGGACGACCTTGGAATCATGGGTTCGTTCAGGATCTCATACCTGAACTTCGTCAGGGCAATCTACAGAGCAGCCGGAGCACAGTCAGGAGCAGCTTTGCAGAAGATGGTTACAGCAGAGAAGGCCAAGTTCGTGTCCTATGGACTTGACCCCACAACACTAGATGCTGTGGCTACATGCGTACACGGTGCAGTACACTACTAGACAATCTGATCTAGTGTTACCCTGAAAGCAACAGGTTTTAAATCCCCCTTTTTTTCTATATTATTACCATGTCAGAATTACCAAAGGTCATTATCAGCCCTCTACTGGCAACAAGTACACTTAATCAAGTAGATCTCATCAAGAAGCTTCTAGCTGAGAAAGGTTTCCAAACAGAGTTCAAATCCACAATTTCAATATACGATATCAAGAACTCTAGGAACTATGCTTTTCTATGGTTCACACTGATGAGCTTCAGGTACATTGGAGATGCGGTATTTCCATTTCTTGAATGTGAGAAGCCAAAAGCGGTCTATGTGACTATTGAGGGCATTCCCTCAAGAGCTAACGTAATATGCTCTAGCATACCAAGACTGCAATTCATAGCGAACAGTGGCTTCACCAAGAAGTGCTTAGAGCAAGTTGGGCTAAAAGTGATAGATGTTATTCACCATGCAGTGAATTACGAACTATGTCAAGAAGTCAAAATGAAGAGTAACGACATCAAATCCAACTGGACAGGAGAATACGGATCTAGAACAAAGCTGATCTACATAGGTAGAAACGACCCAAGAAAAGCCCTAGATAGACTTGCCAAGGCTCTAGACATACTTGATGAAGAGACAAGAAACAAGTTTATCTTACTACTGTTCAGCGATGGAGAATTAGGATCACTTACAAAGCATCCAAACGTTATCTCCTTGGGTACGTGTGGAACTATTCCATACGATCAAGTCTTAGCGTTGATGGGGGCAGCAGACTACCTAATATTTCCCTCAATCTCAGAGGGGTTTGGGCTGCCTGTATTAGAAGCAAATGCTATGGGGATACCTGCAATTCATTGTTGGTTTCCACCATTGTCTGAGTTTTCAAGTAAGGATTTCAATTTCGTGTGGGGATACCAGAACGAATCTATGGTAAATAACGCTAACGTGCAGTATTGGATCTTCCATGAGTATAGGCCAGAACTTATGGCTGAGATGATCACTCAAGCAATAAATATTCACCAAACAAGCCGACAAGAGTATGATGAGTATTGCCAGAAAGCTTTGGATCACACTAAGCAGTTTGACTACAGATTGATCTATCCAAAGCTGTTGAAGCACTTGGGGGTAGAGTAGCTTGAGTTGGAAATACCCTGATGATATTATCCACCGGAAACTGAGTTACATCGCTAACTTGGCTTCTGAGGATGGAATTGCGTTAAGCATGGACAGGTGGATAGGTATGCTTCAGGAGATTCAGCTAGAAATCAGCTTTGAAGAGATTTTTAGAGCCTTAGCTGAGATCTACCTGCAACTGAACTTCTCTTTTGATTGGTCATCATTCGACTTTCCACTGCTGCCATCATTCGACCTAACAATTCCAATATGTGAGACAGGGGGTAAAGCCTACTATGGCAAGTCAAAATATGGATCAAGCTTCTATGATCCTCCTGACGTTTCATACAAAGACCTTGAGAGATTTTTCTGGTCTCTAAGGTATATGATAGCTGAGAAAGGCACTGTTGAGTACAAGCAGATGAGCACTAGCCTCAAAACACGAGTAGAAGCTCATAAAGACGCACTCAAGAAACTACCCATTAAACCTGAACTCATAGATTCTCTTGAGGAAATTATGTCCTTGATAGAGGGGAAGATCCTGAGAGGATTCTATGTTGGCTTTGCCGTAGTGGGGGTCAGTAGAGTAGCTCAGAAATCAGGAAGCACGGCGCATGTTGAGACTAGAGATCCTAAAGACTGGAAAACAGCCGTCAATGTAGAGAGCAATATCGCCTATGAGAATGTGGTAGGATGGAGTAGAGTAGGGTACTTCACGGTTTCATCTCCAACAATGGTATTGAACAAGAAAGTGTCTGATAAGCTAGTTGAGAAGATAAACGACTTCTGGATGAGATCAGGAATGGTTAGCGCAGGAGAACTTAGCCCCTATGGTGGGCCTGCCTACACAGTCTACGGTACTCCAAGCTATAGAGGATATGAAGTTATGCCCCTGAAAACCCTCTACCAAAGGATCTTCTTCCTACAGAGAACAGACCAACTGCATTACACTGGTGGAGCACATCAGCTTAAGATGCAGTTCAACATCAAAAAGGTCAAACCCATACTGGATAGAAGTGGGGTCATAGCGAATGCCAGACAGGTCTATACCTCATTCGCTCATGAAGTATTCTACCTAAACCATGATAGCCATAGGCTTTATAAACGGTGGAAACAGCTATTAACTGAAGAGGACATAGTGCAGAAGTACATCAGAATGGGGTGTCAAGAATCAGTCCTAAGAGAAGTATTGGCAACCGTGAAGCCGTAGATCCACAAGGGGAAAGTACCTCACCTATGGGGATGCCGGACATGGGCATGATGTCAGGTCAACCACCGATGGGTATGGGTGTTGGTGCAGGAATGCCCAGAATGCCAAAGATAAGCCCTACCCAACAGAAGTACATAGCGGTAGTTCGAGACCTCACTGAAGCAGCCTCAACTCTTGTGATCAAAGTAGCAACCTGTAAATGCGACAAGAAGGACACATGCAAGATATATCAGCAAGCGCAGAAGATCGCCGATAAGATCGAAGCTCTGCAAGAGATGGGTAGAGTGACAGAGCGAGAGGCGACCAAAACTGGCAAGGGCCGGTGAATCCCACACTATAAATGGAATCACCATCAAGATAGTTGAGGTAATCCCCTATCTTTCCGCTTCAAGACAGAGATTCCAAATGGTAACATACTATATCGAAGATTCTAACCCACCAAACTCAAAAGCTAACCCATTCAAGTCTCCCAAGGCTCATTTTTGGAAGCCTGTAGGCCAAGATATTAGGCAGAAAGTTCAGGAAGTGGTTGAATACTATCGTGACATCAAGACTGTCTTGATGGGGACACCACCTTCTTGAAACCTGTTGAGCTTGACGCAGGCATTGTAGTTGAGGTTCTAGATAGAAGATTCAAACTGGAAGATCTAAAGATAGAAGATTTTCCAGAAGAAGTTTTTGAGTGGGAACTTGGGGGACTAACAGATCCAATAGGCCAACTTGTAGGTTGGTTGTGGAGTCAGATCTCAGGAGCGATAAACTCTCTCGGATCAAGCATCTCATCTGCATTATGGGGAGTGAGGGACTACCTCTACTCAGCTATCACAACTACAATAGGTTCGGTACAAGGAGCTATCACATCTATTGGGTCAACAGTGTCCTCATCCTTCTCAGCAGTTTCTCAAGCGGTTTCTCAAGCTTTCTCTACAGTCTCCACTAGCCTATCATCGATAAGTGGCACAATATCGTCAGGGCTATCAGCCGTGTCTCAAACAATTACTTCATTAATGTCCTCGGTTACAAGTACGATTCAGTCAGTTTTTCAATCTGTCTCTTCGACCCTCACAAGCATATCTCAGACAATTGCATCCTCAATGACGCAGGTTTATCAGGGAATAAGCTCTCTAGGTCAGACTCTCGTTCAATCGATCACAGGAGTAGCAACCACTCTAGGCAACATAGGACAAGCCATAGCTGCATCCTTCGCTCAGGTCATAACCTCAATAGGTTCAATGGCTCAACAATTGAGTTCAAGCATTATGGGTGTGGGACAGGTAATTCAGAGCATGGCAAGCACAATTACTAGCACTTTCTCTCAGGTTCAAGGTGTCCTTCAGAGCATAGGCAGCCAGATAGTATCTTCACTCACCGGAATAGTCTCTCAAGTAACGTCAGCAATAAACAGGATCGCTTCTGGGATTTCATCATCTTTCGCTCAAGTGTACACATACCTATCTTCATTCGGCTCTCAGATAATGGATAACCTAACAGGATTCAGAGATTGGATAGCGTCAGGATTCCAAGTTATCACAGTGGGAATGGGACAAGTCTTTGATGGCATGAAGAGTATGATGACTAGCTTCCCTCAGTGGTTTGAAGATGTTTATGGTTGGATCATGGGGGGAATAAATGAACTAGGAAGTAAGCTAGGCAAGTGGTGGGGGGATGTAACAGCATACTTCACAGACCAATATGGCAAACTGACAGGAGGCGTAAACGATGTGATCAGAACTCTCACCGGATTCATAAACCCTCTAATCGGTATTGAGGGAGTCCTGAAAGGCTTTGCATCAGCAATCACGGGAGCACTCAAACCTATCAGTGATGCTATCACTAACGCATTCAAAAATGTTGGCGAATCTCTAGCAAGTGGCCTTAAGCCTATAGGAGATGCGATAGGAAACGCTCTGAAGCCTATAGGAGATGCGATAGGAAAAGCTCTGAAGCCAATTGGAGACGCTATACTCTCCGGTCTAAAACCTATCGGGGATTGGATAGCAGCAGCATTGAAGCCTGTAGGCGATTGGATCGCAGCAGCATTGAAGCCTGTAGGCGATTGGATCGCAAGTGCCCTGAAGCCTATCGGAGATTGGATCATGACTGCTCTAAAGCCAATAGGTGATTGGATAGCAAGCGGTCTTAAACCTCTAGGAGATTGGATCACTAGTGGCCTTAAGCCTCTAGGCGATTGGATAATTAGTGGTCTGAAGCCTGTAGGTGATGCGATAGCAGCAGCATTGAAGCCCATTGGTGATACAATCTTTAATGCTCTAAAACCAATAGGTGATTGGATAGCAAGCGGTCTTAAACCTCTAGGAGATTGGATCACTAGTGGCCTTAAGCCTCTAGGCGATTGGATAATTAGTGGCCTCAAACCTCTAGGAGATTGGATCACTAGTGGCCTTAAGCCTCTAGGCGATTGGATAATTAGTGGTCTGAAGCCTCTAGGCGATTGGGTAGCAAGTTTTGATAGCTTCATCAAGCCTTTGATAGATGTTCTCACCCCTGTAACTGAAGGATTGAAATATCTCATTGAGTTCATCACAAAACCATTAGAAAAAGTAAAAGAATTTATGGGTTATATTTGGGGGTGGGCAGAAGGTCAGGCTACAACAATATTTGATAGCACTTCAACCCTTCTCAGTGGTTTTGTCACTACTATGGGGAAAACAAGTTCTCCAGCACCAGTAACTATGATAGTACCAAATTGGATTGTTGGGTTCTCTGACACATGGTTATTCTCTCATAATTGGTTCCCTGACATACAGAAGGTAGCAAGTCAAGGCTTAGATTGGATGAAGAAGTTTGTTGGATCATTCTATGGAAGATACCTATTCGCTCCCTTTGTAGACTTCTCAACAGCAATATCGAAAAATCTCAGTCCATACGCAAAGAAAGGCGTAAAGCCCCCGCTTGAAACTCTAGATACTCTTGGTGAGTTTGTCATTGGGGCTGTTGCATTACCATACTTGTTATCCAACATACTGCATGTACTAGGAGACAATATCAAATTCAAATTCGGATTCCATCTTGGATTAAAAGGAGAGACTGATATTGATATAGGATCAATATTCAAGCACATTGGCAGAGTAATCTGGAAAGTTCCAGATGTGATCATAGCGTCTTTAGCCTATGGTATGGGAATATGGATCTCTCAACCACTCGCCAAAGTTCTTAATAGCTTCGCCAGAAACGAGTTGCCGATACAGATGCCAGACATTCAGGAAATACGTTCTATGGCTAACAGAGCATCGGTATCGCCTGAGATAGCTAACGTCTTTGAAGAACTGCGAACATTCATGATGTACTACGGTTACTCAGACTACATGGTGGAGTGGAACCTTGGAGTTCCAACAACAGGGACAACAATACCGAACTACTTGACCACAACGATCAAGAACAGATTCGGGCAGGATGTCAAAATTCCACTTGCGCTAAGGCAGATGTTTCCAACAGGAACGGAACTCTGTCGGATGATGGTTAGGGATGTTATCATAGAGTTCGATATGTTTGCGAAAGCTATGTCTCTCCAAGGGTACTTTGAGGATGTTTCCAAAATGTACTATCTTCTACACTACCGCTACCCAACACCTGAAAACCTGTGGACACTCTACCGGAGAGGTATGGCTGGAATGCTGTGGTATGAACCGCAAGTAACCACATACCCAGAGATGGCTGCCAACATAGGGTTTGAACCAAAGAAACCTGCCGAATTTAACTATGCAGAGCCAGCTTTGAAGGCTATCATTGAGAAATACATGAAGTGGCACGACTACGCTCCTTTCGCATGGCAGTCAGGTTGGCCCTCAGATAGACACGTGCAGATTGACCTTATGGCAGACATTCCCATGAGAATAGACGCAAGATGGTTGTACAAGTGGAGCATCATACCTGATGGAACACTTGACGGCAAGACTATCAAGAGCGTATTCAACGTTGTTAGGGCAAGAGGTATCCATCCTATATGGGAAGAACCTATTGCTGTTGCAGAGTGCATGAATGCTCTGGCTGAAGAGAGATCTACAGCGAGAACAGGAGTGCTGAACGTTTTTGAAAGAGGATTCTCCAATAGCTCACTTACAGAGAAAAGGCTAGATGAACTCTGCAAGGTAAAACTGCTAGGCAAGGACTGGCCTGTCAAGAACCTTGAGGGCGAAACGAAACTTCTCATGCTCAGAAGCCTATATGACAGAGCGATGAATGTTCTGAGAACTCTCTGGACGAACCTTGTAACCGGATACCAAAGGAACATATTCGACAACATATACGTGATGAATACTGTGCAGGACACCGTTGGTAAACTTAAGAGCTTTCTAGGTATAGACATCACTGTAGACCAAGAGTTTCTGAATATTTGGATAACATCTCTAACATCCAAATATGAAATGGAGACGATCCAGAGAATTAGGTACTGGATGAGGATCTTCATTTACAGAGCCTCACAACTGGCTGAGGATGGTCAAGCCTTTGCCGGATTGATTGACGATTACGCAGAGAAGGCCAAGCTAACACCAGTTGAAGTAGAAATAATGAAGGCTCTTGGTACTGCGTTCATCGATGTAGCTAACAAGAAGAGAAAACTTGGAATAGTCCAGAAGATCGCAAAGGGTAAGGTCAAAAGCGGTGAGTGGACTATTGGACAAGCCTTGAATGAACTGGTAAAGGCAGGTATGGATGAGAAGGAAGCCCTAGCCTTTCTTGAGTCAGAAGTCAAGGTTAGAACTGTATCTGTCGATAAGCTCATCTCTATGGCTGAGAGGATTCCAATAGACTCTACGCTTCTCAAGGCTAAGATGGATGCTGAGGGGGTTCCACCAAACGAGCAGGCCCTATACATTCCTTACGCTGTAGCATCTGAAATAGAGGAAGAACAGGGAAAGCTAGTCACTGAGATAATAGATGACTTCATAGCGGGTAAGTTTGATGAACCAACACTTGCCAAGAACCTTCTTGATCTCGCTACTCTGAGTGGTACAGCAAAGACCAAGCTAGGTGTTGATTGGATAAACTACTCGCCAGAAGAGAGGTCCGCACTGATTGAGGTAGCGAAGAAGCGTAGAGCAAGAAGACAATTAGACCTCACAAAAAGCCTAGTTAGGAGCAAGATCAAAAGTGGTGAGTGGACTGTTAAGCAAGGATTAGCTGAACTGGTTAAGGCCGGACTGAGCGAAGCCGATGCTAACACTTTCCTTGAAACAGAAACAAAAACCAGACTTGTATCAGTTGACAAGCTAGTCTCTATGGCTGAGAAGATCCCAATAGACCCCGCAACTCTCAAGGCTAAGATGGATGCTGAAGGTGTGCCACCAAACGAGCAGGCCCTATACCTACCATACTCTATAGCAGTAGACATAAGTGATGAGCAGAACAAACTCGTCACAGAAGTCATAGATGATTTCGTGGTAGGCAGCTTTGATGTTGCGACTCTAAGAACTCAATTGAACGCAGTAGCTACACTGGATGGTAAGGCAAAGACTATGCTAGGTGTTGATTGGGTAAACATCTCACCTACTGAAATAGACATTCTTGTGCAGATAGCCTCTAAGAGAAAAGTGAGAAGAATAGCTCCGGTTGAGAAGATGAAAACTGTAAGCTCTGAGAAGATAATTAGCCTCATGGAGAACATCCCTATAGACTTGGCAAAGCTTAAATCAAAAATGGATGCTGAGAATATACCTCTTGATGAGCAAGCTCTGTATATGGCTGATGCGGTGGCGTCAGAATTGAAGGAAGAGATAGGAAAGATAGCAACAGAGTATGTAACAGACTATGAGAATGGACTATTGACAGACGCTCAATTCAAGGCAGCACTAGACGACTTGGCTACTCTAGGTGGAGCAGTACCCTCAATCATGAAGATTCCTTGGATAATATTATCGCCGATGGAGAGGCAATTACTACTCAATCTGGCAAAGCTCAAGCGGGCCAGAAAGTTAGCTCCGAAGGCGAAGAAGTAGAAATGCCTGAACTACTAGAGCTAAGACTAAGAACAGGGCAACTTGTCACTGAGAACTGGTACGATGTACTGTACTATTTCTTGCAGAAACTAGTTGAAGGTGGCGTAATTGACATCTATGGCTACGTCACCAAGGATCTCATTCCCAACGCAGATCTCCTACTGAACCTTGGTATAGACATCAGAAAATTCAAGGAACTACATGCTGGATGGGGTTACTTCACATACAATGCTTGGATAGGTGGACACCAAATTCTCAAAGATGGAGACCCAATAACAGTAGAAGATCTAGGATCATCAGCAATAGCAGGCATTCGCACAGCCATAGATACCTCTGCTGAGTATCAGGTTAAGGTAAGCTATCTAGGCTACCAATGTGTAAAGCTAGCTGAGATAGCCGGAGCTTTCATTCCTGTCAAGTTAGGCAGCCTATGGTCCCAATCAGTCAGCCCCATGACTGACTTCTTCTCGCCAGACCTCACCGCACTAGCTGATGGTAGAGTGAGAGTTAAGATGACTGTTGATGATGCAGGCTACGCTTACCTGAAACATAGACTCTTAGGGGAAGCAAGCGACATCATAGCAGCCTTGAACGCAGGTATAGGTATCCCTGCTAACTGCTGGCATGAATGGGACTTCACCATTGGAAAGAGCGATAAGGTCAACTTACGATTAGACCGTTCTGCAACTGTCACGGTTATCATGTATAACATTCCAAACGCTTAGGGGGGAGACATGATGGATGAGATCTACTATGTCTATCCTAAATACCGCAACATGAGCTTCAGCATCATAGCTAGAGAACACATCGCTCGACTAGGCAAGAAGGTTAAGATACAAGAGATAGATGAGGAAGTTCTGGACAATCTCCAATGGCTTAGAACTAGAAATATTCTCTTACATCCAATTCTCTACGTCACCATAGGGGACAGAGCAAACCTCTTTGAAGAGAGACAAAAGAGACTTGTACGATTATTGAAGGTCAAAGGAAAGCTAGGAGGATTTGAGACAGCAGACAGCGATAAGGTGAGTAGCATCGCTATTGAACAACTTAACAAGGTCGATGTGGCCTTTCTACCTAGTAATTGGGCGATAAAGGTCTTTCAGAGTTCAGGAGCAAACATCCCTCTTATCCACATACCGCATGGGGTCAGTGACATAATGACTAACCCTGACAAGACCCTAACGAATGAGAGCATCCTGAAGATCAAAGAGATCAAAGACAAGAACAATGCCATTCTCGTTCTATTCTTTCTAATGCACTCAGAATACCGTAAAGGAGCAGATCTAGTCTATGAAGCTATGGAGTTCATGCAACAGAAGAATAAGGATCTCGTTCTGGTTTTGAAACGTGGTGGTGGAAATACAGTGCTGATGCAGAAGTTCAAGAAACTTAGAGTTATTGAGATCCCTACATGGATGCCTGACATAGTTCTCAGGCAGCTATATGACGCATGCGATATGCTTCTATGCCCCTCAAGAGGCGGGGGATTTGAGCTTAACGCACTTGAAGGGCTAGCTAGAGGGCTACCAACCCTAGTACCTAACGCTGGATGCTTCCAAGACTACGTTGACTACGCTGTGCCTCTACCAATCACAGGTACACCACAAGTTTTCCCAGATAACCCTATACATCAAGGGGTAGGATGGGAGACAAACCCAGACTACTTAGCAGACACCATAGATACTGTAGCCTCAAACCTTGAAGCATGGAAGGAAAAGGCTGCCGTAGCCTCTGAAGAAGTCAGGAAGATATACTCTTGGGGGCCTATCTGCGAGAAACTACATGCTAGCCTAGTTGAACATCATTTCTGTAACGGATAGAATCATGAAGGTGTAAGACATGGTAACTCTTCTAGACTTAGACGTTGTGATAGCTCAACTACGCAAAGCCCTGTTTGGAGACATGCTTCTGGACATGGATCACAACTCCCTAGTTGACTGCATAAAGATCATCAGAGACCTAATAGCAACAGGGGGAGGGGGAGCAGAGGGAAACTTTACGTTTTACTCTAAGAAGTGGGAAACCGATTCCCCAACAGGCGATGCTAATCTTGATCAGTGGTGTTGCTTTACTAATGGTGAGGCAAAAGTTATAGCTGTTGATTCGTATATGAACATTCTCATTATTGATGTTGCTGCGGGTACGGTTGTGGATTCGGGGTTGGATACATACATGAGTGGTGTTCAGTATGGTCACTACAGTATTACTGGTAAATATGCGGTGTACATCTACAAGAGTCCTAACCGTAACGCTCACGTGTTTAAGGATGGTGTTAAGATTCAAACACTGGATGCTCCTGATCCTGTTAATGATCGGCTTTATGCTGTACTAATGTCTCCGTCTGGTAAGTATATTCTGCTTGGTAACTTGGATTACGATGGCACTGATGATTATGTCTTGTATGAAGGTTCCTGAGAATGGAATGTTCCATGAGATAGGGGTAGGCTAAGGTAAATGGGTGGCAAAGACTTCATTCCCCCTCAAGGTCTAGAGAAGTCTTGGTATGGCATCAATCCTTCACAGGGAGCTAAAGCTGTAGGTGTAGCAGTTACCGTAGGTCCACCTGCCCCCCCTTGGCTATCAGGTTGGAACTACCGAAAGAGTCACGTCATAGTGGGCTCTACAGCCGGAGCGCAGACCAACTATCAAGTCAAGGTGATAGTGCATAAAGGCTCAGGGTCAGACTCAGGAGCAGACGTGTACACTAACAATCACTGTCTAGATGATTTTGGAGACGTCAGGTTCACGAAGGATGATAAGATTACTCAGATGGATTACTGGATGGAGAGTAAGGTTGATGCTGACAACGCTGTATTTTGGGTAGAGATCCCAAGCATCCCTGCAAACCCCGATACGGTCACTATTTACATCTACTATGGTAAAGCCTCAACTGCAACTACAAGTAATGGCCCTAACACATTCACCTTATTCGATGATTTTGAGGATGGATCTTTCGACACTGGTAAGTGGGTCAAGACCGAAGAGAATGGTGGAACCGTTACCGAGTCTGGGGGAAAACTCTCACTTACATGCGGGGCCGTAGCTAACCAAGAGGCAAGCGTAAGAAGCATCTCAACATACCTCTACAAGGCTCTCAGGTTCAGGGCCAAGTATCCAACAGGAGTCTATAGGTCATACCAAGACATTGGCTACAATGGTAGCACCGACTTAGAGACTATTGCTAATGGGCTTTGGGGTCTAGTGTGGGATGGTGACAATGGACAATTTCGCACAGCCAAGGCAGGAACATCAACAGCTACAAGCCTAGTGATAGGGAAAGGTACTACATACACTTATGAGATCACTTGGAAGAACGGTCAGGGTAAACTATTAAGAAGCGATTCTGTCTTAGCCACTCACACAACAAACATAATGACTACTGCCTGTTACGCCACTGGCTCAAACTGGACTCATGGAACCGTTGCCCCTGCATCTGGACATACTATTGAGATTGAGTGGATGCTAGTCAGAGAGTGGGTAGACCCAGAGCCAAGTCACAGTACATGGGGTTCAGAGGAATCAGCCTAGAGCCTATGAAGCTTTTAATATATTAAACTGACTGTTTGACAGAAAAAACGGTAAAAATCTATAGGTGAGCAACCACCAGTAGATGTTGAAGGTTGAAGCTGCCATGCCAAGGCGACCTATAGGTAGGCGAGGAAAAGTTTGGGGGATCAAGACTGACCCTGATCTTATTCTTCCCACATTAGCTAGTAAACATCAAGAGTCATCTGAGGCCATTCGCAGAGCCTACGGTTCCCTAGATTCCGTAACCTACAAAATAGCTCCTGTCCTAGACAGATACGGCATCTTGGCAAACGTCAGGACACTCTACAGATCCTATGCTGAGGAACTTTGGAGACTGAAAAAAACCTACTCAGGCAAGACTCTAGAATCTTCAGCCAACGTCATCGCTACAAAATATAAGAACTATGGCTGCGATGGAGACGCATTGAAAGACGTAGCCAGAATACTAGGACTGTCAGTTGAATTTATGGGCTTACCCGCAGGCGTAACAAACCATAACCTTCTAAGTACCCTTCATCCTGACACCTTACCTGCTAATGTTGTTGCTGGCGACCTGATCATTGGCAACATTACTCCCAAGTGGTCTAGGTTACCAATTGGTGATGAGCTTTACATATTGAAAGTCATATCTGGCTTACCTTGTTGGGGCCAAGTATTTTGGGATGAAATCCCCGATAAGCCAACAACCTTTCCACCGGAAGGCCACAAGGCTAACCATGAGAACACTGGCTCGGATGAGATTAGTGTTCAAGGCTTATCCGGTTTGCTTGCGGACGCTCAGACTCCTTTAGTTCACAATCAGGCTAGAAGTACCATAACTGACTTCTTTGATGCTCCTTTCTGGGGTAGCATTCCTGATAAACCTTCATCTTTTCCACCATCAACTCACGCCTCAACTCATGAGAATACTGGCTCGGATGAGATTAGTGTCTCCGGTTTGTCTGGCTTACTTGCGGATGCTCAAACGCCGTTAGCTCACAAGACTACACACCAAGATACAGGAACGGATGAGATTAGTGTCTCCGGTTTGTCTGGGTTGCTTGCTGATAAGCAAACTCCTCTTGGTCATCAGCTTGACAATTCAACTTACCATACTGTTTCAGGTTTGACTACTGGACATGTTCTTACTGCTTTGGGTGCTTCAAGTTTTGGTTTTGCATCTCCAATATGGATCTTAGCTGAGACTTTGTCGCCGTCAGGGGTGAACACTATTTCATCCTCTGTTTTTTCAGCACATTCGTGTTGGATGTTGATTTTTGATCTAGTTATTTCGGGGGGTGCTGAGACTTTAGGTTTACGTCTTAATGGCGATGCAGGCGCTAACTACACCGCTCGATATATTTCCGCTCTCGCAATCCTTAACACTGGAGCACTTACTTGGCTTAGGATTGCTGAGTCAACCATTGCCAGTGGTTCCGTGTTAGGTTGTCTTGTTGTTAAGGGTAAGAGCACCGGCGAGCCTATTGTTATTTCTGGTCACTCTGCTCCTTCTGTCTCTTCTGGTACTTCATTTGTTAATGGTTACTACAGTGTTGCTGCCAACATAAATCGCTTTACTTTTCTTTCAGCTATTACTGGCAGGAATTTTTCAGGGAAAATAAAGATTTATTATATGGATTATTGATCGCTTTCCCCCTCGCAGTCTCAGCTATCAATCGTTCCTTCTTGCCTTTCTGCATCTCAATCCCAATCTAGTCTTTATACAAACCGTTCTATAAAAGCCTTCTGGGTATGTAGTGCCACTTAACTTTGCCTTCTCTCGAATGGGCCATGTAGTAGTA
>Ga0315314_1000869_pt1 | contig 29587 bp, 27 predicted proteins | sample TDP9_MG_FD_203631 | JGI IMG/M metagenome (GOLD analysis project Ga0315314, IMG submission 203631) | Freshwater sediment microbial communities from Lake Towuti, South Sulawesi, Indonesia - TDP9 | ecosystem: Environmental > Aquatic > Freshwater > Lake > Sediment | place: Indonesia: South Sulawesi... | reverse complement strand
AGCTGGGCGCTGCGGTGGGGAGGAGCAGGTGCTCAAGGATCTGCCGGACGACCGCAACGCCGGCGCCGTGAAAGATTCTCCCATGAGGGGCGTAATCAGAACGTCATTGGGGTCAGACATTGATAATTTTATATTGTGAAAAGCAAATTACAAATGTCTGACCCCGACCATACCGAAACCCGTATGGGGCCACGCAAGGAGATTCCTGACGACCCCCTCTTCAGTCGCCCCCTCCTCCAAGAGCATCCGCAACACCTTGTGTCGGAAGAGCCGCGCCAGCGTCTCCGGCTCTTGTGTCCCCTCGATTGGGATGAAGGGGCCATCCCGCCGAAACAGGCCCCAAGAGATCAGAAGATGCACGTGGGGGCTGCCTGCCCCCATCACATCGCCACGCCCAAGTAGAGGAGGCGAGGCCAAGGCTACTGATTCAAGAAATCGATTTCAGAACCGGGTCGCCCATTACAGTGTCCGCTCGGCTTGATCCACCCGGTGCCCGCGAGAACCCGCATACCATGCTTGGTACCGGCTTGCTTCCCGCTCGAAGAGGTCCCGGGGCACAGCCGCCAGCCTGTTTTTCCTAGATCGCTCGAACCGGGTTTCGCAAAACCCCAATCCCATCGATCGACACTTCCACCACGTCCCCAGGCTTCATGGCGGCCACGCCTCGCGGCGTCCCCGTGCTGATGATGTCACCGGGAAGCAGAGTCATGCACTGCGAAAGGTAATGGACGAGGTAGGGGACGCTGAAGATCATATCGGTGAGCCTGGCCTCCTGCATCAGCTTGCCGTTCAGGAACGTCCGCAGAACCAGCCTGGACGGGTCGAGACCCGTGGCGATGCAGGGCCCGAAGGGCGCAAAGGTGTCGAAGCCCTTGGACCGTGTAAGCTGGCCCTGGACGACGCTGAGCCGGCGCTCGGTCACGTCATTGAAGCACGTGTACCCCAGGATGTGTCTGTCCGCCTCCTCGAGCGGGACATCCTTGATCCGATCCTGGATGACCACGGCCAGCTCGCCCTCGTAGTCCACCTGTTCGGCCACGCGGGGGATCACGATAGGATCCTCGGGACCGACCATGGTCGTCAGCGGCTTCAGGAAGTGGGCTGGGTGCTTGGGGGTCGGCAGGCCGACCTCTTCGATGTGGTCCCGGAAGTTCAGGCCAACACAGAGGATCTTGGTGGGCTCTACGGGCGCAAGCAAGCGAACCTCACCAACCCGGTGTGCCCTCGGACCGGACGTGAATTCACCGAAGATGGACCCGCTGATCTCCCGGATCAGGTCATCCTCCCACACCCCGTACGCCCGAAGCTTTCCCTTCTGGAACCGGACAATTCGCATGCAAGCCTCCTCTTGGCTCTCCCCCCTCCCCTGACGAAGTGCCCCTCGCCGCCATTACGGTGGCACATCTCTGGCCCGGCTGTCTACATCCGATTTCGTCCGCTGTCCCTGACGGTCATCGCCTCCGCCTCGGGGCGTCGGAGCCGCGTGGCAGCCGGATCGAGGGCCGCCACCGTCGCCTTCGGGACAGCGTAAACCTGCCGGATCGGCAGACCGTCGAAGACCCGGGCGATCTTCACCGTCTGCTCACGGACAACCGCTCACAGGCGCGTCAGGATCCGCCGCAGGCAGTAGACGACCGTGGCTGCTTCGATGACCAGACAGGCGATCTCGACCAGCAGCGGCTCCTCGTCCCGTGGCCGCTGGCGCATCGGTGGCCGGTGACCTTGCCGCTCCGGTTCTCCTTGGGTCGCCATAGAGGGGGGCCTTCAACCGGACGCTCTCGCTGCGTCATGACGATAATCCCTCCTTCAAGAGAACGACCTGAGCCTGCTCAATGAACATACTCCGGCCGTTCCGCCACCAAGCGCCCCTCGATGAACGCTCGGATCGCCTCTTGGATGTCCTCGACCTCGGTCGGCAGCGGACGGATCCCCGCCTGCTGGAGATTCTGATACATCCCCTGCCCCATGCCGCCCGCCAGAACCGCCTCACAGTCGGCGATGGCGCCGAGCATTTGCGCATGGCGGCCCCGGCTGGCTGGATCGAACCCGCGCGGTCCGGCCCGGCCGTGGCCGGTCCCCTCGCGGGGGCCGAACGTGTGATGTCCCGCCTTGTCGCGCGGCTCCAAGCACGACTCGTCTTTCGGCCCTCGGTGAGGCAGCGGAACCCTCCGGGCAGCTTGAAAGCGTCGCGCAGGCCGAGGAGGCTCGACTGCGGGCAGCGTTGGAGGTGAAGTCAAGACGAAGAAACCAGGAAGCAGAAGAGGCAGACGTTTCAGAAGGGCATCGCCTCCTGGCGTTGCTCCACCTCCTGGGCGGAGAAATCGATGAGGCGATCTCGCTGACCGAGCGGGCCCCGGCGGTCACGTGCGCCCGGGCCGGGATCGCCTACCTCTGGGTGGAGCGCCTTGGCCGCTCGGGGCGGCCCCTCGCCCCGGCGCTCGGCCTCCACCCGGCCGTCCTCTACAAGGCGGCGCCGGGCGGGGCGGCGCAGGCACGGGAATTGTCCGCTCCGTCCTCTAGCCGCTCTTTCTCCCTTTCTCCGTTTCGCCGATTCGCCGCTTCCCCGTTTCTCGTCTGCCCCCTTGCCCCCGGGTCTCGCACTTGACACCACACGTGAAACAGGCTATCGTCCGCCCGCGTTGGCGTCATACTCATTAACCGCCGCCTCTCGCAGACGAGAAGAGCGATGAAGAGGGACCTCAGACATTTCCTCAAGGTCATCGAAGAGAGGGCGCCGGAGCTTCTCGTTCGGGTCAAGAGAGAGGTCAGCCCCCGCTGGGAACTGTCCTCAGTGCAGATGCGCCTCCAGGCGGAGGACAGGCTCCCGATCCTGGTCTTCGAGAAGATCGCGGGTTACGACATGCCCGTTGTGACCAACGTCTTTTCCTCCAAGCGACACCTGGCCATGGCCTTGGATACGACGCCCGAAGATGTCGTGGCCAGATTCGCCGAGGCGCAGAGGAACCGCATCAAGCCCACAGTGGTAGACTCCGGCCCCGTCAAGGAGGTTATCTTGACGGGCGACCGAGCGGACCTGCGGACCCTGCCCATCGTGACGCACTGCGAGGAGGACGCGGGTCCCTACCTATCCTCGGGCGTCACGATCATCCGGGACCCGGTCTCCGGCTGTCTGAACGCGGGCATCTACCGGAACCGCTACCTGTCGCCCAAGACGCTCACGATGAACATGGCCCCGCTATGTCACGCGGCCAAAGTCACGCAGCAGGCCGAGGCGCGAAAGGAGCACGTGGATGCGGCCATCGTCATTGGCCATCATCCGGCCATGGGGATGGCCTCGCAGCAGCGCGGGCAGCTCGGCGAGTTCGAGCTCGAAACGATGGGGGGCCTCCTGGGAGAGCCGGTGGATGTCATCCATTGTGAGACGGTGGATGTCCTCGTTCCCGCCGCCGCCGAGATCGTGATCGAGGGTCGGATCCGCACCGACCTCTGGGAGGAGGACGGGCCGTTCGGCGATTACTGGCTGTACTACGCCCCTCCGAAGAGGGCCCGCGTGTTCGAGGTAACGATGATCACGCGCCGGTGCGATGCCATCTTCCATGACGTCTTCAATGTCGGTCCCGAGCACCTGGTCCTGTTCTCTCTGGGAATGGAAGGCGTGGTCTTCTCGCAGTTGAAGCAGCTGGTGCCCCAGGTGCAGGCCATCCATGTCCCCGTCTGCGGCTCGGGCAATCTGGTGTACATCCAGATCAAGAAGGATTTCGAGGGCCTGGGGGTCAACGCAGCCCTGGCAGCCCTTGGCGCGTACCGGTTCAAGTGCGCGATCGCCGTGGACGAGGACGTGGACATCTACGACGACAAGAGAGTCATGTGGGCGGTGATGACGAGGACGCAGGCGGACCGGTCGTTCTTCGTCGTTCCCGGTTCCTACATCTCCAGGGTGGACCCGACCGGCTATTCCCCGTGGCAACTGGGGGAGAAGGGCGATCGCCTCCTGAGCACGCGGCTGGGGATCGACGCCACCAAGCCGCTCGACCCCTCCTTCCCTCAGGTCGCGGAGCCACCCAGGAGCATGTGGACGCAACTCGACTTGCGCGATTACCTCAAGTAAGAGCGCTGCAGTGCATGATTGACATCTGGCAGAGGTGGAACAAACATGAAAACGACATGGAGACGTATCTCGGCGGGATTCCTGGTGCTTGCGTTCGTTCTTGGTGGCGGGTTAGCTGCCGCCGGTGAGAAGCCCCTGAGGAAGGTGACCTTCCTCACCAACTACGTTTTCCATGGCCGGCATTCGCCGTACTTCGTGGGCGTAGAGAAAGGCTACTACAAAGAGGTCGGCCTGGACGTGCAGATCTCCCCCTCCACCGGGAGCGGCTTCGTCGTGGCGGCGTTGGAAGGCGGCAAGGCCGACTACGGCATGGCGGAGTCCACCTCCGTCGTGCAGGGCATCGCCAAGGGGGCCAAGGTCAAGGGATTCGCGGTCTTCATGGACATCACCACGAGCGGCCTGGCCTCTTTGACCCCATACCCCACACCTCAATCCCTCGCCGGCAAGACCATCGCGGCGTCCCTCACGGACAGCGCCCGGGTGATCTTGCCGATCATCTTCAACCTGAAGGGTCTCGACGCCTCCTCCATCAAGTGGCAGGCGGCCGACCCGGGTATCTACTTCTCCCTGCTGTTGGAAAACAAGGTTGATCTTTTCACCGCCTCCATTGACGGGGACGTCCCGGCACTCACGCGGGTCGCCACGCCGCAGGGCAAGACCGTCTACTTCTCCTCGTTCTCGGACTGGGGATACGACGTTTTCGGCTACTTCCTGGTGGCGAACACCGAGAAGATAGCCAGCAATCCAGAGGAGGTGAAGGCGTTCGCCGCGGCGACGGCCAAGGCTGTGAAATACTGTATGGAGCATCCCGAGGAGACTGCCCAGATCATGGTGAAGTACAACCCCACGCTGAACTACGACACGACGCTCGCCCAGTGGCGGCAATCCATCAAGGCGCTCGACACCGCCTACGTCAAGCAGCACGGATACGGAATCGCAACGACACAGAGGGTGCAGCGAACGATTGACCTTGTCAAGCAGGCCTTCAAGCTGGAGGTGAGATTGGCGCCCAGCGACGTCTACGCTACCGGTTTCGTCGCCCGCTAGATTGAAACGTTCGGGCTCAAAGCATCGGAGCCCCCGGAAGACTGCTTCCGGGGGCTCCGTCATTTCGCCCGGACTTTCTACCCGCGGACTCCGAACGGTCCCGCCTATCGCTTCCGCATAGAAGGGCGCCACCTGAGGAAGATCCTTTCCAGGACAGCCACCGCACCGATCGCCAGCGTCGTGAACAGGGTGATGGACAGGAGGCACGCGAAGACCAGCGGCGTGTCCAGGTTGAACTGGCCTGACAGGATCAGATAGCCCACCCCGCTGTTCCCGCCGATGAACTCCCCCACGATGGAGCCGACCAGTGCCAGCGGGAAAGCCACCTTCACGGCGTCAGTGATATAGGGGAGGGCATTCATCAGCCGCACCTTCATAAAGATCCGCAGCCCAGTTCCGCCGGCCAGCTTGGCCAGGTCGAGGATGTCCGGCTCGATCTCGCCCAGGCCCGTCACCGAATTCACGAACACCGGAAACAGCCCTAGAAGAAAGGCCAACAACACCTTGGGCTCCGAGCCCAGGCCAAACCAGATCACGAAGAGCGGGGCGATGGCGATCTTGGGAATGCTGTTGAAGGCCGCCAGGGCAGGCAGCACGATAGCCTTCAGCGGTCTGATGTAGATGACCGACAGGGCCAGCGGAATGCCGACGAGGAGCGACAATGCCAGGCCGATGACGGTAGTGGTGGCGGTCACGCTCAGGTGATGCAGTTGAATGGCCAGCGTCTGCCAGAACCTGACCACGATGACGGAGGGGAGTGGAAGGATGTACTCCGGCATGCCCGCCAGGCGAGCGCCGTACTGCCAGATCAGGATGATCACGGCAAAGCCGAAGGTCGTTTCCGTAACCCTGCGGACCCGTTCCGCCCGTTTCGCTGTCATCTTCGAGTCCCCTTCACTCCACCCACTGGGCCTCGATATTGTCCCGAACGGCCGCGGCTAGCTCCACAAACCTGGGATGGCTGAGCGTCTTCGTGTCGCGGGGGCGCGGAAGATCAACCAGGATTACCGCCTTCAACTTCCCCGGGCGGGCCGTCATGACGATGATGGTGTCCGACAGCAGGACGGCCTCCGTGATGCTGTGGGTCACGAAGATCACCGTGTTCCTGCTCGCGCTCCATATCCGCTGCAGCTCGAAACCCATCTTTTCCCGCGTCAAGATGTCCAGAGCCCCGAAGGGCTCGTCCATCAGAAGGAGCGACGGGTTCAGGAGCAGCGCCCGGCAGATCGCTACTCGCTGTTGCATCCCGCCTGAAAGCTCGTGGGGGTAGCTCTTCTCGAAGCCATCCAGGCCCGCCAGTGTGATCAGATCGAGGGCCCTCTGGCGGTATTCGCTCGGGCCCCAGCCCCGCATCTCCGCCGTGAAGAGCACGTTGCTGAGAGTATTCCTCCACGGGAGGAGGACCGGGGACTGGAACACCATGCCCACGTCCGCGATGGGTGCCTGCACCTCCTGGCCGCGCAGGTACACCTTTCCGCCCGTCGGGGACACGAGACCCGCCACGATCCTCAGCGTGGTGGACTTGCCGCATCCGCTCGGCCCGACCAGCGTGACGAACTCGTTCTCTGCCACCTCGAACGACAGGCCTTCAACCGCCGCTCCCGTCTCAAAGGCCTTTGACAGGCCATCCACCTTGACCGCTGCCGTGTTTGTCGTCATGTTGCTGGGCTTGCTCTAAGGACAGGCCCCCAACCGCAGAGCCTCCGGATAAGTCGGAGGCTCATTTAGTATGCAAAATTCCCCGAAGCGTCAAGCGAAAAGCAGTTTTGGCTTGACACCGCTCGCCCGGCTGCGACATGCTGCGCACGCTCGCCGGGGACGTCGCCGGAGTTCCGCGCGGAGACGCACCGCGTCCACCGCACTGCGCCGCAGCCATGGTACGTCGTCCTGATGGCGCTGATACCCTGAGGCCCGGGGACAACGGCTGAGCTGACCAATCGTCACGCGCGACTGATGAACCCGCCAGTGGTGCGTGGTGGTATTCTTGCGCCGCCGCGCCGTTCTGCGGTGAGGCGTTCCAATACACGGATCGAGATGGCAGGGAGTTCTGGCCATGATGCGAGCCGTATCTTTCCGACTGAATGGCAAGCCCGTGCGAATGACAGTGGACGACGAGCGCATGCTGCTCTGGGTGCTGCGCTACGACCTGGGCCTTACCGGCACGAAGTACGGTTGCGGCGCATCCCTCTGTGGCGCCTGCACGGTCATCGTCAACAACGAGGCCGTGCGCTCCTGTTCAACGCGGATCAAGGATGTGGCCCGCAAGCAGGTGATCACCATCGAAGGTCTCGGCCGCGCTGGCCAGCTTCACGCGCTGCAGCAGACCTTCCTCAAGCTTCACGCCTTCCAGTGCGGCTACTGCACGCCGGGCATGATCATGAGCGCCTACGCGCTCCTGCTCAGGAGGCCGCGGCCGACACGCGCCGAGATCATCCAGCACATGGATGACAACCTGTGCCGCTGCGGCTCGCACAAGCGCATCATCGAGGCCATTCAGGCCGCAGCCCAGACCACAAAGCGAGGTGCGCGATGACGGGCGAAGGAAACCTGAGCCGTCGCGACTTCCTCGTTTCGATTGCGGGATCAGGCCTGTTCGTGCTCTTCCGGCTGGACCCCCTGCTCGCGCAGGAGCCCGCGCATCTGCCGACCCGCCAGGGCTACCCGACGGACTTCAACGCCTACCTCCGGATCGGCCAGGATGGCCGCACGACCTCTCTCGTGGGTAAGGTCGAATTGGGACAGGGGGCGATGACGTCCCTCGCGCAACTGGTCGCCGAGGAACTTGACGTCCCCTTCGACTCCATCGACATGGTATTGGGGGACACGGAGCTCTGCCCGTGGGACATGGGTACGTTCGGCTCTCTGACCATTCGACAGCTCGGTCCCGTGCTGCGCGGCGCCGCGGCCGAGGCCAGGGCCGCGCTCCTTCAGTTGGCCGCCGAGCGCCTTCAGTCGCCCGTCGAACAGCTCGCGGCAAAGGCTGGGGTCATCAGCGATGCTCGCGATCCCGGCAAGCGCGTCACCTACGCTCAGCTCGTGCAGGGAAAGCGCATCCAGCGGCATCTCGAGAAGGTTCCTGTCAAGCCGGTATCGGCGTTCACCGTCCTCGGCAAACCTGCCGCCCGCAAGGACGGGCTCGCAAAGGTCACCGGCAAGGCCAAGTACGCTGGCGACATGGGTTTGCCGGGCACGCTGCATGCGCGAATCGTCAGGCCGCCGGCGCACGGAGCCAGGCTCAAGGGTATTGACACCAGCGCGGCCGAGAAGATCGCCGGCGTCAGCGTCCTCCGGGACGGCGACCTGATCGCCGTGCTCCATAAGCGTTCGGACGCAGCCGAGCAGGCGTTGGCGCTCGTCAAAGCCGAATTCGACCTCCCCGCACCGGCCGTGGACGAGAAGACCATCTTCGACCACCTCCTCAAGGCCGCCCCGCAAGCCCAGGTGGTCGGAGAGAGCGGCAGCCTCGAGGAGGGCGAGAAGCTCGCCGCGACGCTTTTCGACCTGATGTACCTGAACAGCTATGTTTCGCACGCGACCATGGAAACGCACTCGGCGGTCGCGAAGATCGAGAACGGCAAGGCGACGGTCTGGGTCTCTACGCAGGCGCCCTTCATGGTGAAAACCCAGGTCTCGCAGGCGCTGGGCTTCACGCCGGAAAACGTTCGGATCATCACGCCGTACGTCGGGGGCGGTTTTGGCGGGAAGACTCTGGCCAGGCAGGCGGTCGAGGCGGCGCGCCTCGCAAAGATCGTCGGCAAGCCGGTGCAGGTCGTCTGGGACCGCGCAGAGGAGTTTTTCTACGACACGTTCCGCCCCGCGGCCGTGGTAAAGATCCGCTCGGGGCTGACGAGCGCCGGGAAGATCTGCCTCTGGGACTACAAGGTCTACTGTGCGGGGGATCGGGAAGCGAAGCAGTTCTACCATGTGCCGCACCAGCGCACCGTCTCGGCGGGGGGGTGGTATGGAGGCAACCCGCCGGGGCTTCATCCGTTCGCCATTGGGCCGTGGCGGGCGCCCTCGGTCAACACGAACACGTTCGCCCGCGAATCGCACATCGACGTCATGGCTGCGAAGGCCAGCGTGGACCCACTGGAGTTTCGCCTGAACAACCTGACCGACCAGCGCATGGTCCGTGCCCTCAAGGCGGCCGCGGACAAGTTCGGCTGGACGCCGAGGCGCACACCGAGCGGGCGCGGGGTGGGTGTGGCCTGCGCCACCTACCTCGGCACATATGTAGCAACGCTCGCCGAGGTAGAAGTGGACAAGGCGACCGGTCGAGTGCGGGTCACGCGTGTCGTGTGCGCGCAGGACATGGGTCTTGTCGTCAACCCGGATGGCTCCCGGCAGCAGATGGAAGGCGGTATTACGATGGGCCTGGGATACGCGCTGACCGAGGAGGTGCGCTTCAAAGGCGGCCAGGTGCTCGACCGCAACTTCGACACCTATGAGATCCCACGATTCTCCTGGCTGCCGACAATCGAGACGATCCTGATCGAAAACGCCGAGGTGCCGGCCGCGGGTTGCGGCGAGCCGCCCATCGTCTGCATGGGCGCAGTGATCGCCAATGCGATCTACGACGCCACGGGCGCAAGACTCGTGCAGTTGCCGATGACGCCTGCACGCATCAAGGACGCACTCAAGTAGGCCTGCAAACGCGGCCCCCGGGCCACGATCCGCACCTGAGATGGGCACCGGCGCCTTTCGGAAGCCAAGTGGCTGATTTGGCGGGGCACCAGGTCACATTTCCAATATGTAAGGATGGGCTGTTCGCCGCTGAGAGGAGGAATTTCAGTGCTTAGAGCTGAATCGTCCGCCTCGCCATCGCCCGTTCCCACTTCTTCTCGTAGTTCTCGTCGAACACCAGCGCCTCGTCAGCCGGCACGGTGAGCCACGCCCCGGCCTTGATCTCGCCCTCGAGCTGGCCGGCGGCCCAGCCCGCATACCCCACGGCGAAGAGGCTTCGACGCGGCCCCACTCCGGTACCTATGGCACGGAGGATCTCGGGGTGTGAGGTCACAGCGATCCCATCCTTTACTACATGGGTTGCGTCGATGGCATAATCACTCGTGTGCAGCACGAACACCCGCCCCGGATCAACTGGACCTCCGTAGTGCACACGGATGTCTCCACTCACATCACTCTTGTCCAGTCCGAAGCGTTCCACCAGCGTGGCGATGGACGCCTCCCCCAAAGGCCTGTTCACGATGAATCCCATGGCGCCTCGGGCATCATGCTGCACCATGTACACGACGGTCCGAACGAATCGTGGGTCGCGCAGCTCATCCGTCGCAACCAGGAACTGCCCGGTGACGCTGGCGGATTGAGCTATGACGGGAACAGCTCTTCCCGTGCTGCCCGCACTTAACACGAAAAGCATCAGGACGAGTACCAGCCCCCGCAGGGTACCACCCCGGAATAGACCCCAGATCCGCATGACCGTCACTCCCTGCCGGATCAGATCCGACCTTTGCCCCGCAGTATACCAGAAATCCGGCCATCTACGTCAGAGACTTCTGGACCCGTCCAGATCGCGCCGCGCCCGCATTTTCTTGACATTGGCCAGAGCCAGGAGGCTGGTCCGGTCCGCATGTTTTTCCTGATCAGGCTGCCTTTGATTCTTACCGGACTGCTGTGTGGATGTCTCTTTGCCCTCATCGTCTCTTTTGCTGGGCCGAACACAGAGCTGTTCTTCACCGGGCCAAGCGTTACCACCCTGCCTATCGAGATCCTCTCCTTCCTTCAGGTTCGGACCTCCGCGCCCAGGTTCGGACGGATCCGCGGTGCGCCGCCTTTGTCGGCCGTGCGACTTTTCGCAAAGTCCTCCGCCTTCGACCTTTCCCTTGACATTGCCGAAGATCTTCCTCATCCTCTCAGACAATCCTAGGGGCTGCGGGACGGCGCGGGTCGGTGGCGGACACCACACGGGCGCCACGATCGGGGAGCCCTTTTGCGTAAAGGCAGACGATGCATCTCCCCCGCATGCTGCTGCGCCGCATTAATTCCCTGATTCGCCGCACCTCGAATGCGGTGGCGCGCCGCTTGAAGACCAACTTCTACCTCTACCTTGCGGCGGCCTTCGGCATCTTCATCGTAATCGACGCGATCAGCCTTCGAGCAGTCGTGGACATGCGCCAGCGCTCGTACGACATGGTGATCCGCTACCGGATCATCGTGCCCAAGCCCGACCCCGATATTGTCATCGTGGACATCAACGAGGCAAGCCTGGCGGCGATGGCGAAGGAGTACGGCCGCTGGCCGTGGCCGCGCCAGGTGTTGGGGGAGTTCGTGGAGAAGCTACACGAGCAGAGACCGAAGGCCATTGTCTTCGATATTCTGTTCTCGGATCCCGATGTCTTCAACCCGGATAGCGATGCCTACTTCAACGAGGTGATCGCGGGCACCTCCAACACCTTTTTCCCGATGCTGCGGCTGCCGCCGGAGAGCGACCGGCTCTCCCAGGTGAAGCCTGCGATGATCCCAGGCGCGGAGCGGATCACGGATGCTCCCGAGACGGAGGGCACGGTGGCGGTCATCCTCCCGCACTTTGCGGCCGCGCTTGCCTCGGCGCGACTCGGCACCAACAACATCTACCCCGACGCGGACGGTGTGGCGCGCCGCTACCACCTGTGGCACGAAGTCCACGGCTGGCGCCTGCCGTCGCTGCCGCTCAAGGTCGCACAGGCGCTCGGGTACAAGGAGGCACCGCCGACCACCGACATGCTCATCAACTGGCGCGGCAAGCCGTTCTCCTACCGCTACCTCTCCTTCAGCGACGTCTTTCTCGACATGCAAAGGAAGGAACCCGCACGCCCGCGGGACGAGTTTCGCGGCAAGCTCGTGCTGATCGGCTCCACCGCCCCCAGCTTGTTCGACATCAAGGCGACCTCGATGGCGCGCGAGTTCCCCGGCGTGGAGATCCTGGCAACCGCGATCGACAACCTCGCGCACCGCGACTGGATCAGAACGCCGAAGACCAGCCTCATGAACGCGCTCGTCGCGCTGCTCATCGTCTGGGCCATGGGGACTTCGCTCTACCGCAATCCCGATTCCGATCGCTTCAACCGCCTGTTTGGTCTGTCGCAGATCACGCTGCTTGCGTTCTCCTACGCAACCATCAACTTCTCTTCGTACTTTCTCAATCTCGCCGGACCAGTTTTCCTCGGCCTGATCTATTTCTCGATCGCGCGCGTCTACTCGTTCGCCACCGCCCGGGCGCTGGAGAAAAGCGCGGTGAGGCAGACGCTCGCCAGCTCCGAGGGCAGCAGTGCGACACTGCTACTCGCGCAGCTCCGCGGCGAAGAAGGTGTTGTGAGTGCGACCTTTCTCAAGCGGCTGCGCAAGGCGCTCCTTGCGGTCGGCGTGGAGCCGAAGGACGTCGAGGTGATCAAGGGTAGGCAACGCGGGATCTGGGGCCTGTTCGACGCGACGGTCGGCGTGTCCTGGGCATACCCACCCTCGGACGAGTCGCGACGGGCCCGTGTCGCCGCCGACGTACAGGCCTTGCGCGAGCGGCTGCCGGAACTCGTCGCACGGCTTCGCGTCAACGACGAGGAAGTCACGGCAGTGTCGGTCTCGGACGCCGCGCTGGGCAGCGGCACAGAGTCGGAGGTTCGGGCGCGCTGGCGCAAGCTGTTCGCCGAGGCGCTCATAAACGCCAAGGAAAGGCAGGGGTAAGGTGAGAACCATGAAGTGGGTCCGTCTATGGGTAATAGCGCTCGGCCTGCCGTCGCTCGCGGCTGCAGCACAGGAATCTGGGGTGGCGCTGAAGGACGACGTGCTGCGCATTGAGCCGTTTTCCGACGCCAAGACCGTCGGCAACGTTGCCAGGGGGGCGCAGGTGACCATCGTCAAGAAGACGGGTGGGTGGTACCAGGTCAGGGCTGGGAAAACACAGGGTTGGGTGCGCATGCTCTCCATCCGCCGGGGCGAGGCGACGAAGCTCGACGTGGGCAAAGAGGTGGGCGACCTGGCGGCGCTATCATCCGGGCGCGCCGGCACCGGGCAGATCGTGTCGACAACCGGGGTGCGGGGCCTGAGCGAGGAGGAGCTGAAAGGTGCAAAGTTCAACGAGGCTCAACTCTTGAAGGCGCAGTCGTTCGCGGCCTCACAGAGTGACGCGCAGGACTTCGCTGCCAAGGGCAAGCTCAAGGCGCGAAAGTTCGACTACCTGCCAGAACCTGCGAACTGAGGAGGCTGCCATGAGACACGGGGTCGTCTGCCTGACGCTCGTCCTGGTTGGCGCCAGCGCGCATGCGCAGGACTTCGGGAAAACGCTGAAGGGATTGCGCGACCAGCTCACGGCGCCGGCGCCGGAGTCGGCAAAGCCGGAATCCGCGTCCCCTTCGATTCCCGTTTTTGGCGAGGTGCCGGAAACCGACGAGATCAAGATCGGCCAGCAGATCGCGGGTAACCTGCTCGACGCAGCACCGCTCCTGGACGACCCGTCTCTTCAGCGCTACGTGAATCGCGTCGGCCGCTGGGTTGCTTCCCAGAGCGAGCGGCCCGGGCTGCCGTGGACCTTTGGGGTAATCGACTCAAACGACGTCAATGCGTTCGCCGCGCCGGGTGGCTACATCTTCGTCACCAAGGGCCTCTACAAGATGCTGCGCGATGAATCCGAGCTGGCTGGCGTGCTCGCGCACGAAGTCGCCCACGTGGTGCGCGCGCATCATCTCAAACTCATCCAGCAAGGGCAACTGATCGGCGCGGGCGCCGACCTGCTCAAACAGATGCTCGGCGGCACGGACGAGCGCCTGCAAACGCTCATCGGCAGCGGTGCCGAGATCATGGCGCGCCGGCTGGACAAGACCGCCGAGTTCGAGGCCGATCGCATGGGCGTGGTGCTTGCCACGCGCGCGGGTTACGACAGCTTCGGACTCCCCGCAGTGCTGCAGGAGATTGGCCATCTCTCGGCAGACTCGGGCGCGGTTGCGCTGCTCTTCAAGACCCATCCGCATCCCGACGAACGGCTGGCAAAGCTCGGAGAGGCGATGGGCAACCGTTTCGACCGCATCATGGACGGAAAGAGCCTGCCGGAGAGGTTGCAGAAGATACCAAGGTAAGTTGGATCAGTCGCCTTGATCTACATCGCAGTGTACCTGGGAGTTGCGGCCCCAGGTATTCCTAGCCACCAACGTGAACTTCGCGTAATGGGGGACCCGTTGGTGCTGAGACAACTTCCCCTGCGCTCTCCAGGGAGAAAGGCCTCGTTGATCTGACCAGCGGGGTTTACTGATTGACCTCTCTCTCGCGGCCCTCCAGCCCAGAAACAGAACGGCCCTCCGGGAATCGCCGTCCCCACAGGGCCGTCGGAATCGCAAACCAGGATTTGTCGAGCCAGCACCGCTGCCGCCTCCGGATCAGTCGCCGGGGAACCCCGCGCAACCGCGTTCAATCGAGGATGACGCTAACTCGCAGGTGGGGGGGCGTCAAGGCGATTCTAGCAGCAGGAGACGGGGAGCTGAGGGGCAGAAGAGCATGGGGATTTCGAATTTCGGATTGCAGACTTCGATTTGAAGTGCGAGACGATGACCCATTGACGATGGACAATATGCACTGAAGCCGCTTGGGCTCCCAGCACCCGAGGACCTATACGACATCATCCACGAGCGGTACGAGCGGAGATTGATCCTGCTGACGAGTTACCGGGATCGATCCGAGTGGCCGGACCTCTCGGGGGAACCTTTGCTCGCACCGGGGGCCCTCGACCGGTTGACCCATCGGGCCCCCTTTGTGAAGGTCATGGGGCCGAGCTTCCTGGCGGAGCAGACCAAGCAGCGGCTCGCGGCCGGGCGCCGCGCTCCGGCGACGCTTGAGCGATCTGAATGATGAGGAGACATACACCTGCGAGGGACCTGTTCGCTCCCTCATGCCGGCTCCCTATGGGTGACCCTGAGGGCCTCCCAATGGGTGACCGTTGGCAGGGCGCCACAAAGGCAAAAGGACTGCCTGACCCCCCAGCCTGCGGGCCTGCTTTCTACTTGATATTGGCGGAAGCAGGTCCATAGGATTTCATTGGTTGGGTGTCTTCCATAACTTCGATTCCGGCAGGAGTTTCGTTCGGTTCCCTCCAATGAGGCATTTCGCCTTGGCGTTCTTGGTGCCTTACAAGAACTCTCCCGAGGGACCGGGTAAAATGATGGAGAGCGGAAAGGTGTTGGAGGACGAGCTGAAATCCCTGGCCTTGATGGAAGGGGCGATACGGGTGGGAATTGCACGCAGTGAGGCCTTTCTGGAGGCCCCACCATCTGCTGACCTGCGGTATGAAATGCCCTGGGTCAATTCCGTCGTTTCCTTTGCTGTTCCCTTGGGTACAGACTGGATCGAGGATTACCTGGGCAAAGTAACCCGGCTGGGCTTCAAGAGGGTGGTATTCGAGAATTATCATAAGGTTTACCAAATCGGCTCGGTGGTCGAGGCCCGGCTGAAGAAAGCCGGATTCAGGGCATCAAACATCATTCCCAACGGAGTGTACCGTCCGGGTCACACCTTCGAAAGGCCGGTCCCCGACCCGGATCTAAAACCTCCCATCTCTTTGCGCTACATGGCAGTGGGAGCCGGCGTAGGGGAATTCGGCTGGAGCGGCAATGTCCTGGTACCTGGGGCCTGGTCCAACACGTTCTTGGGCGGAGTTCTGACGGATGCCCTGCTCGAAGCAGATAGCTTATTGCGGGAGAACCTTTGTACCCAATGCCGGATTTGCGTTCGGGTCTGTCCCACGGGCTTCATGGACATGAAAGAGAAGACCTGCGTGCGGATTGGCGGCCGGGAGCACCTCCACAATAAGAAGAGGGGGGATTACCGTTGTTTCATAGGCTGCGGCGGGTATGTAGGACTTTCCAAGGATGGCAAGTGGGGTTCCTGGTCCACGGGTAGAAATATCCTGCCGGAAGAGGATTCCTTGCTGCCGGACCTTTATGCTCGGCTGCGGGAGGACCCAGCCAACGCCATGGCAGCCAAAAACACGACTTTCGGGACAAGGGGGATTCTGGACCGCTCCCTGGAAAACACCAATCCAACTTGTGCGCATTGCAGCACCGTATGCAGTGGGCCCCTGGAGTGGCGCAAGGCTTTGATGAACTCGCTTTTTGACTCCGGAATTGTGACACGGGATGCACAAGGGCGGGAAGTCGTGGCGAATCCCCGCAGAAACGCCGCTCCAAGCACACGATGATCAGGAGAGGCAAGAAATGAGGGACGCCCGAAGCCCCACGCGACCGCACGCGCGATGCTCTTCTTCCCGACCGACGCACTGCCTTCCCTGGCGAGCCCCCTGGGAGAAAAGCCGCGACTTCCCCTAAAAGTTCCGCTTCACCTCGACAAGTTCTGACTCGGTTCGGGCGCAGAGGGCCGCGTAAGCAGCGGCCCGGGCATAGGCAGGGGCAACGGCCCTTCCGGCACCTCGTCCACCACCCGTGATGATGGATGTCTTTCCAGATAGATCGTCCGGTTGCTTCCCGAAAGGCGTGACCGGCAATCTGCGGAGCGTCATCGCTCAGAAAGGATGGATGCCGGCAAGCTCTACCCGGGCGGTCTCCAGTACCCCTTTCACCTGGTCCACCTGGGACCAGTCGAAACGCAAGGCTATTCCACAATCGCTGGAGAACTGACGGGGTGTCGGGATGAGTTTTCCAGCAAGCTGTGCTTTCAGTATGACCTTCTCGGCCCGCAGGGCGGCCGAGGTGGTGTGGAAGAGGACGACACCCTGGGTGCTCATGGCCTGGCGATGGCCTGCATCGCCGCCAGCGTGGTGTCAATCTCATCTGGCGTCGTGAAAACGCTGGGAGCAAAGCGCACCGTGCCCTCGGGGAAGGTCCCGATGGTCCGATGCACCGCCGGAGCGCAGTGGAGCCCAACGCGAGAGAGGATTTCAAACTCCTCGTCCAATCTTAGGCCGACGTCGGACACGCGGCAGCCTTCCACGGTGAGAGACACCGCGGCGGTGCGACGCACCGGATCGTGCGGGCCGTAGATCCTCACCCCGGGGATCCCCTCTAGTCCTGCAATCAGGCGACCTGTGAGCGCCACCTCGTGCGCGCGGATGACATCCATCCCTCGCGATCTCACAAATCGGATCCCCGCCCCCAGTCCCGCGATGCCCGGCCCGTTCGGTGTTCCGCTCTCAAATCTGTCCGGCAGGTCCTCGGGTTGTTCCTCGAACTCCGATCGGCTGCCCGTCCCACCGCGTGCCAGCGGTTCCAGATTCGCCGCGTCCACCCGATCGCCAATCACCAGACCACCAGTCCCGGGCGGACCATACAGGCTCTTGTGGCCAGTGAAGGCGAGAAAATCGATGCCCATGCCTTGGACATCGATCGGAACGACACCCGCAGTTTGCGCGGCATCCACTAAGACCAAGGCGCCCGCCCTGTGAGCCATCTCCGCAACCGGCGTGACCGGGAGGATGGTTCCCGTGACATTGTTGGCGTGGGTGAGCACAATCAGGGACGTGCCCGGCTGGACGACACGTTCCATGTTGGCAAGATTGAGGAAGCCCTCCTGATCACACGGCACGATCCTCACGTGGACGCCCTCACGCTCCAAGGCCCGTAGCGGTCGCATGACGGCATTGTGTTCCACGCTGGTGGTCACCACCCGACCGCCTCGCCGCAGGATCCCCTTCAGGACAAGGTTGATGGCATGCGTCGCATTCTGAGTGAAGATTACGCGCAGGGGATCCGGACTATTGAAAAGTTCGGCGACGGCCTCCCGCGTCTCGTAGACAACCCGCGCAGCCGCGATGGAGAGCGCGTGGCCAGAGCGGCCGGGGTTTCCCCCAGCACACTCCAGGAACTCGATGATGGCGCGTGCCACCTCTGGCGGCTTGGGCCATGAGGTCGCCGCGTTGTCCAGATAGATCATTTCTTCAGGACGAGCTTGACCGTGCCCTCGGGCTGCTCCTCGACCATGACTGTCCAGCCGGCCCGCTGGGCGATCCGGGTGACATTCTCGCACGACGTCCCGGAATCCACCAGGACTTCCACAATACCGCTCGTCAGTTGTTTCAAGGCATCCTGCGTGCGCAGCGCCGGCAGTGGACAGGACAGCCCCCGCGCATCCAGGGTCGTGACCTGACTCATCTCCCTCCTCCTATGCCGCCCGAGGCTCGCGCATGCTCCACCCAATGACGATGCAGGTCAACAGGCCGACGATCACCATGACGGGCCCGTAGGCTCCCGGCCCCGAAGGCGAACTGGCGGCAGTGAAATTATGCGAAACCGCCGCGCCCACGATCATCCCCAGGGAGAAAATGGCCGCATCCCCATCACCCTCCCCGGCCAGGAACAACTGCCTCCCGGGGCACCCGCCGGCCAGGGTAAAGGCGAGGCCGGCCAGGACCATTCCTCCGAAGTTCCAGAGAACGTTGCTGTGGGCCACAGGTTGATTCAGGAAGCCAGCGTTGAACTGTCCGAGAACGAGGTTGGTGAAGGAGGCAGCAAGGACCAGGGCGACGATCCCGTTGAAAAGATGTGCATCTCGCAGAAGGATCAGATCCCGGAAGGCCCCCACGGTGCAGAACCGGCTCCTCTGGGCGAGGAACCCGACGATCAAACCCACCGCCAGGGAAGTGAGCAGGGGTGCATGCTGGCTACCGGGGCCCTGCGCGGAGAAAAAGATTGGCCCGACCGGAGCCCCTTGAGGATCGCGTCCGAACTTCGGTGCGAAGAGGAGCAGCAGCAACAGGACGACCATCATCCCCGGGAGCATCCATCCGACCACAGGGGAGGCGGGCCGGTTCCGGCCCAGGCTGAATCCCATCCGCAGGAAGACGATGCCCACGCCGATGCCAGCAACCAACCCCAGAATGCCGAAGATGGCATTCCAGTCGCCGCCGCCCAGACGCAGGTAGGCCCGCCAGGGGCATCCCAGGAAAACCAGGGCGCCAATCATGGCGAACATGCCGAGAAGGAATCGAACCACCGGTGCGGATCCTGTCCGCGGCTTGAACTCTCCGAAAGCCAAGGCCGCAGCCAGAGAGCCCAACACGAACCCGATGTTTTCCGGCCGGATGTACTGGACGGCCGCTGCGCGATGCAAACCCAGCGCCCCAGCGATGTCCCGGTTGAAGCACGCCACGCAGACCCCCATGTTGCCCGGGTTACCCAGCTTGGCGAGCACCGGGGCCAGGACACCGACGGCAATCCCCGTGAGAATGGGTCCCCACCGCGAGGTCAAGAGCCGGCTAACAGATGACATATCGCCTCCTCGGGTGAGCGAGCAGAACTGGTGATGTCCGCAGTTCGGTTGCGACGAAACCAGGGGGTCACAGCAAGTCGCCGGGTTCGTCAACGGCGGGGCGTTCCACGGTGTATCCATCCGCGCGGAGGCGGGCCATGATCCCCGGGCAATGTGATGTGCCCACAAGAGCCATGGTCTGTCCGGTCCCCAGGAATCCTCTCATCCGCTCGCAAAGGATCGGGTCCCGGGTGTGAATGATCGCTTCGCACACCGTCGGATACCCGCTGATCCTGGCCATCAGCCCTTCCAAGTCGCCCCGAAGGTAGCACTCCAGGTGGGTTCCCCTGGACTCGCCCCAATCAGCACGAGTGAGAAAGTGGACAAAGCGCTCGAAGGGCACGTTGTCCAGCGCCTCGAGTTGCTCCTCGATTGTCTCGAGGTAGTGAACGCGCCTCCCCATAGCCTCGGCGATTCGCAACGCGTCCAACTCCATGTTGAACGTCCAGCTATTCTTGCGTAAGTAGCGCGACCAAATTTGAAAGAAGGCCATCCACGGCCTCATCTTCTTGATCCGGCCCCAGTCCAATGTATCTTGGTGCACGCCCAACAGGCTTCGAAACATCCGCTGCAAGCTGAGCGTCCCCACAGCCCCTTTGAGATCCTTGTCGATTCTGCTGATCGTCTCTGGATCTAACGCGTCGAGGAGGCAAGCACCACCTTCTCCCCTCAATCCATATTCCACAATCATCCTCGCGGATTCCTCGTCCAGCGGGCCCTCCAAGAGCACTGTTTCCACCCGACTGATCAATCTCCGAAGCGAACGGGTGAAACGGTATGGGAAGAAATGCGCGCTTCCCACCAGGTACGAGCGGCCCTTCCCTCCCTCGATCCCCCAGATCATTTGCAGCTCTCGCTCTTTCAAGAGCCGATGACGCAGCCAGCCCATCATGTCCAGATCCGCGGTGGAACAGAGAAGAACCTGAGAAGGTCGCTACGCCGGTACTCACAGAACTCGTAGTGCAGACGCGGAACCCCTCCCCATTTCTCCTTGAACCGCCGGATGCCCTCGTTCACGCCCAACCCGAGGTGGATGTAGCTCTTTCCCTGTTCCCTGGCCAGCGTCACCATGTCGTGAAACAAGAGATCCGATGCCCCCACGACGTAGTGGCGTTTGGAATGACAGCCCACCACATACGTGGCGAAGTCCCTTGCGGCCAGCTCGATCACATAGAAGGCGGAGGCGACGCCGGCCCGGTCCCTGCCGGTGAGCACCATCGTGGTCGCTGAGTCGGCCACGTAGTCGCCCATCCTCAGAAACAGCCGCTCGATTCGGGGGGCCGGCTTCTCGCGCTCCAGGAATTCCGCCACAAGCGCCTGGTGCTCGGCCGTGATCTCCCTGCTCCGTTCGACCACTAAATCCCGGGAGGCCCTCGTCACGAGGCGCCTGAGCGGCGATCGAAGAGTAAAGTCGCGGAGGTCGAGGGTGTAGTAGGTATCGCTCTCCCGATCCCGGCATAGATGCGCGATACCTGCGGGAATCTCGGGCGCGATGAACCACAGGGACTCCGGCCGGAAGGAGGCGATCGTCCCCGTGACGAGCCGAGCAAATTCCTCGTGGGCGAACGGTCCCTCCAGCGGATATCCTACGAGGATCAGCCAGGTCTCGCCGGCAAATCCAACGTACCGATCGACGAGAAACGCCTCGCCCCGCGAGATGCCGGTCATCAGGCCCACGATGTGCTCCGGCACGGAAGCGCGGCTGAGAATGTAGCGTTCTTCCTCCGGCGAGATCATAGGTTCCGTAGCAGCAACTCGAACAGTCCAGGACGCCCCGGCGCATAGCGGCAGTATTCGTACGCGAGAAACGGCGTCCCGCCCCACTTCTCTTTGAAGTGCACCACGCCCGTGTGGATTCCCAGCCCGAGGTTGAGGAAGGCCTTCCCATCCAGCCGGGCCGCTTCCGCCACCGTGTACAGCAGCAGGTCCGACGCGCCCGGAACGTTGGCCTGCTTCGAACGGAAATTGAACTGGTAGAACGCGTAGTCCCTAGCCCCGAAGTCCACGACGTCAAAGGCCACCAGCTCCCCCGTGCGGCTCCTGGCGCCCACGACGCGCACCGTGGGCACGGCTGCAACGTATGCCGGGATCCTCTCGTAGATGTATCGCATGTCCTGGCTGAGCTCGCGCGAGGCCAGGAATTCGGAGATGAGCCGGACGTGCTCCCCGGCGAGCCTGTCCGAGGTCTCCACCTCAACCTCTCGGGACGCCCGCCGGATCATGTTCCGTACTTTAGCGCGAATCGTGAGACCCGAAAGATCAAGTCGGTAATACTGGTCGCTCTCACGGTCCTGGCAGAGTCCTCGATCCAATGGGATGGACGGTGCCAGGAGAGCCACCTGTCTTGGCTTGAATCGCGAAACAGCCGACCCCAGGCCATCCGTCATCGCTCGTTCATCAAGAGGAGACCGCAACGGATACCCCACGAAGATGAGGACACCCTCCGCGTAGTAGCAGAGATAGTCGTCCAACAAATGTGGCTCCGCCTGCGAAATAGCAGTGACAAAGCCCGGCAGGTGCTCGGGGAGGTAGGCGTGGGTCCAGACTAGCTCGTCCTCAGACGGTGTGAGCATTAGGAGCCTGCAGCTCCACCGGCCAGCGCGCCGTAGCGGAAGCAGGATGTCGCCAGGGAGCCCTGAAGGCCAACGGTGAACACGAACCGGTCCGGACGACGACACCCGCCCTATCAGGGGACCGATCAAACCTGGAACTCTCGACCTCGTGCCGACACCCGTGAGGGGGTCGGGGCGGATCCATGGCAGGCCATGCGTTGCAACCCGCACCGCTCCGCATCCGCTGCGGCGGGCATCGTCATGGCCTCGACCGGAGCGTCAGCCTTTGAGCATCTTGCGAAGGACCGCATGCAGGATCCCGCCGTTCCGATAGTAATTGATCTCCACAGGGGTGTCGAGGCGCGCTGTGGCCACGAAAGATGTCTGGGTTCCGTCCGGCCGCTCCACCTCGACGGTCACATCCTGCCGCGGCTTGATGTCTCCGCTGATCTCGGTGACGTGGATGCGCTCCTTCCCCGTGAGAGCCAGCGATTCGGCGTTCTGAGCTGGCTTGAACTGCAAGGGAAGGATGCCCATCCCAACTAGGTTGCTTCGATGGATGCGTTCGTAGGTCTCGGCGATCACGGCGCGGACCCCCAGAAGCAACGGCCCCTTGGCCGCCCAGTCGCGGGATGAGCCGCTGCCGTACTCCTTGCCGGCGACGACCACCAGCGGCACTCCCTCCGCCTTGTACCGCTCCGCCGCATCGAAGATGTCCATGCGCTCTCCGGAGGGCACGTGGATCGTGACGCCCCCCTCCACCCCAGGAACCATGAAGTTCTTGAGGCGGATATTGGCGAACGTCGCGCGCGCCATGACCCGGTCGTTCCCGCGTCGAGCCCCGTAGCTGTTGAAATCCTTCTTCCCTATCCCTCTGGCTTTGAAGTACCGGCCCGCCGGGCTGTTCTCGGCAATGTCCCCCGCGGGCGCAATGTGGTCGGTGGTGACGGAGTCGCCGAGGATCGCCAGGATCCGGCCGCCCCGCACGTCGGTAAGAGGCGCGGGCTCCTGCGTGAGCCCCTGGAAGAAGGGCGGCTCTTGAATGTACGTGGATTCTTCCCGGAACTCGTAGAGCTCGCCGCCGCCTACAGGGACCGCGTTCCACATCGGGTTCCCGTCGAAGACGTTGCCGTACGTCTTGGCGAACATCTCCGCGCCGATCGTGGCCTCCAGGTCGGCGACCTCTTTCTGGCTGGGCCAGATCTCCGACAGGAAAACGGGCTTACCGCTTCGATCCCGGCCGATCGGCTCGGTTGTGAGGTCCACGTCCGCCCGCCCGGCCAGGGCGTACACCACAACGAGCGGCGGCGATGCCAGGTAGTTGGCTTTGACCTCTGGGTTGATGCGCCCCTCGAAGTTCCGGTTCCCTGAGAGGACGGCAGAGACCACCAGATTCCCCTCGTTGATCGCCTGGACCACCGGCTCCGGCAGGGGGCCACTGTTCCCCATGCAGGTGGTACAGCCGTAGCCCACGAGGTGGAACCCGAGGGTCTCCAGGTCTTTCATAAGCCCTGTCTTCTTCAGGTACTCCGTCACAACCTTCGAACCCGGGGCCAGGCTGGTCCTGACGTAGGGTGGCACCGTGAGCCCGCGCGCCACGGCCTCCTTGGCCAAAAGGCCCGCCCCCAGCAGAACCGAGGGATTCGACGTGTTGGTGCAACTCGTGATGGCCGCGATGACCACGGCTCCGTGGCCGAGTTCCGCCCGCTTGCCGTTGAGCTGAACCGTTACCTTCTTGGAGACCTCTTCGGCCCGCAGCCCGAACCCCCGTTCCTTCACGGGGGCGGTCAGGGCCTGCTGGAAGGCGGCCCGCATCTGGGCGAGCGGCACCCGGTCCTGCGGGCGCTTGGGGCCCGCCAGGCTCGGCTCGACTGTGCCGAGGTCGAGCTCCAGCGTCTCGGTGAACTCCGGATCTGGTGTGCTGTCCGTGCGGAAGAGGCCCTGTTCCTTCGTGTAACGCTCGACCAAGTCCACCTCGGCCGGACCCCGCCCCGTCCGGCGCAGGTATTCCAGGGTCTCCGAGTCCACCGGGAAGAAGCCTATCGTCGCGCCATACTCCGGCGCCATGTTGGCGAGGGTGGCCCGGTTGGGCAGGCTCAACTGGCCGAGGCCGGAGCCGTAAAATTCCACGAACTTCTCGACCACCCCCTTCTTCCGCAGCAGTTGGGTCACGGTCAGGGCCACGTCCGTGGCCATAACGCCCTCCCGCAGTCGGCCCCCGAGCTTGACCCCCACCACCGGGGGCGCGACCATGTAAAGCGGCTGGCCCAGCATGGCGGCCTCGGCTTCGATCCCGCCGACGCCCCACCCCAGGACCCCAAGGCCGTTGATCATGGTGGTGTGCGAGTCGGCGCCTACCACAGTGTCGGGGAACGCCTCAATGCCGCCATCTTGCTTCCGCGTCATCACCACCTTGGCCAGAAACTCCAGGTTCACCTGGTGACAGATGCCCGTGTCGGGCGGGACCACACGGAAGTTGGCGAAGGCTTTCTGGCCCCAGCGCAGGAACTCGAACCGCTCCCGGTTCCGCTCGAACTCGATCGCGCCGTTTCGCTGGAAGGCATCAGGGGCGCCGGCCACATCCACCTGCACGGAGTGATCGATCACGAGATCCACAGGAACGAGCGGGTTGACCGTGCGCGGGTCCCCGCCGAGGCGCTTGACCGCTGCCCGCATGGAGGCCAGGTCCACCACGGCCGGCACGCCGGTGAGATCCTGGAGGAGCACGCGAGCAGGTATGAACGGCACCTCCACGGTCGTCGGCGCGAGCGCGCGCCAACGTGCCAGGTCGCGGACGTCGTCCTCCATCACCAGTTCCCCGTCCACCGAGCGCAACACGGCCTCCAGGAGAACCTTGATCGAGAAAGGCATGCGGCCCAGGCCAGTGGCTAGCCCAGCCTTTTCCAGAACACTCAGACGATAGATCGTAACCGGGCCTTGACCGGTCTCAAGCGCGCCGCGTGCACCGAAGACGTCGGATTTCATGGTATTCGCCCCCACTCTTCCTCCCCCATGGTTTTTGCGCTGAACGCGCAAAAACCAAGCAATCGAATAGGAATGAATCATAGCCTAGGTAGCTTGAACGAACAAGGCGGACTGGCAAATCACCGGAGTCTCTGGTGCCGACAACGCAGCGCGGCCTCACGGCCGCAACCAAAGTGACGGAGATGATCCAGGTATCGACACGCCTTCGCCCCCGGCGCTACCCCTCGGGTCGCTGGGCTGCCACAACAGCGGGGGCGTCCTGGCACCGGGTCGTCCCCGCGAAGCGCGGGGCCTCCCGCCGTGCAGCGGACCCGATACGGTGGACGGCGTCCCACGCTGCGAGGCGACCGAATCCCAGGGTCCAACCCGGTCCACGGCGACCGGAACCAGCCGCCCCGGGTACCCTCTGGGTGCAGCCCAGCGGCTCGGGGTGGTCCCGGGGGCTCAGCCGGGAGGTGTGATTCGAGGTCGGAAGATCCGCCGAAGATCTTTCCAGAAAAACAAGATTCTGCAAACTTGTAGTACAGAGACCTGTAAAGACCTCTCAGAGATCGCAGAGCCAGAGGCGATGAGCCCATCTCTGGGACAGGCTTGGAAGAAACGCGTGCTAACTCTGATAAACCCATGTTCCTGCAAGCCCAGGAAATATCATTCCTTCTCTGCGTCCTCCGCGAGCTCTGCGGTGAAGCTGGGAGGTTTGGGACTTGTGGAGTTTCGAGAAAGGATAGCCCTTTGCGCGCCGCCCCTTCAGGCTGTAAAGTACCGCTTATTCACAGTGATGAACGTGTGGTCCGACAGGACAGGAGGGACCCGATGAATCTCAGCGATCCGATTCTGACAGAGCTTTCGTATGAATCCGCAACTGCGCGCCGGCTACTCGAGAGACTTCCCGATCAGCATTTCGGCTGGAAGCCGCACGAGAAGTCCATGACCCTTGCCCGCCTGGCCACGCACATCGTCGAAATCCCGGGATGGGTGGCCTCCATCTTGGACCAGGATGAATTTGATGTCGGCGCAAGGGAATACGTTCCGAAGAGCGCGTCTTCTGTCCCCGAATTGCTGCAGATGCTCGACACGAACATCGCCGCCGCAAAGGAAGCCATCGGCCGACAGACCAATGACCGAATGATGGCGCCGTGGCGACTGAAGAAGAAGGGGCAACTGATCGTCGAGATGCCGCGAATCGGAATGATCCGCTCGCTGCTCTTGAACCACTTCATCCACCACCGAGGCCAACTCTCGGTCTACATCCGCTTGCTGAATGTGCCGGTCCCCTCGATCTATGGCCCCTCGGCCGACGAGCCGATGTAACGCCAGCCAGGTGGCGATTGCGGATTGGGCGTTGGACCGCCAAGAATGGAATGACGGGAAACGCGAGGAGTAGTTGACGGGATCCAGATTGGCGCTCTGGGCCACGTCGTCACTCCGACCCCTTCACCCTTTAGTGCGTGTCGCCGCGGGCTGACCGGGCGGATCGGAGCTGGTCAACGGAAAGTTGAGGATTTCGCCACCTTGCGGAACCCCCAGGTCTTAGGCATGCCCGCCTCGGCCTCATGTCAAGAGACTTGCGCCAATGGGGGCTCCGGCTGGATGCTGGCCGAGGGATTTCACTTGACGCGGAAGCTGCGATGAGCGTAGAAGAGGTCTGATATTCTTCCGATCGGGAGGCGCGAGACCATGCGAGGTGGGGCGGTTCGGGAGACATCGAGGCAGTCAAGCGCCGGCCAGTTGATTTTGACGGACACCCTTCAGAGTTACCATCCCTCCATCCTCAATCGAGCGCTTAGCTATCCACAGTTGCGGTTCATGGGAAGCAAGTTTCGCCTCCTTCCCTGGATATACATGGTCCTGCGCGATGTTCCATTTGACACGGCGCTAGACGCCTTCTCGGGCTCAGCATGCGTGGGATACTTGATGAAGGCAATGGGGAAAGAGGTAACGGCAAACGACTTTCTTCGGTTCTCCTACGTTGTGGCACGGGCTACCATCGCGAATTCCAACAGGAGGATCGGAGAAGAAACGCTTCGGAATCTAGTTGAGGGTCCTGGGTCAGACCAGCATTTCATAGAGAAGACATTTCGAGGGATTTTCTATACGCCGGCAGACCTAAGGTTTCTTGACCGCGTGTGGTGGAACATTCAAGCTATTCCAAATGACGAGGAGCGGGCAGTAGCTCTCGCTGCATTGATTCGGAGTTGTGTCAAGAGACAACCCCGGGGAGTATTCACGGTTGCAGGGGATCCAGACCACTATAAGGACGGTCGGCGGGATGTGCGGCTGTCACTCCGGGCCCACTTTCTTGAGCAAGCGGCTATTTACAATCAAGCTGTATTTGACAACGGGCGCCTGAACCGCGCTCTAAATCAGGATGTGTTCAGCCTGGATCCAAATGGGTACGACTTGGTCTACATGGATCCTCCTTATGTCCCCAGGGCTGACGATAACTGCTATGTGAAGAGGTACCACTTCCTAGAAGGGCTAGTATGTTATTGGAAGGATGTTGAAATCCTGCAAGAGACTCGTGTCAAAAAGATTAGGAAGCCATACACTCCCTTTTCATATAGACGGGACGCGGAAGAGGCGTTCGACAGGCTGTTTGCGCTCTTTTCCAGAAGTACCTTGGTACTCTCCTACTCATCAAACGGATACCCGGACTTACCAATACTGGTCAAGCTGATGCGCCGGTATAAGCACAAGGTGAATGTCCATCGCAGACCCCATCAGTATTTCTTCGGAACGCACCAGAGCGTAGCACGCGACAAAGTCGAGGAGTACCTTGTGGTGGGAACGTAGGCCAAGGCAGGTTTTCGAAGAGTGATCCACCTCTGCCTGAAGGACTAACCCATCCATGGCGTTGCGGACCTTTGATCAGTGCCTGGAACAGCTAAGACGGTTGGGTGAGCCCCAGAGCTCCGCCGAGCGATCTGATCTTGAGAGGGCGGCCGAGGCGGCAGGCGCTGCTCTACTTGAAATAGAAAGTATCGATGAGGAGGCGCTGGCAGGGCTCATTCGAGATCACCCAGAATGGGTGCCTGTTTTGGCATCATGTGTGGGTTTAGGGCTCGAGCAGTTGAGGCGCCAACTACAGCACCTCCTCGGAACGAGCGGGTGGATAACTCTCGCAAGAAAGAGCCCTGAGCAGTTGATTCGGGGGCTTGATGAGGCGTTTGGCTTGGTGGGAACAATTCGGGACCAGAAAGAGAAGGCATGGTCTTTGGCCGATGTATTGGTCGAGCGAGTCCGATGGTCTCAACGGAAGGCAGCAGGAGCAGGGAAGAGGGGTCGGGCACTTGAAGAGGTTGTGCAAGAGGTTGTGAAGGGGTTGATGCTGCAATGCGAGATGAGGGTAAGGTTCAAAGGGAAGGGGAACGAAACTGCCCCATGCGACGTCGCAATTCCGGGAGGCCGGGACCGCGCGGAAATTGTGATAGCCGTCAAGGGATTCGATTCTACTGGGAGTAAGCTGAGCGACGCGGTAGCTGAAATTAGCAAGATGGCAGAGGTGAGGCTCGCTCGGCAGTTTGTCTATGCTTTTGTTGATGGGATAGGGTGGAAGGGAAGAAAGAGAGACTTCAGAAGGATATATGACCTATGGGCTGATCACCAGATCGACGGACTTTTCTGCCTGGCGACAATTGACGACTTTCGCCGAACCCTGAATGGGGCAGCGCGTCGGCTGAACCTGCCAAGAGCGCGCCGTCCGGGTCGTCGTCACAGTCAAGCCCTCTCGTGATGTTCGGCCAGCCAATTGCTTGTTCCGCTATAAGTCAACTTGAGGCCTTGAAGGACGATCGGCGAGGGGAATACAGCATACGGATCAATGATCAGTTCCGCGTGTGCTTCGTCTGGACGGATAAAGGGGTTGAGCGGGTCGAGATCGCCGATTACCACTGAGCCATAACACTGGGTATCCTTCCGCGGTGGCAAGGAGACCCGACGGAGAGGGGTAGAACATGGTCCGCATCCCTACACACGGTCCACCAACGCATCCGGGGGAGATGCTCCTGGAGGAGTTTCTCAAACCACTTGGCATGTCGCAGGCGGAACTTGCCGAGAAGATCGGGGTATCGCATCCGCGCGTCAACGAGCTCATCCACGGCAAGTGTGGCGTCACCCCAGACACCGCGCTCCGTCTGGAGCGGCTCTTCGGCATGGAAGCGCAGTTCTGGCTCAACCTGCAACTCGCCTGGGATCTCTATCACGCGAGCCATTCGCCTGCTGCGAAGCACATTCGAAAGATCAAGCGTGTGCCCGCCCTTGTTGGAGCGGCCAGCCACTGACTTTAACACGCCGACTTGTGTGGTCGCATGAGCGCAGGTGAGCATCCCCGTTTGGGTTATGAGTAGATATTCGGGAGACCCGCCGCGGTTCTCACCACCCCATTGCATACCCGTCGCGACGGGGGTCGGCGCCGCCCATCAGGGTTCCGCTCTCGGGGTCCACAAAGACCCCCTGTCCCCCGCCCACGACCCATGACCATTCCGGCAGCTCGCGGATGACGTGCCCGCGCGCCGTGAGGGCGGCCCGCACCTCGGCCGGGATACGCGTCTCGGCATCCACGGTGCGATCCCCGTACACGCGCACCCGCGGCGCCTCGATGGCCGCCTGAATGTTCATGTCATACTCGAGGAGGTTGAGCAGCATCTGGGTCGTCGTCTGGGGGATGCCGTAGCTGCCGGGCGTCCCGATGGCGATCAGG
>Ga0315314_1000868_pt1 | contig 29663 bp, 28 predicted proteins | sample TDP9_MG_FD_203631 | JGI IMG/M metagenome (GOLD analysis project Ga0315314, IMG submission 203631) | Freshwater sediment microbial communities from Lake Towuti, South Sulawesi, Indonesia - TDP9 | ecosystem: Environmental > Aquatic > Freshwater > Lake > Sediment | place: Indonesia: South Sulawesi... | reverse complement strand
GCAGGAGAAAGCCATCATGGAGCTGGCTGAAAAACTTGACCGAATTGAGAAGCGGGTTCACCAGCCTTAACCCTTTGCGCGGCTGGATACTTGATCTGTATCCATCAGCGTTTGGTGAGATAACTGTTTGGTTAATAACCGAGAAAGGTGACAGAGTTAAGTTTGTTGATGAGTTCCTTCCGAAAATATATGTTTCGGGCAGCATTTCAAATTTAGCTAGGCTTGCGGACAGGTTACGAAACAGCAAATCTGTGGTTAAATGGGCTTATGTTGAGAAATACGCGGATTTTATGAGTGACAAGAAATCTCGGGTTTTAGAGGTCACGGTTGCTGATTGTCGTGTGAGATTGCTTCTAGCTCGTAGAATATTGAGGTTCGGTGGATACGGTAGGTATAGGCTTTACAATGTAGATGTTCCCGATGTTCAAATGTATCTTTACGAAAGAGACCTTTTTCCATTAGCTTATGTGGGAGTTGCTTTTCAGGGCAAACGCTTAGCTTACTGGCTGAAGGACTCTGTTGAAAGCTTGGACTACACGTTACCGTCTCTGCGCCTGCTTAAGTTAGAGGTTCAAATCGCAAAGAAGAAACCGATTCCAACGTTTAAAGATGCTATTCAAAGCATTACGCTGGAGTCGGAATACAAAGAAATCGTCATCAACGAAGGCGATGAAAAACAGAAACTCTTGAACATGGTTGAAGCGGTTTGGCAGGAGAACCCGGACATCATTTTGACTGATGGAGGCGACTCCTTCCTATTTCCGTATCTGGCTTATCGTGCATCTGTAAACAGTGTCTTCAACCGACTTGTTCTAGGCAGGGAAAATGCGCCTTTAAAAGCAGAGAAAAAGCGTGGAACCTCGTTTTTTTCCTATGGTAGGATATACTTCAAAGCGCCTACGCATAGGCTGCATGGCCGCGTACACGTTGACGTTCGAAACACTTTCATCTATTCTTCAAGCAGTCTGCACGGTTTAATTGAAGTGGCGAGAACGTGCCGAGTGCCTTTGCATCGTGCAGCGCGAGCTTCTATCGGTACGATTATGTCTTCATTGCAGCTTTACCAAGCCATGAAAGATGAGATGTTGATTCCTTGGAAGAAGAGTGAGCCTGAGTCTTACAAGTCGGGTTGGGAGCTGCTCGTTGCTGATCGTGGTGGTTTTATTTTTGAGCCTAAGTTGGGGCTTCACGACAACGTGGTTGAGGTGGATTTTGCTTCTATGTTTCCAACGTTGATGGCTACGCGTAACATTTCTGGTGAGACTATTCTTTGCAAGTGTTGTCCGAATTCGTCGTTGAGGGTGCCCGAGTTGGGTTATAATGTGTGTCGCAAGCGGGAGGGCATTGTGCCCAAAACTTTGTGGCTTATTCTACGAAAGAGGGCTTTGTACAAGGAATTAAGAAATAATGCTGAGAATGCTGAGTTTAGAGAAATGTGTGATCAGCGTCAGGGCGCTTTGAAATGGATTTTGGTTACATGCTTTGGTTATCTTGGCTATAAGAACTCGCGTTTTGGCAGGGTTGATGCTCACATTGCAGTTTGTGCTTTTGCTCGCGAAGCCTTGTTAAAGACTGTGCGGATGGCTGAAAAACGCGGGTTTGAGGTGGTTCACGGAATAGTGGATTCTTTGTGGTTGAAGAAGGAAGGCGCTGAACCACGAGACTATGCTGAATTGTGTGGTGCAGTTAGCCGTGAGGTTGGAGTGCCCTTGAACGTGGAGGGTCGGTACAAGTGGATTGTTTTTTTGCCTTCGAAGACTCATGCTGGGGTTCCTGTGTTGAACCGGTATTACGGGGTTTTTAACTCTGGGAAAATCAAGGTGAGGGGAATTGAAGCGAGGAGAAGTGACACGCCGAAGTTTATTCATGATGCTCAGATGGATATGATTCGAGTTTTGGGTAAGGCGCGTAATTCGAGGGAGTTTTTGGAGCGGATTCCTGAGGCTTTGAATGTCTTGAGAGATTATGCTAGGAGGTTAGTGGAGGGCAGGGTGCCTGTGGCTGAGTTGCTTATTGCTAAGAGGCTTTCTAAGAATCCCAGCGATTATGCTCATGGGGTTCTCAGTTCCATTGCGGCAAAACAGTTAGTCAGGGAGGGCGTTGAGGTTTCAGCTGGGCAGAGGGTGCAGTATTTGATAACGCAGTATAGGAACAAGAGCGCGCTTGCACGTGTCCAACCGGCAGAGCTTTTGGATCGCAGTGTTCGTTATGATTCTCGAAAGTACTTGGATCTTTTGCTTTCGTCTGCAGCTAATATACTGAGTCCGTTTGGTTGTTCTGTTGAGGCTCTTCATGGTTTTGTCTTTCAGAAGGGAGATTGGAAGCCGACTTGCTTTGATTCTTCGTTGAGGATTGATTGTTTTCAGGGGTAGGCGTTATGAGAGCAGTCGGGCTGTTACGCCGTCGAATTTGACGGTCTTAAGCTCGCCTGTTTTGGTGTTCTGGAACTTAACCTTGTAAATGGGGGCGTAAATGACGGCGCGGTCGGTGACTTCGAAAAGTTCCTTTACTACTCGTTTGATTTCTTGGGGTCTTCTTACTATTTTGTCTCGGATTATGTCTACTTCCTCGTGTGGAAGTATTTCGAGCCTTTTGGTGGTTTCGATTTCGGCTGCTAGCTTTTTAGAATGTTCTTCCGATGGAGCAGAGGGTATGCGTTTAGGCGAGACTTCTCTGCCGTCGGCTGATAGAACAATGTAGGCTTTTGCCTCGTGGATGAGGCGTTCTTCTCCTTCTATTCGCACTACCCTTCCTGCTGGTTCGGTTGAAACTTCGGGTTTGAATGTTTGGTTGAACAGGATGACTTCTTGAGCTTTGTCGTCGACTCTTACGGTGTAGACGCGTCTTCGGTAGTAGTCTATGTAGTATTTCCCATCGACGATGACGAAGGCTTCGTAATCTTTCTCAAATGAGACCTGTTGTATTTGGTCTGGGTTTGGTTTTAAAAAGCCGAATTTTACGAATAGGCGGTCTTTGACTTTTTCTGTGGCTAGTTTGATTACGGTTGGGTCGATGAGTGTTTTGTAGACTATGATTTTTCGGTCTACTACCTTTTCTGGGACTGGTTCCGGCATGGATGGAACTTGCACCGTCTGTGCTTGTGCGGCCAATCATTTACACCCGTATGTGAACAGCGTGATTTTGTTAATATGTGGTTTATGAATTCTGAGTTAATATTGGAAGATGATGCATGTTTGGGTCATGTTTTGTTTCGGTTTGCTTCTAGGTAGTATGAGTCTGGAAAAATTTTTTGGTGGTGGAAGCGTGGCTTTTCTGTTTGTGTTTTGGGCTCTGTTCATGGTTCTGTATGGTGTTTGTGGGTTTGTTTTTACTTTTTTTGCGTGACGTTCTATGTTGGTTTGCGTGGAGATGCAACATAGTTAGCGTTGCGTTTGCACATGGTTGAGTTGTAGCGGCAGTGACTGTGAAGAACTGTGTGCAAGAAGAAGAGGAATGTCGCTTAAGCGCGTCTTCTACTAGTGTTGTGGTTGTGCAGGTGGTGTTTTTGGTTTGCGCTATTATTTCGTCATCATCACTTATGGATCTGGCTGAAGCTGTGTGGATATCGTCGTCAGACTGTCCCTGGTGACATCATCATCTGGATCGGTGCGGTTGGGGCTGTGCTGAACTTGTTGTTGACTTTGAAGGGTTTGCCCCAACAACTTCTCGAGTGTTGGCTGCATTGTTTTGGTGCGGGTCTGCGTTTTCCTATGTTGTTAGCTTTTGGCTGGAAACAGTAATGACGACGACTTTTTTGAGCGAGGCTTGGCTGTGTGCGTATTGATGCCCAACTGCTCCTTGTGAACAACAACTGCTGCGTTTAGTGAGGGAGAGGTTTCTTGCCAACTGATCCCATTTCTATGTGCACCATTGACGTGAGTGGCAAAGTATATAAGTAGACTTTTCTACTTGTGTCATAGTGGTGAAGGAAAGTTGACCACAACCGTCAAAATCGAGGATGCCAAGAAGGAGAAATTAGACATGTTTCTCGCTTCACTTTTGCTGAAGGAAGGGGTCAAAATCACGCTGCAAGAGGCATTGGGTTTGATGGTAGATTACGCTCTGGAAAACGAAGAAGACATAATTAAAAGACTCAAGGAGTTGCCTCCTCTGGAGGAGGATCCAGCGTGGAAGGGTCTTGAAACTCCGATGCGCTGGGGGATTAAGGATTCCTCGAAAAGAATTGATGAGTTCCTTTATGGGAGATAAAGTTGCATGGCTGTGTTCGTCGATACAGGTATTTTTGTTGCCCTGCGAAACGCTGACGATGAATTTCACGTCAGAAGCAAGGCGTTGATGAAGAGGGCGCTGAAGGGCGAGTTTGGCAGAATTTTCACTTCAGATTACGTCATAGATGAGGCAGTAACAACAGCCTTGGCAAGGACGAGAAGACATAAGCTAGCAGTTGATGTTGGCAGATACATTATTGAGTCTCCGAGAATCGTCAAGCTCTGGACCACAGAAGATGTCTTTGACCAAGCGTGGCAAAAGTTCAAAATGTTTAGAGATCGACCCATGAGTTTCTCCGATTGTATTTCGTTGGCTCATGTGGAAAAGAACGGTGTGAAGCAAGTGATGAGCTTTGACTCTGGCTTCGATGGATTCATTCAGAGATTGTATTAACGGGTTATCTCCCGCAGCAATTGTGTTGATTTAGGGGTGCTTTTCAAGTAAGGTAATCATGATTGAAAGTAGAGGAGTGGGCACTCAACCCATTTTGAATCCTAGGAAGAACGCTAGTCCGAAGGCGCCAGCGAAAGGCAGGTGCGCAATAATCGGTGCTATCCATTCCGCTGCCGCACCTGTGAGACCCAGTGCGCCTGAGACAGAGTCTCCGAGTGCGCCGTAATTGATCGAGATTATGCCCCTGTAACCTAAGTAGACAAGCGCTAGGATGAAGAGCCCAATTATCACTGCCACGAGCTTCATAAACTTCTTCAGGGCATAACCTGCGATGAAGCCGCCGACTCCGCCGATTCCTAATTGATAACCTAATGGAGAAAGAACTTCACTCATGGATTCAACCTCTCCTCATAGATGTAAGTCCACAATTTTTATGTCTTGTGTATTGCACCTAAGCAAACTCCATCTTTACCGCTTGCGCGGCAACATTGTAACTCACAAGCGGCATGAGCACAGACAACAAAATCAGTCTCGTTGACCCGTTTCTCCAACTGTGGAACGTGCCCGCTTCAGCCTTGACTATGCTTCCTGCTTCTAACCGGACAGTTTCTTTGCTTTTCGTGAACTCCGCTTCACCAGTGACGACATAGAAGACTTCGTCAGCCTCAGTATGCTTGTGAAGAGCCACCTCTTGGCTTGGCTCGAAGCACAGGAGACGCACAAGACCGCTTGAATTCTTGATGGGCACTCGCACGTACTTCTCGGCTGAAAACTCTGCCAGCGACTCCATCTTCAACACATCCATTCTCAGTCACCGCTCATTTGAAATGGTCCCTGATTCCGTTGAACACAATCTTCGCGTCGTCAATTATCCTCCTGCTTTTCACACGCGTATAATATTCCATTGGAGACACCCATTTGCCACCCAGCCGAAGAGGATAACGCGCATAAACAACCTCTCTCTGGATCTGCCGCCCACTCTCAATCAGTTTCACCCATTTGTGATCCTTCAGCATGTCGGGCTTAACTCTCCGAATAACAGCAACCAAAGCAGAAATGGCTCTGTGATCCTTGGCTTCATCACCTCCCAGCTCGAGAATCAAGGCGTTCGCAGCACTTTCAACGACTAGTGAAGCATGAAAAACCGCGGAATCGTACTCGCCAGCCTCAAAACGTTTCTCAGCTCTGGCAAGATTTACCTCTGCGACCTTCAACAAGACTTCTACCTTGCTTTCAGCCAAATCCTCGCCTCCTCCAAATAATCATGGCTGCGCTTGATCTCCTCAATCCTGTCATGGAGGAGCTTGCTCAGCTCACCAGTTTTGTCAATTAAGACGTCACAACCTTCAGCAAGTCCATAAACGATGCCACCTTCACCAGAGTTGACGTTATCTAAGAAGTCTCTCTGGCTCAGAATCACTGCCTCAATCGCCACATGATACTTCCACTCCAACTCCGAAACTTTAGACAAGACCATACTTCTCACGTCACCCATAGGCTCGCCGACAACAATCACCATGTCCAAGTCACTGTACAAATGCGCCCTTTTCTGAACTACACCACCGAAAAGGACTATTGCCAGAACAGAACGCAACCTGCCAAGCTCACGCGCAACCTGCCCCGCTTTGAAAACCAAGTACAAACTCAACTCATAAGAAGACACATCTAACTCCCGAGACAAGCTATACCATCTGCCGCTCTTATCGACAACCTTGTTATGCAAGAGCTCATCCAACTTAACCGTGAGCCACCTGTCACTAAGACCTGTCTCCAGCTTCAGCTCAGTATAAGAGTGTCTGCCGTGCCACAGAGTTGCCAGGACTTTACCCTCCGAAGTCAGGGAAACCAATGTCAAGACCAAACCATCAATACAAGTAACCGACAACATAGGATTAAAACTTTACTCAGTAAAGTATCAGCCAGCAGACATCGTCATCCATCACCCGCCCAGCCTTTCTCACACTTGGAAAAGTTTTTCAGCACATAGTATAATACGCCAAAGCCCAGAAAAAGAAAGCATGAGGTGACCCCTAAAATGGTTGAAGTATTCGAAATCTACTTGCTCAACCTCGCCGTGACTGTCGGTATGTTTGCAGTACTCATCTTCCGCGCTTGGCTGGAACTCAGACACTTTCAGATTCTTTGGAAAGAAGCAGAATGGAGAAAAACCTACGAAATGGTCGGAAGGATACTAAGGGCGGAAAAAGAGCTATTCAAGGATGTCAAAGGCGGCGACGAACTCTACAAACTCTTGACGCAGATGTTCAACGTTGAAAAGCAAGCCTAACTCTGACAGGGTTTAGATTGCCGCAACCTCTTCTTCTGTGGCTTCAGCCTCGGGCGCCTCAGCCTTAACCTTAGCCTTATGCTTCTTCGGCTGCAGCTCCTCAGGTTTTGACTGAGCAGGAACAACCTGTGTTCTAAGCGCAAGGATGTTTGCAACCGTTTCCTCGATCCTTGCATTGTAGTCCATCCACTTCTGAATCTGAATTATTACAGCCTTGGTCATCAAAACCACAATCATCGTCATTATCCCCAAGGACAGAATAACTGCGCCATAACCAGTGAACGCTGGGATAAGAAGCAATGAAAACCCGCTGCCTAACATAATAGTGGCAACGATCAAGCCTCCCCAGTAGGCCTCGTTTTCCTCCAAATGCAGTTCCACCATTTCAAAGAAGATGGGCTGATAGTGGACTATTTATTCCGTATGAATTCAGAATAAGAATCAAAAAGCAATAGATCTGGCGTTCAACAAAAACTAAGGGAGAAACAAGCGTCCATTAGCCGCAGCCATGCCTGCGTATCATCGGATTCACTTCAGCTTGTCGTTGACCCAAAACCAACTTGAAATAAGTCTATCTGGCTTGCCCTTCTTCTCAAAACCGTAACGGCTAAGGGGCTTCGTTAAGTGACGCTGTGAACGAGGCGAAGTCACGTAAAGCATCTCTTTTAGATTCCTACGAACCTCAACAGCCTGCTTCTTGATTTCATCTGAGCGAAAACCACACCTGTCGCATCTGAATCCCTTCCCAGCGCCCATTGACTCCATGCGCCTTCCACACTCGGGACAGACAGGATTACTGAATAGCAGCTTTTTGGCTAACGCGATGACTCGCAGTTTCTCCAAGTTAATCGTAGCAGGTCGCCTGTCTGATGCTGGACGTACGCCTCCATAAGCCTCAACGACATCTCCCACAATCAACTCAGCCGCCCTTTTCCTCAAGTCACCCGTAGGCTCATAAGCAGCACAGTCAACCTGACCTGCCGCGTCGCTTATGGCAAAAACAACATGCCTCCTCGGAATTATTCGAGGCGGTTTAGCCACCTTGCCCTCCACAACAACGGGATGATAAGCCCTAATCTCCCTGATTGAAGCAGCCTTTCCAAGATGCGCATCTGTACCATGGTTCGTGCGAAAAATAGTCCACCGCTCAACAGGCTCAAAACTATGGACCATGCTGTGGGCTTTTCTCACGATGCTAGGTGTCTGACCTCGAATGCCGTAAAGTATGGGATCTGGTCCCCGAGGCGCAATCAAAATCCGCTTAGTTTCTCGATCAACATTGTTGAATGTCAAGGGCTGAGTTTCCTCGTTCATCTTGAACACTGACTCAGCATCGACCAGTCTCTCAGTCCCACGGTTTGCACGCGTTCTATACGTAATAAGCTCGTAAGTGTGATCGCCAGCAAGCGTCTCGCCTACTGCGGCTAACGCGCCAATGATTCCGCGTCCACTCTTAAAACCGATAGCCTCAGCCTTGAACGATTCAACAAGCCTCATCGCGTCCTTCAACTTCACGATGCCCTGAATAGCCTGCTCCGCAAAAGCAGCCAACTCTTCAGGAATGATCTTACCCGCGAAAAAGACCACACCAGGCTCAGTCCCAGAATATTCCAAGTCACTGTTCTTCTCCACGACGTCAACAACAATTTCCTTGATTTCCTCAACCTGATCCTCGTCACACTTGAACCTCAAAGACAAGGAACCATTGCCGCGAGTCTTCCAAGGCACGTTCGGGTTCAAACGAACGAGATTGGGATAATCGACGAATGAGACGCCTATATTATGCAGCTTTTCAACTAGCAGCGAAGCCACATAAGTGGTGCAGCCTGTCCTAGGCGAATCCGTATCATCCATCCCAACATGTACTGTAACCAATAACCATGCAACTCAACACCTCTTGGTAGAAGCTCAATGATAAGAACTTTAGTCTTTCAAGAACAAAAAAACTACAGGACTGCAAATACTGCGTTCTCTAAGCCTTCACTCTTTTAAACGCTAGTGTCGCTGCAACGAAAACAATGACACTCTCCACCACGAGAACAACGACTTCAATCTGCAGGAGCGGATTGTACACACCGAGCAATCCAGCCCTGAGCATATCAGCCGCATAAGTCAGCGGATTCACCATCGAAGCAGCTTGTATGATCCAGGGAGCGTTTTGAAGAGGATAGTAAACCGAACTCAGAAACATCAAGGGAGTGAACATAATGTTGAACAATGCGTTAAAAGCCTCATTCGACTTGATGAAAACCGAAATCGCTAACGTCAACGACCCAAAGAAGAGAGAACCAAGAATCAACGATCCAACAATGTACATCACGCCGCCAAAAGTGACACTTAATCCCACTAGCAGAGGAGATGCAATCACGAAGACCAAGAAGGCATTCAGCAATCCTTGAGCCATAATTGACACTATCTTACTCAGGATATACTGCCATCTGCTGAAGGGCCCCATAAGAATCTGAGCAAACATTGCAAGCCTTTTGTCAAGCCACAACATTGCGCCAGCAATAGATGCTGCAAACATTATCTGCATCACAATTATTCCAGGCGCGAGAAACAGAACATAGCTTACCTCTCTCCCATCGATCTCCATCGCTGGAATAACTGCGCCGTAGGCAAAACCCGCCACAAAAATGTAAAACAAAGGCGAGACGAGCTGCATAGCAATCATAGATTTGGTTGACCAAATCCCTGCCTTCAAATCCCTGTACAACAATCTGAGAAAACTATTCATCGTTAGCTTCACCCTTAGAGCCCACAATCTGAATGAAGACATCTTCCAAACTCGGCTCTTTAATTCGAAGATCTGTGATATGCAGGCCCAGTGATGCTATAAGTTCAATAACGTGAGGCAAAACAGTGTCCACATTTTGAGAATAAACCTTCAAAGGCTCATCTTGCTTAGACGGGTAAATCACATTTTCAACGGTGGGCAGTTTCTCCAGTTTCTTCAACAGACCGTCAATGTCTTCTTTAACACGGAGGTGAATAACACTGACTCTACCAAACTTCCGCTTTATATTGTCAATCGTGTCCGAAGCTAGTATACGCCCGTGGTCTATTATCGCTATTCTGTCGCAGATGTACTCGGCTTCTTCCATAACATGGGTCGTAAAAAACACAGTCGTGCCTTGCTCGACCTTCTCACGCACATAATCCAAGGTAACCCTTCTAGCCTGAGGATCCAAACCAATTGTGGGCTCATCCAAGAACATCAATTCTGAATCGTGCATAAACTCTCTTGCAACTTGAAGGCGTCTCCTCTGTCCAACGGAAAGCTCAGGAGGAGATGTTTTTCTAGCGTCTGTCAAACCGAACTTATCTAGAAGAAGCTCTGTTCTGGCTTTCCTTTCCTTTTTAGGCATATTCCACATGAATCCATACAAGTCAAGATTGTCCTCAACACTTAACGCAAGTTCATAGCTCGGTTCCTGTTGTACCACACCTATCTTGGGCCTGATCTTGCCACTTTCAGAAACAACATCGAACCCTAAGACAGTGGCGCTGCCGCTTGTGGGTCTGAGGAGGGTAGTTAGCATTTTGATAGTTGTAGTCTTGCCGGCGCCATTTGGACCCAGAAATCCAAAGACTTCACCTTTATGAACTTCAAACGAGACGTGGTCTACTGCCGACAATTTACCGTAGTTCTTGGTTAGGTCTTTGGCAACTATCACTGGCGCCAACAGGCATCCCTTGACTGCGCTTCCTACCCTCCATTACAGATGAGGCATGCATGACACAAAAAAAGAGGTTTAGTGGTTACGGACTCTCTACCACAATCATTGTCAAGGTGGAGCGAACCTTGTTCAAGCGACGCACATGCCAAGTAACAACGTCTTTAAGCTTATCCATCGTATCCGCTTTGATCTTAGCAACCACATCGTAGACGCCGTAGACAACAAACGATTCAACAACGCCTTCTACCTTCTTAAGCTCCTTAAGCACTTCCTCCTCTGAACCGATCTCAGCGTTAATCAGCACGAAAGCCATAGGCATACAGTCATTCAATCCTCCATTACCATGTGTGCTTACACAGTTGTGTCCTATAACCTAAAATATTTTGTCATACAACCCTCACTATCCAGTCAGTCTAGGTGCATCCAGACTTGTCGATATCAAGCCGAGAAATGCGCGCTTTAGAAATCAACTCCGAATACTACGGCGTATCCAGACTACAATTAATGGAAAACGCGGGCAGAGCCGTCGCAAAAGAAATCGCAACACGATTCAAACCATCCAAATCAAGAGTCGCCATCTTCTGCGGTCTAGGCGGAAACGGAGGCGACGGCTTCGTAACAGCCCGACACTTGCTTACCGACGGCTTCGAAGTTGAAATAGTGCTAGCAGGAAAACCAAACGACATCACAGACAAAGAAGCTAGGACAAACTGGAACGCGCTCAAAGCATTAACAGATCATCTGACCATCCATGAAATCTATGATTCATCCATGATACCGGACGTAGAAGCCAACGTCGCTGTAGACGCTCTCTTAGGAATAGGACTGAAGGGCGCTCCAAGACCTCCGATAAGCCAGCTCATAACGAAGATCAACACGATGAAAGCCTTTCGTCTAGCGGTCGACGTACCTTCAGGCATCGACTCGGACGCAGGCGAAGCACTAAACGAAGCAGTCAAAGCCGATTTAACAGTGTCCTTTCACAAGCTAAAACATGGAGTGGAGAAAGCCAAAAAATGCACGGGCGAAGTCATCGTAGCACCCATTGGGTTGCCCACCGAGCTTGAGCGCTTCACTGGTCCAGGCGACGTCCAAATGATCGTGAAACCACGCTCTGCCTGGGCGCACAAAGGGGACTTCGGCAGACTGCTAGTCATAGGCGGAAGTGAAGTCTTTTCAGGTGCCCCCACACTTGTCGCATCTGCCGCCTACCGCACTGGCGTCGACTTGGTTCACATCGCAGCCCCAGCTAAAACAGCCTACGCCATATCTTCAATGTCCCCTGACTTCATCACAATCAAACTGGAAGGCGACCACCTCAACCCACGCAACATAGCCACGCTTGCACCATACTTAGAGAAGTCAACTGCAATCGCCATTGGACCAGGGCTAGGACTCCACAAAGAAACCAAGCAATTCGTCCACGAAACAATCAAACTCACAGAAGCACGAAAGATTCCTCTGCTCCTAGACGCAGACGGACTGAAAGCATATTCTGAATTCAAACACAAAGCAGAATCTCCTCAAGTCTTAACTCCACACGCAGGTGAATACAAGATTCTCACAGGTCACGAGGCGCTGGACGATCTGGAGCAAAAAGCCCTTGACGTACAGAAGACTGCAGACGAACTCAACGCAGTCATCCTACTCAAAGGACACACAGACGTAATATCGAATGGGAAACGAGTCAAGCTTAACTTCACGGGCAACCCAGGTATGACCGTTGGCGGAACAGGCGACGTATTATCTGGCGTTGTCGCTGCCTTCCTGGCACAGGGTATAGATCCTTTCGAAGCAGCTGTTGCAGGCGCGTTCATCAATGGCGCATCAGGAGACTTTGTTGCTTCAAGGAAGGGATTCCACATGGTTGCCACAGACTTGCTCAAGTGGATTCCAAGAATAATCGACGACCCAATGCACCACATGAAGGTACGAAAACTTGGCTGAAAAGAGAACCATTAAGATCACCGTCTACCATGCTGGACAAGACGACCCCCGAAAATGCACCACTTTGAAGCTGAAACGCTTCGGCTTAGCAAGAATCGTGCACAACATTAAGGCGTTGCCCTACGATTCGGTGGTCTTGAACCCGTTTTCTTCCAAGGCGTTCTCGCCTACCGACCGATCAACAGTTATGAATCAGGGCTTAGCAGCCATCGACTGCAGTTGGATCCACGCGAACCAAGTTTTCGAACTCAGTAGACACGAAGCCTCCAGAGCTCTACCGTACTTAATCGCCGCAAACCCAGTGAACTACGGCACACCAACCAAGCTGAGCACAGCTGAAGCGTTAGCCGCGGCACTTTACATCGCAGGGTTCCCGGAAGAAGCCGACAAACTGCTTTCAAAGTTCAAATGGGGACCAGAATTCACAAGGCTGAACCAAAAAATGCTGGACGCCTACGCAAACGCAAAAGACAGCACAGAAATCGTCAAACTGCAGAGTAAATTCATGTCCTAGACTTGTTCTGCCAGTCTCGACACATAGGCTTATTTTTCAACGTTTCACATACAAAGAGCTGGGAGCCTAAGGCCCTTGTCCGACAGACACTTCAGAATGTGCATGATTATTCGTTGCAGTCGCAGATGCCAAAAATCTGTGCACGATTGCATAGAATGCCTACGAAACCGAGTGGAGAACAAAGGCGTCCACAACGATGAAAAAATGAGAGTAATAAAAGCGTGGGGATACGAAGTCTAAGACAAGAAGCTATGGAATGCATGATTAGAACCCTTTGAATGCCACCCACACCTGTTGACCGATTTAGAGAGGAAGGCAGGGCCTCAAAACATGTTGAAGTTGCCAACCAGAGGTGGAAGGGCACTCAAAGGGGGACCCCACTCCGTATTGAATATATATGAAGTATAGGTATTTAAGAATTGTTCAATCACCATGCTCAGATTATCGTAAGTGTTTGATGCATTAAGTATGCACCCCCAAACCTTATGGATGGTGAGGGTTGGCCGACCACTTTTCTAATTCTCGTGTTTAGCTAGCTACTGCGTTGCATTTGCTTTATTTTCACACGTCTTTGCATTCTTTTGAGAGGAAGTATAAGAGGAGACAGGAGACAGAGGCAAACGGCAGGCCCAAGCGCTCTAGAGTGTATTTCGCAACGGAGCTTGAGACGAAAACCCGGAAAGATCAAGTGCTTGCATGAGCGATTTGCTGTGCAATCGGGGAGAAAAACTAAGCGGCAACTCTGTTGTCGTCAAGAAAGATTATATATTCTGAGATGACATTATTTTGCAGGAACCATCGGGTGAATGAGATAGCCTCAGCAAATGGAATTGAACCCAACAGAATAGAAAAACACCTTGCCAGAAAAAGTGATCTCAGTTATCTCGAAACTTCAACGATCGCTGACAACTGCTTTCTTAGGGCAAAGACATGAGCGCCACAGTCTATTCTCCTCGCCCCTTGAAAGCCCCAGTTCATCTAGACCTAGATTCTTGCAGCAAGAATGGTTACTCTCAATTGCTGGAGACTCTTCAGACGGAAGTGATCTCAAACATTAATTCATGCCGCAGGCTTTGGGAGGAGTTCAGTCCTAAGAAAACGCTTTTCGACGTTTGGGACTTCCGCTTGGCATTCTACGCTGCGTACCAGTACCAGCCCTGTTTTTTGCTGTTGACAAATGAATTCGAGAACTTGGCTCTTCTGCCTCTTTGGTATGAAGATGACAAAAAGATATATTCGTGGTTTGGAGGGGACTGGCAAGAGGAAGTCAGGTTTTTCAGCAAGCATCCGAAATACGCTGCCCTTCTGCTTTTACTAGCTCCTTCCCCTCTTCTGCTAAACGCGATTTCCCAGGATGCAGTTCGACTCGCGGAATACAATGTACGATTTGAGCCCGATGAACCAAAATACATCTTGAAGCTAACGGACTTCAAGGACCACGAAGACTATCTGATGACGATAAGGAAGAAAACACGGCAGAATCTGCGCAGGAATAGAAGAAAAATCCAAGCAAGGCACCCGAAAATTCTGATCGATAATTTCTCTGACTTTGAGCATCTGGTGCACTTAAGCAAAGAGAGATTTGCGCAGAAGCATGAAGAAACAGACTGGGAAGACGCGCGAAGAATAGAAGCCTTTCGCCAAGTCATCAGATTGGCGGGAAAATCGTACAAAGTGAGAATGATCTCGGTCATGATCGAAAACGAAATCGCAGGTGTTGATTTAATCGCGTTGTTCAACGGTTGCTACTACACTCTGAGATGCGGATACAACGTGAAAGCTTTTCCTGGAATCGGCAACTTCGTCAATCTTTTCGAGATCGATGATGCAATAAAGCTTGGAATGAAGAAAATCGATTTTCTGCAAGACAGCTATGAGTGGAAGAATGAATTCTTTCACACAGTTCCCCTCTTCAAATACGAAAAATAGACTGTGCTTAGATTGCTGTACCTATTCATGAGGGCTGGTGTGCTGGACATAACCCGCCTTTTGTTTATTCGCGACGGCATTTAGCTAAACGGGCTACCCGCGCCTCGCGCAGACACCTCTTCGGCGTCTATTTGCCCTTTCACCTCGCAGGACAGCCGTTTCACCGTTTCCAACCCAACTCCTCAGCAACTGAGCGTTGCATCACTGATCATGCGTTGGGTGGACGTTTCGTTTCTGAGCTGTTGCCAGAGTTCTCACCCTACGCTCTGTGCGAGCGTTGCGACGTCTGCGTGGTGGGCGGAGTTTCCTCACGCTCCAAGGAACGCGACAGCCGTCCGCCAGCTCACCAACCCAAATATGAATGAGAGACGGAGTTTCAGATAAGAATTTTGATGTTGTAGATGCGGTAAGGCGATTCGGCGGACACCTCAAAAGGAAGTGTACCACAGAACATAAACGTGTTCTAAAGTATAGACTTAAAAGAAAACTGGATAGCACACTATTGGGCTGTGGATCGAGTTTAGGCTGGCGTGTTGATTGCCGATTTCGTATGTAGTTAAGCGTTTGGTTCGGTCTTGGCAATTATATGTAGCCTTGTTCTTGGGCATTGTGCTGGCTTCCACTTTTTTCGCTGGCATAAACGTGGGCGCCGACACCGCCGCTAAGCAGGCTTTGGACCAGGCATTAGCCTCGGTTCCTGTTGATTTCTACGTGAGCGCTTACTACACTTTGTCGTCTGAAAATGTTACGAGTCTGGTCAACAGTATACGCGGCATTCAGGATGTCCTGAAAGTTGATTCGGTTTCAAGAGCTTATGTCGATGCCTTTCTTCCAGGCAGAGAGGGCCGTTACCCCTTTAGGTTAGTTGGAGTGTCACAAGATTCCTCTATCTACGATGGCTGGACCAACGCTCCAGCTTCCATAGAAGAAAACAAAACATATGCTCTTGCTGGATCAAGCTATTCTAAGTTGTTGAAGCAGGGCGATGTCATTCAAGTCAATATGAGCATGCCCTATTACAACGTAACAGCAATCCCGTCTCAACAAATGACTACCCTCACTTTAGCTGTGAATCTCACTGTGGCAGGCTTCGCTCAGCTCGACAACAAGGCTTCAGCGGTTTTGCAGGGTCAATATTACTCATACGATTTTGGGGTGCTTCTCGGTTTTGGAGGTCAGATGGTCTATCAAACGCCGGGTTACGTCGAGGACATCTTGATAGTTGATCTGGAGAAGACGTTTGCGAAGTTCATGGATGCTTTCCATGAGTATTCACAGCCGTATTCCCAGTTAAACACCGACATTCTTGTGTACGTTGACCGCGACGCGTTGATCAGTGTCTGGGATATTCAAGGGTCGTTACAGAGGCTCGAAGTTCTAAGGCGCAAAATCGAAAACGAAGTCAACATTATCGGTTTTGGCTTGTACGTATCCGGAACGCTGCAATCCGTGTTGAGCTATGCCCAGTTTACACTCAGTATGATGAGGCTGGTCTTCGTGGGCGTGTCCCTTCCAGTTTTCTTCGTGGCATGGTACATGGGCACCACTGTTTCAGATGTCTCGTTTAACCTCAGACGCAGAGAGATAGGGCTGTTATTGACCAAAGGATTCTCTAAGAGCCAGCTCTTCCGGATGTTTCTAAGCGAAGCCTTGCTACTCGGGCTAGTAGGTGGCTTCATGGGAATAGCGCTCAGCTTAGCTCTGAACCCGTTGTTCATTCGAGCTGTCGGAGGCGAATTCACAGGAGCACCAGTGATTGGACCTGACACGGCTGTGATGACTGTTGCTTTCGGTGTGGTCCTGATAGTGCTCGCAGTCTTCAGGCCTGCTCGAAGGGCGTCAAACCTGTCCACGGTTGATGCCCTGCGCGAGTACATGTACGTTGAAGAAGTGAAACCTTACAGGAAACGGTGGCCGTGGGTTGCTTTCATCCTCGGCACGTACAAGTTGATAATACTTGCATTGGGCATAAACCTGATGAACGAAGTTACAAAGCTGGCCATGGGCGGCAACTTTCTACTCATAATCTTGTTTGCGATATGGGCGTCTTTTGACTTCCTTGTCTTGACGTACATTGGGCCTGTCCTGTTTTTCTGGGGGTTCACGAAAATCTTCATACGAGGCTCATTGAAGTTTCAGGAGATCACAGCCAAGGCAGCGAGGTTTGTGGGCGATCTGGGATCATTGGCTACGAGAAATGTGCAGCGGAATCCGGCGCGAGCTGCCGCAGTTGCCTTTCTGATAGCGTTGATCATTGGGTACGGCGTTCAAATTACTGGCACCTTAGCCAGCGACCAAGACTACAATGCACGAGTTGTGTATGCCAGTGTTGGTGCTGATGTGAGGATTGATCTGGTGCCTCCGATCAATGCTACGGCTATCAAAGATCTGATTAAATCGATGCGTGCGAACGTGAGTGAAGTTGTGTCAACGGCTGCTGAGTACTCTTTCTATGGAACATCAAGTTATTTTGGAGGGCAGCAACTATTGGCTGTGAACACAACCGAATGGCCTGAGACGGCCTATTATGAAAACGGTTGGTTCAGTGGCAACGACATCAAAACTGCCTTTCAGCATATGTCATCAAACAACTACACAATCATTCTAGACCGTGACATCGCAGAACGCAACAGTCTGCACCTAAACGACAAGGTCAGAGTGAGCCTTGGATATGAAAGGTTTCCTGGAGAAAATCTTGCAGCAGATTTAACCATTGTTGGATTCTACGGAGTCAGAAGACCAGATGTGCCCATATTCGGATCTATGGGCATATATTCATCATGGTCTTATGTTCCACAGGGACTGTTTCACGAGCTAGGCCAAGCCATTGCCAACTCTTCCACAGCCAGACTACTGGTCAGATTGAGCGGTGCGGCAGATGGAGCTAAAGCTGCCGAGCAGATTCGAACTTTCGTATCGCCAAGAACAGCAACAGTGTACTCAGTCGCTGAACAACTTCAACGGCAGCAACGCGACCCTATGTCCACTGGAACATTGAACGTTCAACGCCTAGGCGTCGCGTTTGCGATAGTGGCGGCGTCGGTGGGAACAGCCCTGGTTACATTTATCAGCTTGAAGGAAAGACAACGCGAAGCTTCGATGATGAGCGTGCGCGGGCTCTCGTTCAAACAGTTGACGACCATGTTGTTAACGGAGAATCTAGCCATCGTCACGTTTGCTGTCTTGCTCGGGCTCTTTGCTGGTCTAGTTATCGTCTATGGAAACACCGTGTCCTTCAGCGCAGGCGTACAATCTCTGGTGTCTAAGCGTCTCGTTTTCCCGACCGATGCGCTGTTGACGATACTCATCTATTGTGTTTCGGTTTTCATTGCAACGATTCTTCCAGTCATGGTTATGTCGAAAAGGTACGTTTCAAGACTCGAAAGGATTGTGCGACAAGCTTGAAAGGCGCCGAAATAATCGTGAAAGACTTGGTCAAAGCTTATCGACTTGGAAAAGTCGAAGTTCAAGCCTTACGCGGACTGAGCATGACCGTCAGAGAAGGAGAAGTCATATCCATAATCGGACCAAGCGGAAGCGGAAAGACTACATTGCTTAACATTGTCGGCGGTTTAGACACTGCGACGGCAGGCACTGTGACAGTGGGAATGCTGACGGTGACCTCATTTGCACCTACCCAACTTATCGACTATAGACGAAAGACTGTGGGGCACATCTTTCAAACCTTGAACCTGATCCCAACTCTTACAGCTGCTGAAAACATTGAATTACCGATGATGGCGGTAGGCACAGGAAGAAGCGAAAGGAAGCAAAGAGTCAAGGAGTTGCTCGATGTCGTGGGTCTGACCCAGAGAGCTGACCATAAACCTGACGAACTCAGCGGCGGTGAACAACAACGAGTAGCCATGGCGGCAGCTTTGGCAAACGACGCTCCTCTGGTCCTTGCCGACGAGCCTACAGGCGAGTTAGACACAACGAACGCTAAAATCGTGGTCGATTACCTTGTGAAAATCAGCCGAGATTTGGGTAAGACTATTATCATGGTGACACACGATCCAAACATTGCAAGACACGGAGACAAGATTCTGCGCATCGAGGACGGCACCATCAAGGCAGCGTTGACACCCGCTCAAATCTCGGAATCGACTGCAGCTATTTCATACGTTGACCAGTTGAAGGCAAGGCTGGCTGACATAGACAGCCAAATGGAGCAGTTGGACAAAGACTTTCGCACAGGGAAAATCGACGGCGACCAATACACTGAGCAGAGACAACGACTCAAGCAAGCCAAAACAGGGTTACTTGATGAACTGCACCGCATGGGCGTAGTTATCTGAAACAACCCAAAACTGATATATTCTAGACTTCAGTTTCTCGTATTTCCATGAATCTTTGGCGAAGCATACCTGCAGGTGACGATCCACCAACAATCATCAATGTTGTTGTCGAAGTCATAAGCGGTTCACGAGATAAATACGAATACAAAATAGAGTGGGGCGCTTTCATTCTTGACCGAGTCCTGCACTCGTCGGTTGTTTTTCCCGTGGAATACGGGTTCATGCCTCGAACATGGTTTGACGACAACGATCCGTTAGACGTAATGATTCTGAGCTACGAGCCATTAGAAGTAGGCTGTGTGGTAAAAGCCCGAGTCATTGGCGCCTTAATCATGGAGGACGAAGAAGGAGAAGACCCGAAAATCCTGTCAGTGCCCACGAGTGATCCTCGATACGATGGATACACCGCCTTAGGAGATGTCCACCCGCACCTCTTGAAAGAAATTCAAGAGTTCTTTGAAACCTACAAACGGCTAGAACCCAAGAAATGGGTGAAATTTAAGGCGTGGAAAACCCCTGAAGAAGCCAAGAAAATAGTCACGTATGCAATGGAATTCTACAAAAAGAAGATGGCGTCAAACCTCGTAGAAGCACGTCGTAGTGCGATGACGTCAAGCCGCTCCTGAGCGCCTCAATGCTTCCAAGCGCTACCGATGAGCTGAATGAACAATTCTTCCATCCACAATTGTCATTTCAACTTGTATATCCTTGATTTTCTCTGGCTTAACCGTCAGCGGATTATGAGATAAGACTGTCAAATCTGCGTACTTGCCCGCTTCAATTGAACCCTTAACTCGTTCTTCAAAGGAAAAGTATGCGGCATCAATGGTGTAGGCTTTGAACACCTCTTCAACCGAGAGTTTTTCCTCAGAAAATCGTCTATTGACCGCAGCCCACACTCCCAAGAGAGGATTCAAGGGTTCAACTGGCGCGTCAGAACTAGCTGCAAGCCGAACACCGTGCTCTATGAGCGATTTGAATGCATAGGTCCAACCGGCCCTTTCAGGTCCCAATCGTTGCGGTACCCAGAAGTCCGAAACTATGAAGTGAGGCTGAATGCACACTAACACGCCAAGAGACCTCACCTGCTTGATCAAGCTTGGATTCAAGACCGCCGCATGTTCTATGCGATGTCTATGCTCTGCAATTTGCTTCTTGCTCAGAGCCTCCTTGAAGGCGTTTAACGTCTCTTCAACCGCTTTGTCACCAATAGCATGAACGGCGATTTGAAAACCTGCTTCGTCGGCTTGTTTGAATAGAGTTTCTAGTTGACTTGGAGTGTAGTAGAGAATGCCTCTTGTTGAAGGTTCGTCTGTGTAAGGCTTCGCGAGAGCCGCTGTTCGAGCCCCAAGTGAGCCGTCTGTGAATATTTTCACGCATCTGAGCTTCAGAAATGGATCGTTGAGCTGTTCATCCTTGAAATTGTCAAGGCATTCAATCGGAACGATAACGTAGACCCTTAAGGGCAGCTTCCCTTGTTTCCTCAGTTTCTGCAGAGCACATATTTCTTCTGGTTCATAGGTGATGCATGTGACGCTGGTTAGTCCAGCTTTAGCAGCCTCAGAACAGGCTTTCTGGCAAGCCTTGAGCAGGTTCCCCTCACTTAGCTCGAGCTGATTCGACAATAGATCAACTGCCTTCTCTCTCACCAGCCCTGTAGGCTCGCCGTTTTTCGGGTCTGTGTCAATGAACTCCTCTAGGGAAGCTGCCTTTTCTTTATCGATCTTGGCAATTTGCAGAGCCTTACTGTTTGCCACGGCAACATGCCCACAGACTCGGTTAAGAAAAACGGGGTTGTCGGGCGAAGCCTTGTCTAAATCCCAACGATTTGGATACCTCTTTTCCTCAAGACGGTCTTGATCCCAGCCTCGACCCAGAATCCATTTTCCTTTTCCAATTTCCTGCACCTTGGCTTTTAGTCTACGCTGAATCTCTCCGATCGATGAGACATACCTCAAGTCCAACCATGGAAATGGATGTCCAAGTGAAATCAGATGCGCATGCGAGTCAATGAAGCCTGGCACAACCGTCTTGCCTTTCAAATCCACAATTCTAGTTCGACTGCCTACCGATCGTTTCACTTCTGAGTCAGTGCCCACCACGGTTATTTTGCCCTTTGCGACAGCTAGTGCTTGCGCATAAGGCTTGGATTGATTCATGGTCACTACGGTGCCATTGATCAAGACTAGGTCAGCGCTCATGAGGCTCAGCTCTGCCGTGTGCAGGCTAAGACTAAGTCAGTAGTCTAATTATGGTTAACGCCTATACAGCGAGAAGCTTTGATGGTGGATCTAACGATAATTAAACCCAGTTCTGCCCAGGCTTGCGCTGCAGAAGCAGTCTTTTCTCGTAGTTGCGTCTAGCACGTGTCCTAGGAGTAGGCTTTTTTCTCTCTGTAGGCGCAATCTTCGGCGTCTGTGACCTAACCTTTCCAGCCTTTGAAAGACTTCCGTGTGTAGGCATATGTCAGTTCCTTCGCTGAAATGAGTTTGTAGCGTTCTTTTAAGGGTTTTCCTCTTTCAACCGATTTCATCTATGGTTGGAGGCAGATCGACTCTTGGATGTCGCAACGTTTTGATGATGCCGCGGGTGAGTATGTTTTTCTTAACCTCAGAGTTGTCGTGAAGCTCAACATCTCCGTTGGCTACGACGGACAATGCAATGAACACGCTTTCGCCGATTTTCACTGAGCCTTCAGAATGCACTGCTCCACCAATCACAACTTGGTCCATTATGGTCACGTTTCCTTCCGAGACCAAGTTTCCGTCTATTACAACGCCGTTTCCTACAAGCACTTCGCCTTTAGCCTTGATACTTCGGTGGAAGACACAATGCTCACCTATTTTCAAGGCTCCCTCAATCACAAGGTTGTCTGAGACTTTAACGTGAGGCGCAAGTACAATGCTGCTGGAAATACGTATCGTGTCGTTTCCTATTCTCGTAGCCTTTACCCCAGCATTATTCAAGATCGCCTCCAGATCTCCTGCAAAATTAGGGTCGTTAACCAGATCTGGTCCAACCGTGACAGGTTTTCCACTGTTGCTTCTGATTCTTCTCTCGAAAGGCGTCCGGAGGATTCTGCGGGGTCCTCTGTCCCTTGGTTTCTTAAGCTCAATGACAAGAGGTGAAAAAACTAGAACGATAAAGACCAGGGCTGCAACCAGCAGAAGCAGCATCAAAAGCAATGGATCTAGGAGTATTCTAAGCTTCCTCCATTATGAACAGTTTTAGCCCAAGTATGCGCTTTTTTACCGTTGGCTCTAGCGAAGGCAAGGTCGAAGAGAGCTTTGGAACAAATGAACACATTGAGAACAAGAGAGAAAAGCAAAACTGGAATGATCCAGCTTACTCGCATCCTTCTGTCCAAGTAAAGGCCTGCGCCTACCTCAAGAAAAGAAGCAAAGTTCCCAGCGCTACTGTACATAAAGACAGGCAGCAAAGTCCAGACTGAATCGAACCAGTCGACAGGGAAAAAGAAGAAGATAACTGCTCCAAGAAGCCAAGACAACCCCACGAGCACCGGAACGAAATACATGCCCAGCACCAGCGCACCGTCAATTTTCTCTCTCAAACTCAAGTTTCCACTTCTTATGAGAGTTGGAAAATGCTTGAAGAAACATTGCATGTGTCCCTTTGCCCAACGATGCCTCTGTTTCCAATAGGATTTCCAGTTTTCGACAGCCTCCTCATAGCACTCAGCTTCATTTGCATACCTGACCTTGTAGCCAGCCTTGTAAACCCGAAAAGTCAAGTCTGTGTCTTCGGTCAGCGTCTTTTCGTCCCAGTCGCCTAGGTATTCAATCAAACTGCGTCTTACTGCACAGACCGTCCCTCCGCATTGAGGGATCAGTCCAAGGCTGTCTCTGGCTAACTGATCCACGCGATAGCCTCCAATGCGTTCTAGGGCAACAAGCCTTGAAACAAGGGTCGAGGGTTCGTTGAGCACGGTTATTCTACCCTGCACCACGCCAACTTCGGGATCGACAAAGTAGCTGGTTAGTTTCTCAGCTATGTCAACTTGGGGGCTATAGTCGGCGTCAAAGCAGATCAAAACCTCGCCAGTTGCATGCTTGAGTCCTTGGTTGAGCGCACTGGCTTTGCCATTTCTGCCAACATCTGAACCTCGATGAACAACTCGGATATAATCGTATGTCTCGGCAAATTCATCTGCAATCTTGCCCGTCTTGTCTGTTGATGCATCATCTATCAAAATCACTTCAAGCCTATCCTTCGGATAAGTCAGCTCCGTGATCCTATGCAGAAGCCTGCTCACAACAGCCTCTTCGTCCCGTGCCGGTATCAGAACTGAAACCGTTGGTCTGAAGCTTAGACCGTGCAACACATAGAGCGGCTGACCTTTTCGCTTGTGCAAGGCGGTTAGCGAAAAAACGTAGTGACGCACCAAATACAAGGACATAACCACGACAAAGAACGTAAAAGCGCAGTATAGTAACAGCTCCAGCATCGTCCATCAACCACTTTTCTTTGGCGTCAACGTCGATAGCATGAGGGACCACACTGCGACCACCCATAAGACATCCGTTAGCGGACCAATCAGGAAATTCACAACTGCAAACGCACCAGGTCCAAGGTGATATGAAAGCAGAACAGCTATTAGGAGTCGAAGCAGACTCCAAGTCAAACCTGCAAGGAAGCCGAATTCCAGCCACGCAAGTTTTAACCATATAGAACCCCTGAACGGATGCATCACCAGCAGGAAAAGGAAGCCGAAAACGGCGATAGATACAAGCCCGCATCTTTGCTCAGTTAACATCAACTCGAGGTTTGAACCGTCCATCAGCTTTATGACAAGCAAGGGCACAGTAGAATCGAAAATCCTTGTAACAGAAACCTGTGCAACGGACAATAAACCGGTAACAGCTTCAACCAAGAGAGATGGGAAGCTGAGCCACAACAACGAATATGAAATCATAAGTACTGCCAAACCAACGAATACATGGATGATTCCCGACTCAGTTTTATGAGGCAGCTTTTGAGCAGACGAACTGCGAGCGAAAGGCGCTCCCAACATTTTCCCCGCATAAAGTGTGAAAAATGCGTTTGCAGTTTGAAATATGAATCGAAATCAGCGTCTCTAGACTCAGTAAATAAGCTTTTCTAACATGCCTCGAATGGAATAATCTGCTATTAATCACAGTTTGTATCCTATCTTTCTCAGAAATTCCCGTCTTGTTTTCACGTCGGCTTCAGTTTCGATTCCCTTGGTTTTCGTGCCGTCGACAACGCCCAATATTCCTCTTCCCTGCTCGGTTTCAGCCACGATCACCTGAATGGGATTGGCGGTTGCAGCATGTATAGTGCACACTTCAGGCACCTCTTTGATTTTTCCCAGAACGTTGATCGGGAAAGCGTTCTTGATGAAGATGATGAATGAGTGACCACAAGCCAACTCAAAAGCATGTTTGGCAGCTAGACCTTTGAGTTCTTCGTCATTTCCTTCCAGTCTCACAAGGCATGGCCCGGAACTCTCGCAGAAACCGATTCCAAACTTGATGTCTGGCACGCTGTTTTTCAAAGCTTCGTAAAGGTCTTCCACGGTTTTGATGAAATGCGCTGTTCCCAAGATGACGTTAACATCCTTCGGCACCTCAACCTTCACGACGCTGAGTTCCAACACAATCACAAACCTACGCGATGTAGACCTAGATTTTCGGCAGACTGAGATTATAAGTCTTAAAGAACAACCGCCTGCCAATGCGCATCTTCCTAAGCCGCTTTTCATGGGTGATGCACGGGAACTCCGTAGAAACCTAGAGAAGGAGCTTAGACTATTAAGATAGTGATAAATCCTCAAAATGCATTAATGTCGCTTAGTATCCCTTCAAAGACTTTGTTTATCAGGGACAGAGGCAATGCATTATACAGAAAAGGGATTTATGGAAACATTCTTCCATAGTTTGCGACCAAGTCGCGCAGGTCTGAGGTGTCTACTTTGCTGTCTTCGTTGAAGTCGCAGTTTGGGTTCCAGTGGGCGTTGTCTGGTGTGGAACCATCAGCCTTGCCTAAGTCATATAGGTCTAAAGCGTCCACCTTTCCATCGCTGTTTGCGTCACCAAGCATCCTAACCACGATCTTGTCGCTACCTTCGAAAGGAATGCCATCATCGAGTTGACCTATCACAGCTAGGGTTACATGACCATACCAGATGCCACTGGAAACCATTAAACTCGAAACTATTGTTCTGTTGAACTTCACCATCCTTTCGAGGATTCCATCACCATTGTGGTCAACTAAATATTCACCTGGATCAGTTACAAAATCATATTTGGGGTCCAGGACAGGCGAAATAGTTCCATTAAGCAAAACGGTTGTGGCATCCATGTCAATTGTATTGTATCCTTCAGGAACCTGAATGTAAGCCGTAATCCATTGTCCTTTACTCCTCAAGTTCAAAGTGTCAGGATCAATGTCTACGCCTGCCATGACAGCTGGTGAAGTTGGACTCCAAAGTTTCATTAGAGGATAATTGTCTTTGTTATTCTCGTCAATAACGTATGGTGTGTCCCCTATTCCAGAATCATCTAGTTCTTGAGCATCGGGATATCTTGTAGTATAGTCACACCAATAGTTGCCACCAGAAGGATAACCGTCATCCCATATATCCGCTGAATAACATGTGTATGCTTGATATGTGTTGCCAATGAAGTTATTATGATAAATTCTGTTGCTTGAGGAAAATCCAAGCAAGATGCCGATGAAGTTGTTTGCCGTTATGTTGTTTCCGCTGACACTGTTGCCAGACGAATAATAGGGCAGAACAATACCGTCCCAGTTGTTCGCTGTTATGTTATTTCCAATGCTGTTGCCGTCAGATGAACTAAGAACGATGCCGTTGCCGTTGTATGCAATCTTGTTTCCGCTGACATCGTTGCCAGAAGATTGATCGCCCCAGATGCCATGGTTGTTTGCCGTTATGTTGTTTTCAGCTATGGTGTTGTTCGAAGAATAGTTGAGCCCCGATGCCCTCATGGTTGTTTGTTATGTTGTTTTTCATTACCGTCGAATTCGTTGTGAAAACCAGCAGTATGCCTTGCCCATTGTTCGTGAGATTTAGGTCTTTGACTGTTATGCCTGTACAGTTTATTAGAGCAACGTATCCAGCGTTCGCCGGCACAGCCTTGCCCGCCTCGTTAATCCAGTAGCAAACTGGTTTGCTATTAACCATGTTTGAAAGATCCATATTCTGCACAAACTCTGATAGACTCGAACCCGAAACGAAAAAGCCGTAGGCGTTATTACTTAGCACGTTACTTTTGAGCACATTGTTTGAAGAATGACTGAGATAGATACCAAACTCCCGGTTTGTTGTTACGTCGTTTCCGAACATGCTGTTATTTGAAGAAGAATCAAGAAAAATGATGCCCACTGAGTTGTTTCTTATGTTGTTTTGTGATATGCTGTTGCTTGAGGAGGAGGAAGTAAGCGAGATGCCTGTTCCACTGTTTGTTATGTTGTTTCCGGCTATGCTATTGTTGGAAGAGTAATAAAACTGGATGCCTTTATCGTTGTTTGTTATGTTGTTTCCAGAAATCCTGTTGTTAGACGATGTATAGAGACTGATTCCAACCCCGTTGTTTGTAATGTTGTTGTTTTGGATGGTTGTGTTGATTCCAGAAACCACAATGCCAGAGCCTCCATCGTAGCTATTTCGTATGGTAAATTCGTTGACAACGACATTGTTCGCAGCCACAGAGACGACGTCGCCAGCTCCACCTCCGTCGATGATCGTTTTTTCTCTGCTTTCTCCTATAAGCGATACAATTTTGTTGACAACCACACGTCCATAGTATGTTCCCGCTCTCACATATATCGTGTCTTCTGGGTTTGCTGCGTTTATGGCTTCTTGTATTGTCGAATAATCATCTGGAACGATTATAGTTATAGGTTCTGCTTTAACCATTTGAATACAAAATGCCAACGTTAACATGCTTGTTAGTAGAAATGTTAGCATTATTCCTGATGCAATTTTCTCTTCCAATGTTGCAACTCTCCTTTCCCACATGGTTGTATTATGAATGTAATCATCATTTATGACTTGTGAAAAAGTCTTCAAGTGAAGATTTCTCCTCAAATTATTAATGCAAGTTTGAACAACATAGGAACAAGAAGAGTCTAGTGTGTCTAATGAGTGTGATTTTGCTTGTCTTAGGCACTCCACTTATCACACTTGGTGTCCTTTCTGTGTTGCTCATTAATTCTGGTGTGATACAGGATCTTGGATATTCCTCATTTCCCCTGCAGCTTGTTTTTGGGTTCGTTGCTGCATAAAAGAAGAGAAAAAGAAAAGAATCTTGCGGCTCCGAAAAAGATTAATTCGCGCAAGTCAGTTGTTAGGAAAGTTTGGAGTGTGGCATTTTGAAGACTTACTTGACAATATGGTTTAGCAGCGAGGGTTCTGGACCCGTCGAGGTTGTTGAAAGACTTCGGTCTTTGGGTTTCAAGCCTCTAAAAGGCTATCATGACCATGTCTACGACTGGAAAAGAGACGTCGAACTATCAGAGGTATTTCAGCTTACTGATAAGATCCACCAGACGCTGAAAGGGCTTAACGTTCTATATAAAATTGAAACTGAATAGAAGCACTGCCGCAAGCCCACCCTGGCCAACGAGCGAAGAAGTTGTACAGTGCAGTCTTGCGTGTACTACTACAACTGTCCAAGCGAAAGTAGAAGGTATAAGGAGTATATCTCCTCCTTCTTCTGAAAATCTCTTCCCCGCGAATCCCCTCTACATACCCAAACACCACGCAAACTAACATTAAACTTCACGCATAACAACATTGAACTTCACGCTAAAACACCTGCCAACAGCCCGAGAAACACCATACAGAATCACAAACAGCGCCTAGAAAACAAACTGAAAAGTAGAACTTTCACGCTGAAATTTTTTTTCTGCACTCATACTATACTCGTGCTAGCCAGGGACACACAGTCGTTAATACTCTGTAAGCGCCCGTTGCTCCCACTCATCACCCTTCCTAAACTTCTTCAACTGCTCAACCTTAATAAAACCACCAACCTGATCCTTAATCCTCTTCGCCACCTTCGGTCCAATCAGCGGCAAACCGGTCAACTGCTCCAACGAAGCCCTCCTCAAACCATCCAAAGTCTTCAGATCCGCATTATACAGCACACGAGCTCTCACCCTCCCTATCCCCTCCAACCGCACAAGCGGCAGCAACTCAGCTTTAACGCCCTTCTCAATACGCTCACTAACCACATCCAAATCTGACAACACATCCTTCGGAACCCCGAACAAACGCGCCAACTCATGCGACGCATACAACAACCACCGAGCAGACTCAAGAACCCGGTAAAGATCACCCGGCTGTACTCTAAACTGCTCAATCATACTGTCTTCAGTTGCTTCCTCTATCCATGCACGCAACACCCAAGCCGTCTTGGCTTCAGTCAAGAATTCCTCGTAAGCAATATGGTCTTCCCATTCCTCAGGCACGGAAAACATCCATTCGCTTCTATGCTGATCCACAAAAAGAGCTAATTCCCCCATCTCGCTTGAGAAAGGACGCAACTTTGGAAAGATATCGGGTGTATGAGCAATCATCTGGAAGAAGCTGAGATCTGTCAGAGTCAACGGTCGCCTTTGCACCGCGTCCCTTATGATCACACCTGAAACAGGATCAATATACAGCTCGCTGACTCGACGCCCAAACCGCGTGGCAACAATATTCTCGCCGTTGACTTCAATCATTTTCTCATCGTGAAGATAACGCAAGATCTTAACGATGACGCCTTTGATAGCTTTCGGGTCGTACTGGAAAGCGTAAAAAGTCTTGCTGAAGAATTCATCAATGCCTTGCTCAGCATGTGCGAAGCCCGATGCTATAGTTGCCAGTACATGCCCTCGTAGGATGCGTTCGACGGCCAGTTTGGACCAAATGCGTTCAGGTTCGGCTAACACGTAGCTGTCCATTAAGTATTCGCGTTCGTCTTCTGTCTTCGCGATGAGTATGGCTTCGCCTGCTTTGTCGTACTTTGGCCTGCCCGCTCTGCCCGCCATCTGCTTGTATTCTAATACAGTTATTGGGTACCAGCCGTAGCCGGGTTCATATCGTCTGTAATCGTGGATGATGACCGTGCGGGCTGGTAGATTGACGCCGAAGGCTAATGTTGGCGTAGCTGTGAGGGTTTTGATTTTCCCTTCCCGGAATGCATTCTCGATTATTCTTCTGTGGGTTCCGCCCAGTCCGGCGTGGTGAAAGGCTGTGCCCCTTGCAGTTAGGTGTGCTAGGAGTTCGCTTATGCGTGTGCGTTCACCTGCGGCGAGGATTTCGTCTGAGAGGCGTTGTAGGCTTCGTTTCAATGGTTTTGAAAGCAGTTTGTCTACGTCTGCTGAGGCTTTGC
>Ga0315314_1000867_pt1 | contig 29685 bp, 28 predicted proteins | sample TDP9_MG_FD_203631 | JGI IMG/M metagenome (GOLD analysis project Ga0315314, IMG submission 203631) | Freshwater sediment microbial communities from Lake Towuti, South Sulawesi, Indonesia - TDP9 | ecosystem: Environmental > Aquatic > Freshwater > Lake > Sediment | place: Indonesia: South Sulawesi... | reverse complement strand
CGAACGTATTTGGACGGCGTTGGCCACCTGTAGAAAGCAAAACCGGAATGTCTTTAAGTTTATCCATCATACACTGGTTGCTCACTGGACTAATACCTGTTATCCTGATTTATTGTGAACGGTTACGGCAATTTTAACTTTAGGCACTTTAGGCAAGGATTTCAAGGGTCAAAAAAACTCGATTTTTATCCTTTTGAGCTTGTTTATTTCTTGCAAGAAAAACGAATTTGTGCCATAATTAAGGCGAAGTGTTTGCAACAAATCATCTCTATAGTTCTAATACATTTGAAGGGAGTAAGAAATGAAACCTGAAGTCATATCCTCAACACTAAAAAAGATGATAAATCACAAACACCTCAGAAAGCTGATGGCAAAAAAAATCGACGATTACGTTTATAAAATAATTGTTGATGACGAATCAGAAGACCTGCCAGAGGTGCGGATAAAAAGATACCAATTCTTGTCTGCGATGCTGCGCTGTGTGAACAGAAATATAGATAAAGGATACGTTTGCGGTGAAATTATCGAGAAAATTGTAGATGTGCTCGTTCAAAATAACCTCATTCGCGGAGACCAAAGTTATAATCAGTCTGTAAAAAAATTCAAAGAAAAATACGGGGAATTGCCGCCAACGTTCATCGTTTTCTCTCCGACACAAAAATGCAATCTTAGATGTATCGGCTGTTATGCAGCTTCAGGAACAGATACTTCCGCCACAGTACCCTATCCGTTTGTAGATAGAGTAATCAGTGAGGTACATGACCTGTTTGGAGGCAGGTTCATAACCATCAGCGGCGGTGAACCCTTTATCTATAAAAGCGAAGGCAAGACTCTGCTCGATATATATAAAAAATATGAGGATATGTTTTTTCTGGTTTATACCAACGGCACAGTTATTAACGAAGAAATTGCTAAGAGGCTTGCAGAAACGGCAAACGTAACACCTGCGATTTCCGTTGAAGGCTTCGAGAACGAAACCGACCAGAGAAGAGGTGCCGGCACATTCAAAAAAATCCTCAATGCCTTCGAGCACCTAAGAAAGGTGGGGGTGCCTTTCGGCATTTCCGTTACAGCAACAAGCAAGAACATCGATGTACTCTTAGGAGACGAATTTTATGACTACTACTTTGAGAAACTCGGCGCCTGTTATATGTGGGAATTTCAAATGATGCCAATCGGCAGAGGCAAGGACGAGCTTGATTTGATGGTGAACCCTGAAAAGAGACTGGCGCTATATAGAAAATGGGAAAAGCTGCTAAGTGAAAAGAGATACTGCCTGGCAGATTTTTGGAACAGCGGAGTGCTGGCGCGAGGCTGTATCGCCTACGGCAGAAGCGGGGGATACGCATACGTTGATTGGCATGGCAACGTAACGCCCTGTGCGTTCATACCCTATTATGTCGATAATATCTACGAGCTATATAAAAACGGCAAGACGTTAGCTGACGCAATGTTCTCTGATTTTATGAAAAACGGCCGAAAATGGCAAAGAGAATACGGCCTGGACAACTGGAAAAACCCCAAAAACTGGCTGATGCCCTGCTCCATAAGAGACCATTACGAGATTTTCAGAAATTCAGTTTTACCAAAAGAGGCAAAACCGGAAGACGAAAAAGCCAAAGAAGCACTCGAATCCGATGAATATTTTGAGGTCCTCAAACACTACGACGAAGAATTGCAGAGTTTAACTGAAAAAATCTGGAAAAATGAGTATTTGACCGTATAATGGCTGCCTGAGCGATTATGTGGTTTGATGTTTGAACTTTTTTGTAAGGTCTTAGGGGTGCGTTCCCGAAGCCTTCTTTGGAGGGTTTTTCTGTGATGTCAATAAATAGTTATAGTTCGCTCTGTGATGATTTTTACCTCGATATGTACATCAATACCGAACTGGAGCTGACAACCGAACGCGATACAATTTTGGCCTTTTTCGAGCGGATACAAAAACAATTTCCATCAATGGGCCGTTTCTATCGGCGCGAGAATAATGAGTACTACCTGGAGGAAGACCGCGACCCCGGACAATACAGGTGGGTCAGTCTCGAAATAGACCGCATCGGCTCCGGCGTTGCCAACCCCTCTGACTTTGAGATGGCTTATTGCCAGGACAGATTGGTGCTCGAGATTGTTCCATATATGCTCGGAGTAAATCATCTCGACATCAATTCGTTAGATGTTACTTTCGCTATGGATTTTGATTATGCAGGCAGTCACGATGAGGTTATCGCCGAGGCACTGCTGGGGCAGAGCGCTTTTAACTGCCTTCTGGATTTGCCCGGCGCAAGGCCCATCGGCTTTTCGCCTGCGGTAGTGGTGGCACTGTCCGACGATGACCGTACTCAGGTACGCATCAGCGTAGAGTCAAAAACAAGCGTCTATGAGCCTAAGAAAAAAGAACAGATTACAGATGAGGCGATAAGTTTGTCTTTTACAGTCCGTCAGTACCCGAGGACGGATGAGAAATTCGACCCGCTAAAATCTTTTGAATATCAATGCCGCTTGGTCGAAGAGCTGATGTCTGAAAAAATAGTCCCGAACTTTGTTCAGCCTTTAACCGAGACAATCGCACAAAAACGTTTAACATAGACCCCACAAAGGACGTTAAATGGCTATCGAAGCACCGATAAGCAAGTTCAAGAAAACCAATTTCAAAATTTATATTGCCGCCTGCGTTGCCGGGGCAGTTATTTTTGCTTACGACGGCTATCTGAGCAAATATAAGTGGTCGGGGCGTTATAGCTTCTATAAAAAGAATGTTCTTGATAATGACGGCAAGCCGACGCCCACAATGAATTTTAATCGGAAGTCGCCGCCGTTTTTTATTGCCGGGGCGGTGCTTTTAGGCGCGTGTTTGTTCGCGATGAAGGATAAGAAACTCCTCGCCGACCAAAATGAGCTTATAATCAATAATAAAAAAAGAATCTCTTATGATTCCATAGAAAAAATAGACAAAACCTACTTCGATAAAAAAGGATTTTTTGTGATAACATACAAAAACGAAGATGATAAAGAAGTTAATTGGAAGATAAGCGATAGACAGTATGACAACTTGGTGGCCATTTTGGAGCATCTGGTGGCAAAAATCAGTTGAGGGCAAAAGCCTAAAGAACCTATGTGTTGTGCATTTATGATTTGGCAGCACCTTAAAAGGAACGGATACAAATGAATTATTGCGTTGTGGGCTTACAGTGGGGTGACGAAGGCAAAGGCAAGGTTGTCGATATCCTCGCCGAGCAGAGCGACATTGTCGTGCGATACAACGGCGGTGCCAATGCCGGTCACACGGTCGTCGTAGGCAGCGATAGATTCGCTCTGCATCTCTTGCCCAGCGGTTCAATCAGACCGGATACAATTTGTGTAATCGCGAACGGAGTGGTCCTCGACCCCGATGTTCTGATAGACGAAATTGAAAAACTCGGCGAAAAAAATATTTCGTTAGATGGCCGGCTTTTTATCAGTGAGAATGCTCATATCGTGCTGGATTATCACAAAAAAGAGGACCAGTTGCGTGAAGAATCTCTCGGGAAAAACAAACTCGGTACGACGATTCGCGGCATTGGGCCGTGCTATGCCGATAAGGTCGGCAGAAGCTATACTGTCCGTATGGCCGAGCTGAAAAACCTCGAGGCGCTCAAAGCAAAGCTTCAAACCATTGTGGAATATAAAAACAAAATCTTCAGAGCTGTTTATGATGCTGAGCCGATGAGTGCCGATGAAATCTTCGAAAAATGTAAATCTTATGCCCAGAGGCTCCTGCTTTTTATAACAGATACGACCGAATTTCTGCACAGAGCAATTACGAACGGCAAATCCATCCTTTTTGAGGGCGCTCAAGGCTCGCTGCTGGACCTTGACCACGGCACTTTTCCATTTGTAACCAGCTCGAACTCAAGCTCGCTCGGTATGCCCGCCGGCTGCGGCGTGCCGGCCAGGCTCGTTGATAAATTTATTGGTACCGTCAAGGCATACACGACAAGGGTTGGAGCCGGTCCCTTCCCTACGGAGCAGGACAACGAGATAGGCCGATACATCCGTGACAAAGGGAACGAGTACGGCACGACAACGGGGCGCCCGCGGCGATGCGGATGGTTCGATGCCGTAGCCGTATCGTACGCCGTTACTATCAGTGCTATAGATTTTGTGGCAATGATGCACCTGGATACACTTACCGGCCTGAAAGAATTAAAGATTTGCAGGGCATACAAAATCAATGGAACAGAAAAAACCTTCTTCCCCGCAAATACAGAGAAACTATCACGGGCGAGCGCCGTTTACGAAACTGTCCCCGGATGGGACCAGGAGATAACCGGAGTAAACGATTTTCACGATTTGCCTGCGAACGCTCAAAACTACATTTGCCGAGTCGAAGAGGAAATTGGCAAACCAATCACAATCATTGGCGTAGGACCAAAACGAAGTCAGACAATATTCAGGTGATAACAGCTAAAAGCTGAAAACGAAATACCATAGCGCAAGATTCGAGAGTTTTTTTGTTATGGTTTTTCGGTTTTAGTTTTAAGTTTTTAGTTAATGAAAGAGTCCGAAGAGAAACTTAAGAAAACCGCCAAACGTCTTGGTATAACGCCCGACCGGATGCCCCGCCATATTGCCATCATTATGGACGGCAACGGCCGATGGGCAAAGAAAAAAGGTCTGCCGCGAGTTGACGGACATCGCCGGGGCGGAAAAACAGTTGAGAAAATAGCCCAATGCTGCGTTGATTTTGGTATCGAATCTCTGACTTTATATTCGTTCAGCATAGAGAACTGGAAGAGACCCAAAGTGGAAGTCAACGCCCTTATGTATCTGTACACTCAATACCTTATCGAGATTCGCTCTACGCTGATGAAGAATAATGTGAAGCTGATTCACCTGGGCCGATTGGCGGGGCTTCCTGCATCGGTTCAAAATGAGCTTAGAAAAACAATGGAAATCACCGATGCCAACACCGGCATGATACTTGCTTTGGCGCTGAACTATAGCGGCAGAGCGGAAATCATTGATGCAACCCAAAAAATCGCAAAAGAATATAAAAACGGCAAACTGCTGCTAAAAGACATCAACGAGCAGTGCGTGAACCGACATCTATACACCGCAGGACTTGCCGAGCCCGACCTTTTGATACGGACGGCAAACGAGATGAGAATCAGCAACTTTCTGCTCTGGCAAATTTCATACAGCGAATTCTATGTTACAAAAACACTTTGGCCGGATTTCAAAAAATCGTCTCTGGAAAAAGCAATACTGGCCTACGCAAAACGAATCCGACGTTTCGGAACTATCAAATAAACTGATGAGTAAATGAATAGATGCGTGGATGAGTAAATTGTTATAGGGGTATCAAGTTAATCGTAAATTTCCCTGATATCCTGATGTCCTGGTATCCTGGTATCCTGCAACCTGATGTCCTGGTATCCCTTACTACCGTATCAACGCACCGGCAAAAAATAAGAGACTATGCTCAAATACAGGCTGCTTTTGGGAACATTGATGACGGCGTTTTTCACGGCTGTTGTCATTCTCGACGGCTGGCTGGACGGCTCTGTAACCGCTTCAACAGCCGACGATAAACCAGTACAGGGAACAGTTCTTTGTATCCTTATCGCTTTGCTGGTAATCCCGGCTCAGCTCGAGCTGTCGAAACTCGCAGCAGTCAAAAACCTGAAGACTTTTACCACGGTTTCGACTATCGCCTCGATTTTGTTTGCCACTTATCGATATTGGCAGCAGGAATATTGGCATCAGTTTTTAGTAATTCGGCCGGAAACTCATCTAATCTCTCTCCTGGTCCTCGTGCTGTTGTCGCTGCTTTTATACCAATATATAAGTTATGGGACTTCAGGGGTGTTAGCTAATTGCGGAGCGAATTATTTTTCAATTCTATATTTAGGACTTTTGAGCAGCTTCTTTGTGGCGATTCGGCTCGAGCTCGGACTATGGCACCTGCTTATGCTTGTTTTTGTCGTAAAATTTGCCGATATAGGGGCTTATGCAATTGGAACTTCGTTTGGCAAGCATAGATTTTCGCCCAAAATCAGCCCCTTAAAAAGCTGGGAAGGAATGGCCGGTGCCGTGGGGGCCGCGGTAATAGTCGCTGTTGGTTTTGCGGTGAGCTGTGATATAATGGTTTGGTGGTTGGCGGCAGGCTTTGGCCTGTGTCTTGCATTTATCGGGCAGATTGGGGATTTGGCCGAGTCTATGATTAAGCGGGACGCTGAGCAAAAAGATTCGTCAAACAATGTGCCGGGCTTCGGCGGAATACTGGATATAATCGACTCGCTTTTGGTGGCGGCACCGTTCGGGTATCTGTTCTTTATGTTGAGCATTCGATAGAGGAGAGCTTTGGAAGTTACGATACAATTAGATTCAGCCGACAGGCAGCTTGAATTGTTTGGCCCTGCCGACAGTTACCTTCGGCTTTTGCGGGAATCGCTGGGGGTGCAAATTACGGCCAGGCAGAGCAATCTAATAATCAGGGGCAAAGAGGAAGACGTAAATAAGGCCGTTGAGGTCATCGACAAAATGCAAAAGCAGCTTCTTAAACGCCACTCGCTGAACGCTGCAAATGTAACTGCTTTTATAACCGAAGACGATTCACACATCACTCCTGAGACCAGTGAAGCTATTTTCGTCTATTCTCACAAAAAGATTATCGAACCTTCCACGAAGGGACAGCTAAAATACATCAAGACGATGTTAGCCAACGACCTTACTTTTTGCATAGGGCCCGCCGGAACGGGTAAAACATACCTGGCTGTTGCAATTGCCGTCTCTATGCTAAAGAAAAAGCAAATCAGGAGAATTGTCCTTGCACGTCCTGCTGTGGAGGCGGGTGAGAAACTCGGTTTTTTACCGGGCGACATCCAGGCAAAGGTTAATCCGTATCTGCGTCCTTTGTTTGATGCTCTCGAAGATATGATGGACTTTGCTCTGATGAAGAAATTTATGGAGCTGGATATTATTGAGATAATTCCGCTTGCTTTTATGCGCGGCCGAACGTTGAACGAAGCAGCTATCATCTGCGATGAGGCCCAAAACACCTCGGCCCTGCAGATGCTGATGGTCTTGACAAGACTGGGACATGGCTCGAAAATGATAATAACAGGTGATATAACACAGATTGACCTGGAACCAGGCCAGAAAAGCGGAATGGTCGAAGCAATTGAATTATTGCGACGAATCAAAGGAATAGGTTGCGTAGAATTAAGCCAGAAAGATATAGTGCGACATCGACTGGTTCAAAATATCGTGCAGGCTTACAAAAAAAAGGCAAAAGCCAATCGGGATAAATAAATGCCGTTTTGGAAGAAAATAAGTCCGCGTCGAATTCAGGTCCGCAGGAATATATCTGCTGAGCGTTTCTCGCGAATAAGCCTGCTGCTCAACACCGATTCCTTAATCTCTATTCTGCTGTGGTGTCTTTTCGTGGTGCTCTGCGTTCCTATTTTAACATTTGAGCTAATCCAGCAGGTCCATTACCTTGATATGCTGCTAACAACGATAATAGTATTACTAATCTGTCTTGCTGCAGCTTTCTATATTCACCACTACCAAAAGCGAATAATAGTAAACCACACCAGAGCGCTGGCATTAGTCGGCTTATTTATTTTGCTGCTAACAGCAACCAAAGTTCTCTCTTTGTTGTTCAATCATACCTCCGGAGCCACCGGAAGCGCTGTTACGGCGGCTATTATTCTGACAATCGCTTATAACCAGCGTTTTGCTATAGGTATGATTATGTTTTATTGTCTGCTTGCCTGTTTTGCCACAGGAACAATAAACGAATATCAACTGACGGATATGAACCTGTTTTTGACGATGTCCGCAGGTGCTCTTACGTGCTGTTTTTCGCTGAGAGAAATCCGTACAAGAATGAAGCTGCTTCAAGTCAGCACCCTGGCGGCGGCAGCGGTATTTCTAACGGCGGGTTCCTTAGCCTGCTTAGACTATTTGGACAAAAAGCTGTCGCTGGCGGATGTCTCCAGCAACGCGGGCTATCACGCGGGGGCCACTTTCCTTGTCGGTCTGCTCATCCAGAGTTTGCTTCCGCTAATCGAAAAAATCTTTCACATAGCAACAAGTATGACTCTTCTGGACTATAGCGACGCGAATCAGCCTTTGTTGAGGAAACTTGCTATGGAAGCGCCCGGAACGTTCAGTCACAGTTTGCTGATAGGTTCCATCGCCGAGGCCGCCGCCGAGGCAATCAATCGCAACGGTCTTTTGTGCAGGGTCGGCGCTTACTACCATGACATCGGCAAAATCAACAAGGCAAGCTATTTTATTGAAAATGAAATAGGCGCGGCAAGCCGGCATAAGGAGCTATCGCCTACGATGAGTCAATTGATTATTGTCGGCCACGTTAAGGACGGGATAGAAATGGCCAAGGAATACGCCCTGCCTAACGTGCTTCGGCAATTTATCGAGACACATCACGGCACGACATTGGTCGAGCATTTTTACCACGAGGCCAAAAAATTAAAGACGAAAGACTCAAAAGGAAAATTTATCGACGAGCCTTCCGAGAGTGAATTCAGGTATCCGGGGCCAAAACCCTTAACAAAAGAAGCGGCGATTGTAATGTTGGCCGATACGATAGAGGGTGCCGTCAGGAGTCTGCCGGAGGTAACGCCGACGAAAGTAGAAGCAGTCGTGCACACTATGGCTATGAGACGTCTGCAGGACGGCCAATTCGATGAATGCGACCTGTCTCTGCGGGAATTAAGCCAGATAGAGACAAGTATGTCAAAAACCCTCGCGGCACACTATCACGGTCGAATCGCATATCCTAAAGCCCCGGATGTGCCGGAAGAGGTCCAATCTCAAGCTGTGCAATCCAAAAAAAGCAATTGACAACTATGGCCTCCCCTAAACAAGAGCAAGAGATAACCGTTCACATCGCCAGAAATTTTAAAAAGATAAAGCTTCGTCCGCCTGAGCTTAGAAAATTGGTCAAATTCGTCTGCAATCGTTTTAAGCTCTCTAAAGCAACAGTTAGTATTGCGATAGTTGACGATGTCCAAATCCGGAAATTAAACAATCGGTTTCTGATGAGCAAATCGGCTACCGATTGTTTAAGTTTCGACCTGTCCGATGACGAGCTGCCGCGGTCGCCCAAATCACTTGAGCTGATTATCAACGGCCAGATGGCTTTAAGACAGGCAAAGTTACGAGGTCACTCAAGCGAAGCGGAGCTGGCGCTTTATATAACACACGGGCTGCTGCACCAGCTCGGATTCGACGATTCCACACCGAGCCGGGCCCGGAAAATGCACAATACCGAGGATGAAATTTTACAAGAACTTGGTTACGGTTTGGTATATAATAAGGGCGAACGATTGTCGAAATTGAATGACGAATAATGAACTTCGATATTTTCTGCTCGACATTCGATATTCTCGGTTTAATTGAAAGGATATAAAAAGTGGGCTATGTCGGCTGGGCGATGTTGCTGATTTGTTTTCTTGCCGGCGGTACATTGTTCTTTTCCGTCAACGCAATTGCCCTGCGAACATTCTCACACGTCAAATTACAGGAAGCGTTCAGAACGACAAATAAAAAGACAAATCCGGAAGAGCTTACCGAGCAGTTAGCAGAAAACACCGAAAAACTGATTTTGACGTGCTCTTTATACCGACTCATCCTCAATATGAGCATACTGTTGCTGCTGGTATCAGTTTTTACCTCTCCCGCAGCGGGAAAAAACGCTTCTCATACCGGAATCAGTTATCTGCTTACATTTATTGTTGCGGCGGCAATATTTTCCGTATTCAACCTGGCAATTCCTCATGCCTGGGCTAAATACGCCGGAGAAAAAATTTTGAGCCGAACATACAGAATGGTGATGGGCTTTTCAATTGCAGCATCTCCGGTTCTTTACATCTTTAGATTATATGACGGCTTCATCCAGCGTCTGGCCAGCGTAACAGAAACAACACCCGAAGAAAAACATGAAGAAAAGCAGGAGGAATTTTTGACCGGCCTTGAGCAGCACAGGACCGAAGGAGTGCTCGATGAAGAAGAGCAGGAGATGATTGAAAACGTATTAGAGCTGAGCAGCACCACCGCCAATGAGATTATGACCCCTCGCACCGATATTATAGCAGTCGAAGTCAACTCGGATTTACAAAAGGTGCTGGAGACTATCACCACGGCGGGACATACACGTGTCCCCGTCTATAAGGACAGTATAGATAACATCATCGGCCTTATTTATGCCAAGGACCTGCTGGCCGAGATAGGCAAAACAGGCGCAGAATTCAAATTACGCGATAAAATGAGAAATGCTTACTTCGTCCCCGAAAGTAAGCCTCTGCGAGCGTTGCTCCACGAATTTCAAAATCGAAAACTTCACATAGCCGTAGTGCTGGATGAGTATGGCGGAACGGCTGGCATCGTTACATTGGAAGATATTCTCGAAGAGCTTGTCGGCGAAATAACCGATGAATACGAAGACACGCCGCCCGAACCGATAAAGAAAATAGACCAGAACACCGTTGAAGCCGACGCCAGAACAAATATTAACGACATCAACAGCCAACTCGAATTGAATCTGCCCGAAGATGAGGATTACGAGACGATAGGCGGCTTTGTACTTTCGCGTCTTGGTTATATTCCCAAGAGCGGGGAAAGCTTCGATTATGAAAGTCTGAAATTCACTATCGATTCCGCCGAGGCAAGAAGCATAAAGCGCATCAGAATCCAGAAGACAGAAGGTTAGAGAATTAGTGAATTAGAGAATTAGTTTTTTAGCCCACACACCTGTGGTGGGAGTCAGTGTTAATCAGTGTTATAGTCAGTGTTAAAGTCGGTTTCAATCAGTGTTAACCAAAGATATAGCTATTTGCATACGCGCTGCTGATTATTCCGAGACGTCTCAGATAGTGACATTTTTCGCCAGAGCCGCGGGCAAAATCAGCGCCATCGCCAAAGGCTCGAAACGACCCAAGTCGGCGTTCGACGGCCCCATCGAAATATTCTCGTACGGAAAAATCGTTTTCTCCGACTCAAATAAAGAAAAGCTCGCCACCCTGACGGAATTCGAATCCGCATACGCAGGTCCTGGTTTTAGCAGCCTGAGTAATAATCTTTTTGTCCTGAACTGCTGTCTTTTCGGTGCAGAGCTATTGAATAATCTGACACACGATTACGACCCACACCCGAGGCTTTACGACGACTTTTTGCAGTTCTTACAAAATGCCCAGCAGGAAAAGAGCAAATCCGAGATGCTAGCGCTGCTGATATTATTTCAGCTTTCTCTGCTCAAAGAGGTCGGCCTAAGGCCGATTCTAAATGCGTGTGCAAACTGCCTGCTGCCTCGACTTGCCCGTACCTGTCGGTTGCCAACGGGTACAGGTGCGCCCAGAGGCGCAGAGGCAAGCAAAAATGCTTCTGGCACAGGCTGGCCTCACACTTATTTCAGCAGCTCTGCCAACGGCCTGATTTGCAGAGATTGTGAATCGAGTTTCCCGGACAAAATAAGGTTGACCCGAACGGCTGCGAATTGTCTCGCCAATCTGAAACTATTAGCCGAAGCACAGGAAAAAACGTTGATTGAAATTGAGGCGGTTTTAATTCATCACTTCACCGAGCTCCTCGGCCGCAAACCAAAAATGGCAAAATACATCTTGAACCTTTAATCTTTCCCTTCGAAGTTCAGCATTCCTTGCTGGATATTCGATATTTCTTCTTTCATCCTGAGTGAAGCCTGCTCTGAGCGGAGTCGAAGAGCTCCGCTCCGAGCCTGTTTGGCTACCCCCTTCGGCTGCGCTCAGAGCTGCGACTAATTCAGGCTAAATTCCGTCGAATTGGTAGTCGAATGGGCCGAAGGGTTGAGCAGGATAGTTCTTGTTTTTAAATTAGCGTTTTTGTAAATTTGTAATGGTCATACGTAAAGCGCGTACGCGCTTTACATATAAGTTACTTTTGACACTACGTCCTTTTGAAACTTATATTTGAACCTTTTATTCGAAAACAGGTTCATATTTTTTCGAGATTGTTACATCAGCAGCTTATTTTCTTGAGAAAGCAATAAGGGAGCTTACTTGCAATGACATCGAGCATCAAGCATCCGGCATCGAGAATCCTCTCTTCCATCTTCCGTCCTTTGTTCGTTTACCTGATAGCCGGTTGTCCTTATAACTCCACAGGTCGCCTTACGGCGCTGCAACCTGATTTCCTGTTCACCTGATAACCTAATCGACTAATCCTATAATCTCTAACCTACTAATGCTGTCTTCCATCTTCTGTTCATTGTTTTCTGTCCTTCTTCTGTTTTCTCTGTGCCCGCTATGGCTTGTTTTTAATCTTGCATTTTGGTCATTTGAATTTTGATACGCCTTTTAGAAGCGTATGTATCCATATTGCTTCGTATTTCGGATTTCGTGCTTTGCGCTTTTCATAGTTTCTTGCCTCGTATTTCGGATTTTTACCTGCCTCCTCCGTATCCGTCTTTGGCTTATTAATCCCCCATAATATAAAATTTCATTTAGCTATTTTGTTGTTATTTGCCGAATAATAATATAGTTTATCTGCCATCTAAAAAAGGTTTTAAATAGCAGAGATGCGAATGGAATTGATAAAGAAAATCAAGCAGTCCGAAGCACAAGCCCAGGAAATTATCGAACAGGCCAAAGCTGATGCAGCCAAACAAGCTGAAAAGGGCAGAGAGAATCGTCTTGCAGCAATGACCCAGGCAGAGCAGCAAAGGAAAAAAGCTATCGAGGCTGCCGTTGCCGAAACGCGGGCGCAGGGTCGTTCGGAAATTGAGGAGCTTCAAGCGCAGGCTGAAGACCAACGCCGGCAATTGCGAGAAAAAGCCGCTAATAAAATGGCCGCAGCGGCCGCTAAAGTAATGGATTACTTGAGAGGCTAACCCCGTTAGAAATCCCACGATGGATAAGAACGGGGTACAAAAAGACAAGATTTCTAACGGTGCTAACTATGGCCATCGCGCGAATGGCAAAAGTCGTAATTGTCAGTCATCTCACGCAGGCTTCCAGCCTTCTCGAAGCCCTGCAGCACGAGGGTATTTGTCATATACTCAACGCAGACCAGGCGATTCTCAGCAGGGATTTCCCTGAGCTTGGTGCCTTGGCCGAACGGCCTAAGGATATTGAAGGGCTGTTAAATCGCCTTGAAAAGAGCATTGCATTTCTTAAAAATTACGCCCAGGCTCAAAAGGGTCTTGCCGGCGTCCTTTCGCCTCGCACCGTCGTTGATGAGCAATCGTATCACAAGGTTGTTTCAGACCGGCAATTTACACAAATTATCGACCGCTGCGAGCAGCTCGAAGCCTTAATGGAGAAAACAAAGGGTGAGATTGAGAACCTCCACAGCACCCTGGAGATGCTCAGTCCCTGGGTGTCTCTCGAAACCCCGGTAGAAGAAATCGGCCGGCTTCGCCAGACTGTCTGCTGGGCCGGATTGCTGCCGGTTCAGCAATTTGAGCAGACAGAAGAAAAACTGCGCGAGCCTGGCGCGGCAATCCAGCAAATAGGAACCGACAACAACAAGTTTGCCTGTCTTATAGTTGCTCTGAAAGAAAACGCCGACCAGGTCCAGAAGCTGTTGCGCTCAGCCGAGTTCGAGCCGGTCAGCTTCGAGCCGATGACAGGCACTGTCGCGGAACTGATTAGCGAACACAGCAAAAAGCTGGAAAATGCCCAAAACCAGTTACAAAGCCAGGTGGACAACGCCCTGACGTTATCCGGGAATCTGCTCAAGCTCGAGATTCTTTACGACCACTACAAAAATCTCTTAAACAGAGAACAGGCTAAGGATACCGCACCGGCTACGGAGCATACCGTCCTTCTGGAAGGCTGGGTGAAGAAAAAAGATTACGCAAGGCTGGAGAAGATTGTATCCGGCTTTGATGCGTCGAGTTTGACTGAAATCGAACCGGCTGAAGGCGAAAAGATACCGGTTGAGATTGAGAACAAGAAAGTTGTCAAACCGTTCGAAATGATAACCCGCCTCTACGGTATGCCTGTCTCATCAGGGGTTGACCCAACGGTCTTTTTGGCACCGTTTTTTGCGGTCTTTTTCGGTCTGTGCCTTGCGGATGTCGGCTACGGACTTACTATGCTCGCTGTTTCAGCTTATCTTATAAAAAAAATGCAGGGCGACAAAAAGCTGTTATGGCTGCTTCTGATTTGCGCAGGCTCCACTATCCCGCTGGGGGCAATTACCGGTGGCTGGTTCGGCGATGCGTTGTCAAGATTTATACCGGCGTTGAACCCGCTTAGAGAAAAACTAATGTTGTTTGACCCGATGGAGCAGCCGATGGTGCTCTTTGTTCTGGCAACGATACTCGGTTATATCCAGATTATGGCAGGACTTCTAATTGCTTTTGCACATAATATAAAGCAAAAAGATTATATCGCTGCTGTCTGTGACCAATTATCCTGGCTGGTTATGATTAACTCTATCGTGATTTTTGGACTGAGCAAAGCAGGGGTGATAGCGGCGGAGGCAGGTGGAGTCTTTGGGAAACTGGCACTGTTGCCGGCAGGGGTAATTCTATTGTTCAGCCATCGTCAGGGCGGCTGGGGCGGACGTATCGGTATGGGGGCGTATAACCTGTTCAGCTCCGTCTTTTATCTGGGTGATGTGCTCAGCTATCTGCGGTTGATGGCGCTTTGTATGGTCGGCGGCGGCATCGCAATGTCAATTAATATTATCGCCAGAATAAGCCTGGATATACCTTACGGTCTTGGCGTTCCAGTAATGATTTTGGTGCTTGTCTTCGGGCACACGCTTAATCTGGTATTGTCGGCTTTGGGTGCATTTGTTCACACGCTGCGATTACAGTACGTAGAGTATTTTACGAAGTTTTTTGTCGGCGGCGGCGAATTATTTAAGCCCTTATGCAAAGAGTATAAGCATATTTACATCTTAGAAACTTCAAAACAGAGGGCGTAAAATACAAAACACAGTATAAATTTGTAGGGTTTGAGATTTTAGTTCAGAAAGAGAGGTCATAACAATGAGCGATGGAATGTACTTAGCTTTAGGAGGAGCCGTACTGGCGGCATTACTATCCGGTATCGGCTCGGCGATTGGGATTCTTCATTCCAGCAAAAGCGCTGCAGGAGTGCTGAGCGAAAAGCCGGAAAGGTACGGGCAATTGCTTATTATGGTGGCGCTGCCCGGCACACAGGGTTTTTACGGCTTCCTGGCGGCCCTTATGGTGATGGTTAAGCTTAACTTCTTTGGCGGGGCTGCTATTACGCAGCCGAGCTTCCAGCTTGGGCTGCAAATACTGACAGCCTGCCTGCCCGTTGCCTTTGCCGGCCTGATAACCGCAATTTACCAGGGCAAAGTTGCGGCCGGCGGTATAATGATGGCCGCCAAGCGACCTGAATTGGCTTTTAAGGCAGGTGTAGTTTATGCGGTTATGGTTGAAATCTACGCAATCCTCGGCTTGTTGACAACACTGCTGCTTCTCATAAAAGGCATTACCTGGCCAACAGCCGCCGCTTAAAAATATTGAAGCGATACTCAGTCATACAGGAATAAGTTATGGAAGGCCAACAGGTCATAGAAAAAATATTAGCTGACGCCAAAGCCGAGGCCCAGAAAATAAAAAAAGAAGCCGAGGAAAAAGAGGCTGCTGAGCGGGCTAAGCTCGCCGGGCAGTTGGATGAATACAAAAAGCAAACTGAGTTCCTCGCTAAAAAGGCCGGCCAAGACGAAAAATCGCATATCCTTGCAGCGGCAAGAATGAATATTGCCAAAGAGTTTCTTGCGGAGAAAAGAAAGATACTTGATGAAGTCTTCGAGCAGGCACGCCGGCAGTTGCAAAATTTGCCTGAGGGGGAATATCTCGCTCTGATTAAAAAGCTGATACTCGATGCGGTCGAGACCGGCGACGAAGAGGTGGTGGTTGATACAAACGAAAATCGCATCAACCATGAGTTTATCAAGCAAATAAACCGCGAATTAGTCTCCGATAAAAAAGGTAATTTAAGGTTGTCTGACGAAAGGCAGAACCTGGAGGCCGGATTTATCTTAAAACGCGGAAAGATAAAAACCAATGTCTCTATGAAAGTCCTGCTGGAGCAGGCACGCAAAAAGCTGGAAATTGATTTAGCAAAAGAACTTTTTGAAACATAGTGCGTCGTATCAAATGCCCAAATTACCATGACGTCTGTAGTTTTTGAATTTTTGTCATTTGGATTTGTTTCCACCGTTAGGTGTCCTCTGGAGGATTTTGATATTTGAATTTCGGATTTATACGGTATAAATGCCTGAACTTGCTGAACAAGCTATTTTGGATTTTTACACCTATCCGCCCGTCGGCCCTGATGACTGGCGATATTCGTTTCAGACGGCCCAGGTGCGCGCCCTCGAAATGCAGATGCTAAGCAGAGCTGCTTTACTCGATATGGCCAACTCTGAAAGCTTCGCACAGGCCGTTGATTTGATTAGTGGAACGGAATACGCCCTGCCGAGAGGGGGCAGGAACTTTGCGGAAGTCGGGGAAATCCTGCAGCAGCGAAGAACAGCGGTGCGACAGCTTTTCTCGGATTTAATGCTTGATAAGCCGATTGTTGAGCTGTTCAAAACACGAGATGATTTTACGAATATGCGGCTGGCAGTCAGGCGCACACTGACCGGAAAAGAATTAGGAACAGATTATAGCAGTGACGGCAACATATCCCCAGAGATGATTGAGCAGATATTTTCCGAGGAAGAAGATTTCAGCAAGCCGATATTCCCTGATTACATCCATCAAGCCGTGGAGCAGGCGGTTCTGGCCTACTATCAAAACAAAGATATTCGCCGGGTCGATTACGCAATCGATAGTGTCCAGGCGCAATATAATCTAAAGAAAGCACACAGTCTAAACAGCATTTTTCTGCTCAGCCTATTTCGGATACAGATTGATTTGACCAACATCCGCACAATGCTCCGGCTAAAATTCATCCCGCCCCGAACAGAGACAGGATTCACCGAATCAGAGCAGCGTGATGTCTTTTTGGAGGGTGGTTTTACTGAATTAGAGCGCTTCCGGCAGGGCCTGGAGCTCGGCTACGAAACGCTTGGGACTTTGTTCTTTGTAACCCCCTATCATCGAATTGTCGATACAGGTGCTAATTACTTGGTGTCGAATAAATCCTTTTTGAGGGTTGAGCAGCAATGTGAGGAGCATTTAATCGGATTTTTGAAATCGACCGTTCAGATTACCGCAGGCCCTCAGCCGATTATTGCTTTTTTGTTAATGAAGGAAAATGAAATCCGTACAGTCAGATTGATATTGGCTGCCAAGAAAAATTTCCTGGATACAAAACTTATTTTGGACCGCCTGCCCGGATAAGGCGGAAGCATTGAGGCTCAAGTATGAAAATTATAAAACTAATCTGCCCGGCTTTGGTATTAATGTTTATCACCCTTGGGTGTGAGGAAAAAGAAACTGTGTCCACCCTGCAGGCTGAGCCAGCCAAATCCCTGCACCAGGCTGCTGCAGATGGCGATTTTGTCGAGGTCCGATTACAAATCCTAAAGGGTGCTAATATCAATGCCAAAGATGTTTACGGCCGCTCACCTTTGCATCTCGCTGCCGAGAAAGGGAATGAACGCGTTGTAGAAATGCTTATCGCCAAGGGCGCCGATGTCAATGCAAAGAATTACTATGGCCATACCCCGCTGCTCGAGGCCGTCCACGAGGGACACGAGGCTGTCGCCAAGCTGCTCATTGCCAACGGAGCCGATGTCAATGCGAAGAACAACCTCGGCTGGCCCGTTCTGCACGTCGCTGCCGGTGAAGGCCTCAAGGATATAACAAAGCTGCTTATTGATACAGGTGCTGATATCAGCTCAGAAAATGACTCGAACCAGACCCCGCTGCACATCGTGGCCGAGAAGGGCCGCAAAGACATCGCCGAATACCTTATTGCTAAAGCTGCTGATGTCAACGCAAAAGATGAGAATGGCTGGACGCCCCTGTTCTTCGCAATCGTTCACAGCCAAAAAGATGTTGCCGGACTGCTTATTGCTAAGGGCGCCGATGTCAACGCAAGGGATAATTACGGCCAGACACCTCTGCACCTTACGGCTGCCCACGGGCACAAGGATATCGCCGAACGTCTTATCGCCAAAGGCGCCAATGTCAATGCTGAAACCAAGGACGGCGAAACGCCCCTGCGCTGGGCAAAAGAGGAAGAGCAAAACGAAATCGTTGAGTTATTGCTCAAGCGCGGAGCAAAAGAATAGCTTATCTTGTGAAATAAGAGATACGCTACACGAAATACGAGATACGAAAGAAAATGGAAGGTAAAATCGCAGTTTTAGGTAGTACCGATTTTGTAATGCCGTTCTCGGCACTCGGCGTAGATACGTACCCAGTAGGCCAGCGCGCCGGTGACATTGCCGAGAGCGCAAAGAAAATAATCAGTGAAAAATATGCGCTGGTGGTAGTTGCTGAAAATATAGCTCCGAAGGCCGATGAAGTCCTCTCGGCTTATCAGGATACGCCGATTCCCTGTATTCTGGTTGTGCCGTTTACCACCGAATCAAAGGGCTTTGCAACCCAGGCTCTGGCAGTGGTGCTCAAAATGGCCACGGGCATAAATATTTTGCAGAATAGTTAGCAGGTAGAAAAAAGAGGACAGAAGCCAAGAAGTAAGAATAAAATACGAAATCTGAAGTATGAAATACGAAACAAATATGAATTTTCGAATGTTCAAATTTTCAAAACAAATGTTTTTGTCATTTGGATTTCGGTAATTTGGATTTGTTTCGGATTTCGATATTCGATATTCGGATTTGAGCTTTATGTTTTAGCTTTTAACTTTTTAGGATTTTCAGAATGGATGAGACAAAACAAGGCAGGATAGTAAAGGTCGCAGGGCCTGTTGTTGTTGCCGAAGGTATGGCTGGTGCGCGTATGTATGACGTTGTTCGCGTGGGCGAATTAAACATCATAGGCGAAATCGTGGAGCTGCACGGCGATTTGGCCTCGATTCAGGTCTATGAAGAGACCACCGGTATAGGCCCGGGCGAACCCGTTATTGACACCGAGGCCCCTTTGAGCGTCGAGTTAGGGCCGGGCCTGATTCAAAGTATTTACGATGGTATCCAGAGGCCGCTGAACTTGCTTGTAGATGTCGAAGGCGAATTTATGAGCAGAGGCAGCGCACTGCCAGGCCTGGACAGGGAAAAGAAGTGGCACTTCATACCGACAGTAACAGATGGAGCGAAGGTCGGCCAGGGGGATATCATAGGCGAGGTCAAGGAAAGTACGCTCGTTAAGCATAAAATTATGGTGCCGTTTGGTCTTGAGGGAACTATTCAAAGAATAAACGAAGGCGATTACACCGTCGTTGAAACGATAGGGATTGTCGTTGCGGACAATGGAACCGAAACCGAGCTGAAATTGATGCAGGAATGGCCTGTCCGCAGCGCCAGACAGACAATAAAACGGCTTGCACCAAATAAGGTTCTTGTTACCGGCCAGCGGGTTATTGACACCTTTTTCCCGACCACAAAGGGCGGGACTGCCTGTGTGCCGGGGCCATTTGGAAGCGGGAAAACGGTCGTCCAGCATCAGTTGGCCAAGTGGGTCGATGCAGACATAGTGGTTTACGTCGGCTGTGGCGAACGCGGCAATGAAATGACCGATGTCTTGACGGAGTTCCCGGAATTGAAGGACCCGCGCAGCGGTGAGCCGTTAATGCGCCGCTCAGTCCTGATTGCGAACACATCGAATATGCCCGTAGCAGCCAGAGAAGCCTCCGTCTATACCGGCATTACCATAGCTGAGTACTTCCGCGATATGGGATACGTTGTGGCCCTGATGGCCGACAGCACGAGCAGATGGGCTGAAGCGATGCGTGAGATATCGACTCGTCTGGAAGAGATGCCCGCCGAGGAAGGCTATCCCGCATATCTGGCGGCACGAATCGCAGCGTTTTACGAAAGGGCCGGCCGAGTCCGCTGCTGCGGCAGTCCGGAACGAGAGGGTGCCTTGTCGATTATCGGCGCAGTAAGTCCGCCAGGCGGCGACCTGTCGGACTCCGTCGTGCAGGCAACATTGCACGTAGTCAAGGTGTTCTGGTCACTCAAAGGTGAGCTTGCTTATCAGAGGCACTTTCCGGCGATTGACTGGTTGACTTCGTACAGCTTCTATAAGCAGTATCTAAGAGAGTGCTTCGAAGATAAGGAAAAAGGGCAGGAAATGGAATATATGGCCACACAGGCGATGGGTCTTCTGGAGCAGGAGGCCGAGCTGCTTGAGATTGTTCGGCTGGTCGGCGCAGAAGCCCTCTCGCCGCAGGACCGGCTCTCGCTCGAGACAGCCAGGTCTATTAGAGAGGACTTCCTGCACCAGAACGCCTTCCATAAGGTTGATACTTATACTTCGATGGACAAACAATACGAAATGCTGAAAACCGTCCTGCATTTCCACAAGCAGGCCCTGGCTGCCATCGAGGCCGGAGCTGAAACCGCTGAAATCTTCAAGTTGCCTGTCCGTGAGGAAATCGCAAGGGCAAAATATATCCCGCAGGAATCCCTAAATAAAGTCGCTGCAATAAGGGATAGTATCGATGAGCATATAAAACAGTTGCATCCCTCAGCGGTATCGTAAGTAGCGCAAATAGAGGGAAGATATCCCACACTTACATTTGGGAAATGGATACCATAGACGTGAGTGTGTGGAGGAAAGAAGTGAATTTATGTGGTAACAAGACAGGAGTTTGAAATGCCGGCTATAAAAGAATATCAAACAGTTATAGATATTTCCGGACCCTTGATGCTGGTCGAGATGGTCGATGAGGCCAAGTACGGGCACATTGTCGATATTGAGCTCTGTGACGGCTCGATACGGCACGGCCAAATCCTGCAGGTCGAGAACGATAAAGTCCTCGTCCAGGTCTTTGAAGGCACGCGAGGTATCGACGTCAATAGAAGCACCGTTCGGTTCCTGGCCAAACCGCTTGAGCTGGGCGTCTCGCCCGATATTTTAGGCAGGGTTTTCAGCGGTCTCGGTGAGCCGAAAGACGATGGCCCAGCTATCATCCCTGAGAAACGGCTGGACATTAACAGCAAGCCGATTAACCCTTATGCCCGCGATTATCCGAACGAATTTATCCAGACCGGCATATCTACAATTGACGGCTTAAATCCGCTCGTCCGAGGCCAGAAGCTGCCCGTATTTTCAGGTGCCGGCCTGCCACACGACCAGATAACCGCTCAGTTAGCACGCCAGGCAACAGTCCTCGGAAAGGGCGAAGAGTTTGCAGTCGTATTCGCAGCAATGGGAATTACGTTCGAGGCCGCACAATTCTTTATTGACGACCTTCATCAGACCGGTGCTATAGAACGTGCGGTGATGTTCGTAAATCTTGCAAACGACCCGGCGATTGAGCGAATTGCGACGCCGAGATTCGCGCTCACCGCCGCCGAGTACCTCGCATACGAGCTGGATATGCACGTGCTGGTAATCTTAAACGATATGACCAATTACTGTGAGGCACTTCGCGAAATCAGCGCAGCCCGGAAGGAAGTCCCCGGCCGACGCGGCTATCCGGGTTATCTTTATACGGACCTGGCGACCGTCTATGAAAGGGCAGGCCGAATCAAAGGCAAAAAAGGCTCGATTACAATGGTGCCGGTATTGACAATGCCTGAGGACGACAAAACCCATCCGGTGCCTGACCTGACCGGCTATATTACCGAAGGCCAGATAATTCTCTCACGACCCTTGCATCGAAAGGCCATCTCACCGCCGGTTGACGTTTTGCCGAGCTTGTCGAGACTCAAAGACAAAGGCATCGGCGAAGGCAAAACTCGCGAAGACCACGCCGACCTTTACAATCAGCTTTACGCCGCCTACGCCCGCGGCAAAGAATGTCAGGAGCTGGCAACCATTATGGGTGAAGCCGCACTCTCGGAAGAAGATAAAAAGTATATGGAATTTGCCAACAAATTCGAGGCCAGGTATGTTTCGCAGGACTATTATGAAAACCGCTCGGTTGAAGCAACCCTCGACCTCGGCTGGGAGCTGCTCAGCATGTTCGAGAACGCCGAGCTAAAGCGTATCGACACCAAGCTCATAGAAAAGTATATGCCCCGTTTTCGCAAGAAAAAAACGTAACTCGTGACCTATGAAGCATACTACTAAATCTGAAATGACAGACGCGTGACTATGAAAAGCACGAAATACGAAGAACGAAACAAATACGAATGACAGAAATCCAAAATCCGAAATGTTTTGGTCATTCGGCAATTTGAATTTTGATATTGTTTAGTATTTCGGATTTCGATATTAGAATTTATATTAGCTATGTTAGCAAACGTTAACGCTACAAGAATGGAATTATTAAGGCTGCGTAAGCGCGTAGCGCTTGCTAGCCGTGGCCATCATCTGCTCAGTGAAAAACGGGATGAGATTTCCCGGCAGTTAATCCACATTGCCAGAGATATTCAGCCTTTACGCAAACGTGTTGAAGCTGAGCTGTTAGAGACGTGCCGGCGGTTTATGCTGGCTCGTGCAACGATGGAGCCGGAGGATACCAAGGCCGCCCTTGAGGTCCCCACCAAGAAACTCAGCTTGACTGTAACGTTCGCTAATATAATGAATGTAAAAGTGCCGCATTTGACTAAAGAGATGGAGGGCGAAATTATCTGCTACGGTTTTGCAGCCACATCCGGCGAGATGGATGTTGCTTTACTTGCCTTGGAGAGGGCTTTTGATAATTTGATTGAGTTAGCCGAGAAGGAAAAGCAGGCCCGACTGCTTGCAATCGAGCTTCAGATGACCCGTCGAAGGGTCAACGTATTAGAGCACGTCGTTATTCCCGAACTGCACGAGACCATCCGTTTCATTTTCGACAAATTAGCAGAAGCCGAACGCGACAACACCTCCCGCCTAATGAAAATAGCAGACATCATTAGAGCATGAAGTAAGAAGCGAGAATCGTGAAACGTATTTAATGATTTGTAGTTGGTCCATCTTGCCTATTTTTTTATTTCAGCTTAAAAATCAATAGCAAGAAATCCAATCGTATGTAAAGCGCGTACACGCTTTACGTATTGTAATTGTGATTCCCTAAAAAAGTGAAATTCAAAGCATTTGCTTATTTAAGTATATTCTCGTGGCTCAGATTTTCTCTTTGATGTCATACGTTTCTTGTTCAATGCCTAATGTTCGCCTGTGGCGGATTCGATATTGTTTGAGGTCGTTGCGGGGAGTTTAGCGATGAAACAATCTCTGATTTGGCATTTCGTATTTTAAGCACGCCTGTCAGTCCCAAGGACTCCGCCGTAAGGCGTCCTCCGTAAGGAGTCCCAAGGACTGTGGACATACGGAGAAGCGTGCGTATCCGCATTCGTATTTATCTACCGCCGCTTCGTGTGTTTCGGATTTGTAGTTTATAATGTTCTCCATAATTTCCTCCTTGCTCATTCTTTTGTTTTGCCTTAACAATCAATCGCGGGAAAAATGCTCATACGTAAAGCGCGTACGCGCTTTGCGTATTCGATATATGAATGCAAAAAATGATTTGGACCAATTATGCTTACTCAACAGTTATTGGAAATTTATATCGCAAATAAAGTAGATTTAGGGTATATGATTTTTAATAAAGCACTTACCGTAAGGGATACAGCGTATAAAATTGTGAAAAACAGTCCCGTAGGAACGTAATAAAAAATGAAAGGCAACAGGTATGTCGGTTTCAGTGAAAACGTCAAAGGCTTCTCCCATAAGTCCCGTAAGGGACGCTGCGCCGGATACTGCGTATGAAAAAATGCAGTTAGCCCGACGCAGCTTCTTGGCATATTTCTCCGGCCTGGGATTGTCCGCCGCCGTTCTGCCGGATGTTCTCTGGGCCAAAATGCAGAACAATGACGTCACCAAGATTACCAAAGAAATGCTACAGGACGCCGAGCAGATAGCCGGGCTTGAATTCACCGACCAGGAGCGGGAATTGATGGTCGAGGGACTAAACGAGAACCTGAAACGCTATGAGAAATTGCGCGAAGTTCAACTGGATAACGGCGTGGCGCCGGCCTTTCAGTTCAATCCCGTTGCACCGGCGATGAGCTTTGAAACAAAGCAACGCGCAGCGTCCTTTAAGGGACTTAGGGGACTGCCGATAAAGACATGTAAGCCTGGAAAGACAAAACGCCCTTCGGATATTGAGGAGCTGTCTTTTTGGACGATTGCCAATCTGGCTGGTCTGATTAAATCGCGTAAAGTAAGCTCACTGGAGCTTACGAATATGTATTTGAGCCAGCTGAAAAAGTACGACAGCAAGCTGCAATGTGTCATAACCTTAACGGAGGAGTTGGCTCTGCAGCAGGCAAAACGTGCCGATAAGGAAATTGCGGCGGGCCGTTATCGAGGACCTTTGCACGGCATTCCCTGGGGGGCAAAAGATTTACTGGCGGTTAAAGGATATAAGACCACCTGGGGCGCGATGCCCTATAAAGACCAGGTTATCGACTTGGATGCCACCGTGGTCAGGCGTTTGGAAGAGGCCGGGGCTGTGCTTGCAGGAAAATTAACTTTAGGTGCACTGGCCTGGGGAGATGTCTGGTTTGGGGGCATGACACGCAATCCCTGGAACACTGAGAACGGCTCGAGCGGCTCTTCCGCCGGCCCAGCCGCCGCTACCGCCGCCGGTCTGGTCGGCTTCTCGATTGGGTCGGAGACCTGGGGCTCCATCGTTTCACCCTGCACAGTCTGCGGAGCAACAGGCCTGCGGCCCACCTTCGGGCGGGTTAGTCGATACGGTGCGATGGCCCTGAGCTGGACTATGGATAAAATCGGCCCTATCTGCCGCAGCGTTGAGGACTGCGCTCTGGTTTTCAACGCCATTTACGGACCTGATGGCAAAGATAACACCGTTGTGGATTTGCCTTTTAACTGGGATGCAGCCCGAAGCATAAAGGACTTGAAAATCGGTTACATCAAAAGCGCTTTTGAGCAGGAGCGCGACGATAAAGAATCAAAGGCCAACGACCAAGCATCTCTGGATGTGCTGCGTCACTTGGGTCTTGAGCTTATACCAATCGAGCTGCCGGATTATCCTGTTGATGCAATGGCTTTTATTCTCAATGTCGAAGCGGCGGCCGCTTTCGATGAGCTGACCCGAAGCGGCCGTGACGACCTGCTCGTCCGCCAGATAAAGAACGCATGGCCTAATCGCTTTCGAGAGGCCCGCCTGATTCCCGCGGTCGAATACATCCAGGCCAATCGTCTGCGAACGCTGGTGATAAATGCTATGCACGAGCTTATGTCGGACATCGACGTTTACGTGGCCCCATCTTGGGTGGGAAACAACCTTCTTCTAACCAACCTCACGGGACACCCCGCCGTAGTGTTGCCCAACGGATTCAATAAAAAGCAGGAACCTACGAGCATTACCTTTACCGGCAAGCTTTATGGTGAGTCAGAGGTGTTGGCCGTAGCCAAAGCCTATCAAGATGCCACAGGCTTTCATTTAAAACACCCTGTCCTGTAAGCCTGTAATTTACTGTTGAATATAGTCTATAAAAACATTTGCATATTCGCCGATTTTTTGTACAGTGTTCTGGAATTCGTTTGATTGTTATATATTCTCCCGGTTGTAGGAGCAATCCAACTATATTTTAGGTTTCTGGAGGTGAATTATGAAAAAGACAATTCTTACTTCAGTCACTCTAACGCTGCCGGTGCTGACATTGCTGACCATAGTCTTTGCTTATTTGGCACCTGCGTCTGAGCGTAACCCATCCGGCTCTCCCCTGGGCAGTGAGCAGGCTCGTGCTGCTAAACTGGACAATCCCGGCAAGCTGCGCATCATCGCATTCGGCGCACACCCGGACGACTGCGAGATTCGAGCCGGGGGTGTGGCGGCAATGTGGGCCGCACAGAGCCATCACGTCAAATTTGTCTCGACGACCAACGGTGACATCGGCCACTGGAAAGAGGCCGGCGGACCGCTGGCTCAACGAAGGACAGCGGAAGTTAAAAAGGCCGCTGAGATTTTCGGCATCGAAACCGAAGTCCTGGACATCCACGATGGCGAGCTTATGCCGACCCTCGAAAACCGCAAAACCTTCGTTAAGCTCATCCGCGAATGGAAAGCCGATATTGTCCTCGGACCTCGCACGAATGACTACCATCCCGACCACCGTTACACCGGCGTACTTGTTCAGGATGCTGCTTATATGGTAATCTGTCCGTTCATCTGCCCCGATGTCCCGCACCTGAAAACGAACCCGGTTTTCCTATATTTCTCAGACCGCTTTCAGAAGCCGAATCCGTTTGAGCCTGACCTGGTCGTTTCAATTGACGATGTCATAGAGAAAAAGCTCGATGCCATTGCCGTTATCGAATCTCAGTTTGTTGAGGGCGGTGTTTCCGGCAACGAATCAATGCTCCCCAAAAACCAAGCCGAGCGGGCTGCGGCCCGCCAGAGAGTTCGCGAGAATTTTCGGCGTCGGTTTGAGGCGACCGCCAATGAGTATCGGGCGAAGCTTATCGAGGCCTACGGCCAGGAGAAGGGAAAAAAGGTGCGGTTTGCTGAAGCATTTGAGCTTTGTGAATATGGCCGACAGCCCTCCCCCGCCGAGCTTAAACAGCTTTTCCCGTTCTTCGAACAATAAACGTAGGGGGCAACCCCACGTGGCTGCCCTCATTTAGTGCGGCGTCATTGCGAGGCCCCTGCGTTTTGCTTCGCTTTTACGAACCAGCAGGGGACGCGGCAATCTCCACTTGGTCATTCCGAGCGCAGTCGAGGAATCTATTCAATTATCTGCCCGCAGGGCTTCCTTATTCTCGCATTTTTCTTTCCAATCTTCTAATTCTCTAATTCCCTAATTCCCTATAATCCTGCTACCCTGCTGTCCTAATCCCCTCCACCCTGATTTCCTGTTCACCTGATAACCTAATCTCCAATTCTCTAATCCACTAAAATTCTTTTGCCTTGTTCTCTTGTGCCTTGTGTATTATATTACCTTTACAGCGAGTTTGCATTATGACTCCAATAAAAGCTCTTTGTTATGCCAGGTACGGATTTCCTTGACGGAAATTGCGGGTTTGGGTAGTATATTGTTTGAAGGAGAAATAGTTATGAAAAAGCAAGATATCATGGATGCTATCGTGAGTCGTGTGGAGCTGTCAAAAACCGTTAAGTACTCTGCATGGTATATTGGTTTGACTCATGATCCAGATGACCGAAAACAACAGCACGAAAACGAGGGGCGAAGCACAAAGTATTGGAATCAGTGGCGAGCCGACTCCCTCTCTGATGCGGAGCAGATCGAAACATACTTCATCAATGAAAAAGATATGAAAGGCGGAACCGGAGGAGATCTCGACGCTCGCAAAACTGTTTACATTTATATCTTTTGACGGTAATTGTGGTTTTGATTATTGTGTAGGGTGAAAGGGAAAACTTAAATAGATAGGATTAGCATGTCAAATGAAAGAGTAACAGAAAATATTGTAAGAAAGCATTTTGAACGATTTGAGCCGGATTGTTTGATTGAAGAAAAAAAATCAGTAAATCCTAAAATTGATAAACTTTTAAAAAATGCTTCAAAAAAAGGAGGTGGAATAGGGTATCCTGAATTTATTATTTCTCTGAAAAAAAATCCTGATTTTATTATAGTAGTTGAATGTAAGGCAAACATTGCTAAACATCAGAGTACTACATTAGACAAGTATGATGAATACGCAGTGGATGGGTCGTTATTGTATGCATCCTTTCTTTCTAAAGAATACGATGTTTTAGCAATTGGTGTAAGTGGACAAAACCCAAGAGAGCTTAAAGTATCGCACTATCTTCACCTAAAAGGGGAAAATAAATCGGTTCAAATTTTCGGTAACAAGTTATTAGAAGTAGAAAGCTATATCGAGGGCTATTTGAAAAGTGATCAAAAATTCAGGCAGGATTATAACTCACTTCTTGACTTCTCAAGGGAGTTGAATGTGGAATTGCACCACCATAAAATCCCAGAAAAAGACCGGGCTTTATTAATAAGCAGTATCCTTATAGCATTAGATGATAAGGCATTTCGTAAGGCATATAAGGAATACGATAAACCAGAGGAACTTGCTAAGTTTTTAGTTGATACTGTTTCAAATGTATTAAAGAAGGCAAACTTACAAGGGAAAAGGTTAGAAAATCTGAATATTCAATTTAGTTTTATTCGCACCGATACATCGCTATCAACAAAGCCGGGCGTATTACGAAACTTGATAGATAGTATTGACGAACATATAAACAAATTTATAAAAACACATGAATATTATGATGTATTAGGGAAGTTATACATTGAATTTTTGCGATATGCTAATAGTGATAAAGGATTAGGTATTGTTCTTACTCCACGACATATTACAGAATTATTTTGTGAACTGGCGTGTGTAAATAAAGATAGTGTAGTGTATGATAATTGTGCTGGGACAGGTGGTTTTCTAATTAGTGCTTTAAGCAAGATGGTAAAGAACGCAAAGGGTGACTTGGATAAAATTAACAAGATAAAAAAGGAGCAGGTAATTGGAGTAGAGTACCAAGCACACATATTTGCATTAGCTTGTTCTAATATGTATATCCACCAGGATGGTAAAGCCAATATTATCAATGGTGATTGTTTCGATATTGAAACAATGGAGCATGTAAAAAAATACAAACCAACAGCAGGATTTTTAAATCCTCCCTACCAAGTAGATAAAAAAAAGGATACAGAAGAATTAGAATTTGTGCTTAACAATTTAGAAGTATTACAATCTGGTGGAACTTGTATAGCAATAGTGCCTATGCAATGTGCTTTGGCTCAAAAAGGGAAAAAATACGAACTTAAAAAACGACTTTTACAAAAACATACATTAGAAGCAGTATTATCAATGCCTGATGATTTATTTTATGATTCTGATATAGGAGTGGTTACCTGCGTGATGATATTTATAGCACATAAGCCACATCTACCAAATAAAGAAACATATTTTGGTTATTATAAAGATGACGGATTTGCAAAAAGAAAAGACAAAGGCAGAATAGATGTTTTTGATAAATGGGAAAGTATTAAAGCAGAATGGGTTGCATCTTATATTAACAGAAAAACACAAGCAGGATTTAGCGTAAATAAAATAGTTACTGCTAATGATGAATGGTGTGCCGAAGCATATATGGAAACTGATTACTCAAAATTAAAAAAAGAGAATTTTGTGAAAACATTAAAGGAGTTTGTTTTTGTGAACGAATTGTTTTTGAAAAAGGGAAAATAATAATGTCCACACTAATTCCACTCAAGGAATTATTTGAACCTATTTATGGTGTAAATCTCGAATTGGTACATCTTGAAGAATGCAATAAAAATGATTCTGAAAGTATCGCATTTATATCAAGAACAGAACATAATAATGGAATATCCGCCTATGTCAAAAGGTTGTCTAACATACATCCTAATCCCGCACATACAATTTCAGTAGCCGTTAGTGGTTCTGTTTTGGCATGTTTTTATCAGCCCAATGAATACTATAGTGGAAGAGATTTATATTATCTCATACCTAAGAGAAAGATGTCAAAAGAAGAAATGAGATTATGTCCCAACGGTAGTTGAAGTATACCCCTACCCATTGTCAAGACAAAAAACAGGCATATTTAAGGTGGATTCTTCGCCGTATGTTAAAGCAGTTGGGACGAAGGGAGCCCGAAGGGCAACCGGAGTACCAACTGCTACGCCATACAC
>Ga0315314_1000866_pt1 | contig 29689 bp, 33 predicted proteins | sample TDP9_MG_FD_203631 | JGI IMG/M metagenome (GOLD analysis project Ga0315314, IMG submission 203631) | Freshwater sediment microbial communities from Lake Towuti, South Sulawesi, Indonesia - TDP9 | ecosystem: Environmental > Aquatic > Freshwater > Lake > Sediment | place: Indonesia: South Sulawesi... | reverse complement strand
CAAAAAAAAGCGTGACTATCGTCCGTCAACCAGAATGTAACATAGGAACAATCGGTCATGTAGACCATGGAAAGACCACACTCGTAGAAGCTATCACTGGCGTTTGGGCATCCAGACACAGTGAGGAACTGAGACGAGGCATAACCATTAAGCTCGGTTACGCGGACGCACCCATTTACAAGTGCCCCAAATGCGATTCTCCGCAATGTTACTCAACAGAACCCACTTGCCCCCACTGCAACTCTCCATGCGAATTCATCAGAGCCGTGAGTTTTGTGGATGCACCAGGTCACGAGGCACTCATGGCGACCATGCTTTCTGGAGCAGCCGTCATGGACGGAGCCATACTCGTTATCGCAGCCGATGAACCATGTCCTCAGCCACAGACTCGGGAGCATCTAGCAGCCATCGAAATCGTCGGAATAAAGAACCTTGTGATTGTCCAGAACAAAATCGATATAGTTGATGAAAAGCGTGCTTTAGAGAGTTATGAGGAAATCGTGAAGTTTGTTAAAGGAACCATAGCTGAAAAAGCGCCTATCATTCCAATCTCAGCTCAGCATCGCATTAACATTGATACCCTTCTACAAGCATTAGAAGAACGTGTTCCTACTCCTCCTCGAGACCCAAGAAAGCCTCCAAGAATGTATGTTGTTCGCTCTTTCGACGTCAACAAGCCTGGAACTCCAGTTGAAAAGTTGGTTGGTGGCGTGATAGGTGGAACAATCTTTCAAGGAAAATTCAACTCGCAAGATGAAATAGAAATCCGCCCTGGGATTCGTGTTGAAAAACATGGAAAACCCCTTTACGAACCGCTTTTCACAGAAATTGCCAGCCTTCAAACAGGTGGGAAAAAGGTCCCAGAGGCTCAAAGCGGGGGATTGGTCGGCGTTGGAACGTTTCTTGACCCCTCACTGACGAAAGCAGACGGACTTATCGGAAACTTAGTAGGCAAACCCAACATGCTTCCTGAAACTCGAACGGAACTAACCCTAGAAACTCATTTTTTTGAACGTGTTGTGGGGACCAAAGAGTTAATTGAAGTTGAGAAAACGCAGAAAGGTGAAGTTCTCCTTCTGGATGTTGGAACCGCCATAACCACGGGAAGCGTTGCTTCTGTAGGAAAAGATGTTGTCACTCTTCAGTTGGGACGCCCAGTGTGTGCCGAGCAAGGTTTCAGAGCAGCCATAAATAGAAAGATTGCTGGGAGATGGCGTCTCATAGGTTATGGAACCATAAGAGGATAAAGACTCATTCACAATTGTTTTTGGAAGGTTAGGGTATGAAAGTGATTTTAGATTCCAATTTCCTATTTATTCCCTTTCAATTTCACGTTGATATTTTTGAAGAATTGTCACGGCTTCTGAGTCAAAGGCTCGACCCCATAATTCTTTCTCCAACTCGTAAGGAGCTTCTAGAGAAGTCAGAAAAGGGTTCTCCTAAGATGCGCAAAAAAGCTTCCTTAGCACTTGAATTTGCTGAAAAATGTCACCTGATCGACGTGGAACAGGGTGTTAAGGAGACTCCTGATGACGTGATTGTTCGAGTGGCGGCAGAATGGAAGTGCCCTGTTGCCACTAATGATAGGATGCTTCGAAAAAGGTTAAGGAATATAAGCGTGCCAGTTATCTATCTGAGGCAAAAGTCTCGTTTAGAAATGGAGGGCGAAGGACATTAACAATCCTCCAACAGCCAGATTCATAAAATCAGTCGTAATAGGCGATCGTTATGTTTAAACTTGTAACTTTAGAGGACACTATCCGCATTCCTCCAGAGAAATTTGGCAAATCCATCGAAACGGTTGGCCACGAGCAACTTGGAATAAAATATGAAGGTATGATCGATGAGGAGTTGGGCTACGTCATAGCAGTCACAGACATCAAAGTCAACCCAATCGGAAGAATTATCCCGGGAGATGGTGCCACCTATCACAAAGTTGAGTTTTCTCTCCTCACATTTCTGCCGAAGATTCAGGAGATAGTTGAAGGAGAGGTTGTTGAAATCGCAGATTTTGGAGCATTCATGCGGGTTGGACCTATAGACGCGTTGCTTCACGTGTCCCAACTATTGGATGACTTCATATCTTATGACGAGAAACAGGGGGTACTCATGGGCAAAGAGACAAAAAGAAAACTCGCGACTGGAGACCACGTCCGAGTTCGCATAACCGCTGTTTCTCTTGGAGGCGGGGGAGGTGGCTCCGGAAAGATCGGTGTAACGGCTCGGCAACCTTTCTTGGGAAAGATAGAATGGATCAAAAATGATCTGGAAAGAAGGAAAGGCGCTGAAGCTGAAAAGGCAAAGAAGCCTGAGACTGCTGAAGGGAGTCCGAAAGCATGAGTGAGAAGGCTTGCCCAGACTGCCACTTGATATTTGTAGGGTCTGCTTGTCCCAACTGTAGAGCCACAAGCCTGAGTGACGACTTCACTGGCTTGGTTATCATTCTTAGCCCAGAAAACTCGGTTATAGCCCAGGCGATGAAGATAAAGAGGAAAGGACGCTACGCCCTTCGTGTCCGGTGATCAAGATTCTTAGACTTACACCACCGCTGCGCAAGAGATTGAAGGCTCCATTGGGATTGCTGATCAAGGGCTCGTTTGAAGAAACCATGAACGAACTGAAAAAGATAATTGAGAAAGAGAAGCCCTCAAAAATTATCGCCGTTGGAGATGTAGTTTCCCGTAACTTAACGAAATATGGAATTTATCCCCAAGTGTTCATAGTAGATAACAAGGTCATGAGAGAGCCTATCACACCGATTCAGGCAAACGCCAACGAAATTATATATGTAAAAAACCCTGCGGGAACACTGACGGAAGAAGCCAGAGAAGGTATTCAAAAAGCGTTAAGCAAAAAGGAGCGTGTCGTAAAGGTGGCGGTTGATGGAGAAGAGGACCTGCTAACATTGGCTGCGGTGGATTACGCACCAGAAAAAGCTTTGGTCGTGTACGGTCAACCTCACGAAGGAATTGTCGCAGTTATAACTACAAAAGAGAAGAAAGTTGAAGTAAGAAAAATCATCGAAACCATGGTATCTGTTGCGTGAGGTTACAAAGGGATAAAAAAAAGAGGGAGTTTTAAGCGAATTTTGGTCTCTTTGAAACCATCATAGAAACATAGGATTTTCGAAACGGTTTATTATGGCACTTGGATTGAATGGACTGAATTAACTCGTCTGATGACAACTCTTTGTTCATGTATTCTTTGTCTTCTCTAATACTCACGGATAGTATGTTGCTTTGGGCTTCTCGATCTCCAACAACGGCATAAATTGGAATCCACTCTTTTCTTGCATCTCGTATTTTTCGTTGCAAGGAGACTGGGCGGTCATCTATGTCAAGTCTCACTTTAGAATCCTTTAGTTTGTTTGCGATTTCTATGGCTTTCGGCATGTGACGGTCAGCTATCGGTAGAATTCTTACTTGCATTGGTGAAAGCCAAAGTGGTAAGGATGGTAATTTTCCATGTTTTTGTTGTTTAGCGGCGTTTTCAAGGATGTTGTTTAGCCAACGCTCTAGAGAACCCATTAGAGCGGCGTGAATTATCACTGGGTGTCTTTTCTTTCCGTTTTCGTCGACAAACTGGATGCCAAAACGTTCGGCGTTTCCGATGTCAATCTGCATTCCAACCGATTCCACTGGGCGACGCAGGTTGTCGATGTAGTCTAAGTCGATGTTTATCACCCAGTAGTACTTTTCTTCTGGCACTCCGAGATAGAGAAGCATAGGCTTTGAGTAGGCTTGCATCAAGTCGGATACGAAGTCTTTGTTCTTCTCATAGAAAATTCGACACATGTTAACCATTGCTACGTAGTCCCATCCGAATTCGTGAGCCAACCGATGGGCCTTTATGTAGAGTTTTAGGAACTCTTGCTTCGCCGACTGTAGGTCTCTGCACAGTACGTGTAGGTCGCCCATGTGGAATCTTCGTTGTCGGAATAGTCCGCCGACCTCTCCGCTCTGCTCAAGCCTATAGCTATCCGCCAGTTCAAACAGTTTCAATGGCAGGTTGCGATGACTAATCAGTGCATTCTTTAGGATAGAGAATTGTCCGAAGCATGCGGCGTATCGGAGGACGAACTCTCGGTTGTCAGCCTTTAGGAGGTATACTCTGTCTCCGAAGAGTTCTACGTGTCGTCTTATGGGCTCCACTGAAACGTCGTAGATGCTGGAGTCTTTGATGGGGTAGGCTCCCTCTTCTAAGACTGCTTCAAGGAGATAGTCGGATAAAAGGTCCATTATTAGAGCGCCTTTGGGATAAAACCGAAGATGCCCGTGATCGCTCAAGTCTTCGTGGTCGACGAGTTCTAGTTGTTTCATGATTTTTAGGTGGGGTGGTGCTTCACCGACATGTATGGATTTGTGGAAGACTTCTCGGTCAAGGAGTGCTTGAAAGTCTTTGCTGTCTCCATGGTAGTTTTCAGGCAGAATGAGATTGTTGTTTGGGAGTAGGACTAGGTGGTCAGCGTTTGGGATGGGTTTCTGAATCACCTTTGGGTTTGGTGAACCCTCCGCATCTTCTTTCCCTCTTACGTCACCGTCTTAGAGGGAACAGTCTTTCTTAAGTTTTCTGTTTAGAAATATGAACTTAAAGTTAGGATTTATAATTTTATGTGGTAATCTCGCGGATTTCGTCTTCCACTCTATCTGTTATGCTGAATTCTTTCTTCATTTCTTTTTTTATAGTGCTGATTGTTTTCACGGGCGTTGGGTCTTTGTCTTGTAGAATCGCTAAATAAACGCTTACAAAGTCTCCCATGTGCAGCACAGAGAACATTCTCGCCAGTTTCCCATTTCCACTCGCACAGATTTCAAGAACCTTTTTCGCTCCCTTTAAAGCCAACGACTTCGTTGCCTCAATTCTTCGTCTTATCTCGGCATGTTCGTTAGGGTCTCGAATGATCATGACAGAAAAATGTTTGGTCACGATTTCTGGGGCTTCCCATCCAACAACCTCATTATGGTTGAGCTCTGGAAAAACATCATACGTGCTAACAACCTTGCTGTTCTCATTGAATTGAGTCTTCAGTCGATGTGCTATGGCGTTGTATTGGTTGAACCCATAAACCACGGGCACAGTATCCATTAGTTCGAGTGCCAGCTTCTTTGCAAAGTTATTTTTAACTGGAACTGAAGGCGAGTTTCCTTCTCCTAAACCTTTCATAACTCGTATTGTCTCATCAATCTCCTCTTTCACGTTGGAAAGCACACCAATTTTCTTCAGCAGAATTGGAAGAGGAAAGAAGAGATAGGGAAGTGCGGCACGAGGAGGAAGCCCCTCAGGTATTTGCACAAAGGGCAGATTCAGCTTCTTGGAAAAGGAAAGTAGGTGTCCTCCAGAGGTTATGGAGACTATCATACACTTTTTACGCAGAGCATCTGTGAAGGAACTGAGTGTTTCTTCCGTTTCCCCAGAGTAACTAACCACAAACACGAGGGTATCTTCATTTACGTAAGCAGGGAGACTATAGTCTCTCGAAATCTCTATGGGAATTGTTAGTTTATCTCGCAACCAGTCTCTGAGAATCTCTCCTCCTATCGCAGAGCCCCCCATACCAGTGACAACAACGTGACGTGGCTTCTGGTATTTGATTGAAAACTTACGTGAAATGTTCACTTTGACTGGAACTTCCATTCGTTCAGCCCGCGCAACAGCATCCCGAGAATACTCTGGGGTCTTCATGCAATGCCCTAACATGTCACTTACATCAATTTTCTTGATTTCGTCAATTCGATCTAAGATAGAAACATCAGACATTTTTCGTCGCCAACCAAACCATTATTTTCCTTTAAAGCATTTAAGAAATAGGGTCACGCTTCTTATACCATGAGAGGTGTCTTAGAATGAGATATGGACAGAAGCTTTCCATAGCGATTCCCGCTTCCTTGGTCTCCGATGTTCCTCATCTCAGAGAGAAAACTTTCAAGATTGGGCTGGTTGGGAGAGCAGCCGCAATTTTCCGAGTTGAACAGATCATAGTGTTTCCGGACGTTTTAGGTTCTGATCAAAGCAAAGAGACGAGTTTGATCTCCACGATTCTTTCTTACATGGAGACCCCTCAATATCTGCGAAAGCGATTGTTCAAGATAAAGCCAGAACTGCAATATGCGGGCATTCTTCCACCTTTACGCACTCCTCACCACCCACTGACGAACAAGTTAAAGGACCTGACAATCGGAGAACACAGAGAAGGAGTGGTCATAACTTCAGTTAAGAAAGGCTCTCTCGTAGACATCGGAGTAGAGCGACTAGTCCTTATCCCCAAAAAAGGAATCCCAATCAACATCCGAGTCACAGTGAAAATCGTTGAAAATGAGGAGCCTCCAAGGGCTGTTGTGGCGAATCGTGATGAGATTGAAGAGTATTGGGGTTACCAAGTGGTTATCTCAAACATGACGTTGGGTCGGTTGTTAAAAAGTCGACCCTTTGACCTAGTAGTGGCAACTTCCAGGCATGGAGCACCTTTCACAGAGGTTATAGAAGAGCTGATGACACGCTGGAAGAAAGCACACAAAATATTAGTTGTCTTCGGCGCCCCCACCAAGGGACTCTATGACATAGTGGCGCAAGAAAACCTAAAACTTACTGAGATTACAGACTTTGTGGTTAACACTATTCCGGAACAAGGAACCGAGACTGTGAGAACCGAGGAGGCGTTGTATGTGTCCTTGGCGATCTTAAATCCTCTTGTCTGGAAATGACAACTCTATATTTGATTGTGCTAATTGGGGTCCTCATGTTAGTCTGTTAATCTTCAGTATCTTTTCTAAGTCGTCTTTTACCAGTTGAAAATCTATGAGTTTCCCATTGTCTCCCCTGACCATAATGCACTTTAGACTGTTCTCGTCCCTTTTACAGATCATTCCATAAAACTTTTTACAAAAAGCCCTTAGTTCACACATGTTTTATCATCCTTAAGTTTTTTTTATCAAACTCGTGGTGTCATCTCCTTTGCGTTCATTTTCATCAAAAAAGGGGGATGTTGACAGGAGGTTTTCAGGAGCACACGACGCTAGTGTTTTAGTTTTCACCTCCGAACCTCAGTCTTTTAGTGCATGTTTTATTAAATATTTATGAATTGAAAGTATTTCTACCTCAGATTCGGAATATTTTTGACAAAATTCTGAATCAGAGTTAGCAATAATAGGAATTCATAAACATTTTATTTACGCTCATAACAGACTAGGCACAGAATGTCTCGCTACAGAACAGTCAAACTACCAGAACCAATGGTCAAGGCGATAGAAAGGATACTGAAAGAGCATCCTGAGTGTGGATGGCAGAGCATCTCAGAGTTTGTCAGGGACGCTGTAAGATATTCCCTTTACTGGAAACAAGAATATTCAAAATGAATCACAGAGGATTCATCCATAATTCATAAAATTTAAAAAGATACTATTACATTCTATAAGGAATTGAAAATCTAACGACAGGAGAGAGACCATTTTGCCCAAGAAAGCATCAATAACCATCTCTTTACTAAAAGAAAGCGAAGAAAAAACAAATGAAGAACTGGAAAAAGAAATACTCAAAGAATTGTCAACGATAGCTTCTAGAATCCCTTGGTGCAAGAAAATCGAAAAAGTAACAGTCACAGATTCGAAATAAAACATCCATCCAGTGAAAGCATTTTAGGAATACCCTCATCTTATAGACAGTGAAATTTTTTCTATCTGAGGGTTCGCAACATTTATAACCCGACACTCTCATTGAAACAAAAGGCAATACGAAAACATGGGGATAAAGAAGGAATAATCGGACATGGGTCACCGAAAAAAGCATGCTCCAAAAAGGGGTTCGTTAGCCTATCTGCCTAGAGGACGTGCTGCGAGTGAAATCGGCAGAATACGGTTTTGGCCCACAGTGGAAGAAGGTCCCACATTGCTTGGTTTTATGGGCTACAAGGCTGGAGTGACCCATGCGTACATGATAGAGGACAAACCAGCATCCCCAGACTTTGGCAAAGAAACAGCGCACACGGTAACTATCCTCGACACCCCGCCAATCTTAATCTGCGCCCTACGTGCATACACCAAAACTCCATACGGTTTAAAAACTCTAACCGAAGCTTGGATGAAAAATCCTCCAGACGACCTCGACCGCCTTCTCACCCTTCCAGAAAACTTTAACCCAGAAAACGTCCTCAAGAAAATGGAAGAAAACCTCGAAAAGATTGTGGAGTTTCGCTTTTTAGGCGCCACTCAACCGCGATTAGCAGGCATCCCTAAGAAAAAACCTGAAATAATGGAAATCAAGGTTGGGGGAGGCTCTATAAAAGACCAGTTCACTTACGCCACAAAACTGCTGGGAAAAACAATCTCTATAGTGGATGTCTTTAAAGAAGGACAATTTATAGATGTCATCTCGGTAACGAAAGGAAAGGGATGGCAAGGACCTGTAAAACGCTGGGGAGTGAGAATCCTCTCTCGAAAGTCCCGAAAAACCAAGAGAGGCGTTGCCGTTCTCGGACCATGGCACCCCACGAGAGTCCTTTACACAGTTCCAAGAGCGGGTCAAATGGGTTACCACCAAAGAACCGAATACAACAAACGCATTTTAAAGGTCGGAGCGAACGGAAACGAGGTTGCTCTGAAGGGAGGTTTCTTACGGTATGGACCGATCAAGGGTCCCTACTTACTCATAGATGGAAGTCTGCCAGGTCCAGCCAAACGCCTCATACGACTCCGATATCCAGCACGACCGCCCAAAAGAGTTCCTGAAGCCCCACCAAAAATCACGCAGATATCCCTCGAATCACCGCAAGGATAAGTTGGGTAAAACAATGGGGAAAGTATCTGCAAAGGTTTTTAATCTCAAGGGCGAAGCCAAAGGAAAAGTTCGTCTACCTCCCATCTTCAGGACAGCCTTTAGACCCGACGTTATAAAGAAGGCTGTTGTTACAATTCAATCTCACCGCTTTCAACCACAGGGTCGAGATGTCTTTGCTGGAAAGAGAACAACAGCTGAATCTCGCGGCGTTGGTTTTGGGATGTCAAGGGTTTCAAGAGTGAAGGGAAGTCAGCGAGCCGCTTTTGTTCCTTCTGCTGTAAAGGGACGAGCTACACATCCGCCGAAAGTTGAAAAGAAGATCGAAAAGAGAATTCCTAAGAAGGAGATGAGGCTCGCTTTGCAGTCGGCGGTTGCTGCCACTGCCTCAAAAGAAATAGTGTCTTCTCGTGGGCATGTGGTAGAGGAGGTTCCAGACTTTCCACTCGTTGTGGTGGACGAGATTCAGGGGTTGAAAAAAACACAAGAGGTTAAAGATGTGTTTATTCAGTTGGGGGTTTGGCCTGACGTCTATCGAGTTAGGGAAAGTCGAAAGGTTCGGGCTGGCAAAGGCAAGGGGCGGGGTCGAAGAATCAAACAGGCGGTTGGACCGCTTTTGGTAATCGACAAGAACGAGGGAGTTGTTGAAGCGGCTCGAAACGTTCCAGGAGTAGATATTGCAACTTTAGATGGCTTGAACGTAGAGCTTTTGGCTCCGGGAACCCATCCTGGAAGGCTTACTATTTGGACGAATTCGGCTTTCGAGAAGCTGGAAGCTGTGTTTGGAGGTGGGCAGTGAGATGAACCCCTATGAGGTCATACGTTATCCTGTCATGACAGAGGTCACAAGTCGCATACTCGAAGCCGAAAACAAACTTGTCTTCGTTGTAAACACATCATCCACAAAAGCAGACGTCAAAAAAGCTGTGGAACAACTCTACGAGGTTGTGGTGGAAAAAGTCAATGTGGTGATAACGTCGAAAGGCGAAAAAAAGGCGTTTGTGAAGCTTCATCCCGACTATAGGGCAGTGGATGTGGCGATCAAACTGGGCATTCTGTAGGAGATGAAGGTTTATGGGTAAGAGAATTCGTGTTCAGAGACGCGGTAGGGGTTCTCCAACTTTTCGGGCATCCTCCCACAAGAGAGTTGCCCCAGCTCACTATCCTGTCTTATCCAAGGAAGAAAGAGTAGGGGTTATTCAAGGTCAAATCTCAGGAATTCTTCATAAGGCTGGGAGAGGATCACCAGTAGCCTCTGTGAGGCTGGAAACTGGTGAAACATTTTATACGGTTGTTCCAGAAGGCGTTTATGAAGGTCAGCCCACGCAGATTGGAAGCAAGGCTTCCATAGACATCGGCAATGTCCTTCCTCTGGGTAGCATCCCAGAAGGCACCATGGTATGTAACATTGAACTTTCACCGGGAGACGGAGGCAAAATTGCTCGTTCTTCTGGAGCGTACGCGACTGTTGTGGGTCACACTCCAGAGGGGACGATGATTAAGCTTCCTTCCGGAAAAACCCGATACGTGGGCGATCTCTGTCGAGCAACTGTTGGGATTATTTCAGGTGCTGGTCGTACTGAAAAACCGTTCCTTAAGGCTGGTGCCAAGTTTCGTTGGAAGCGTTCTAAGGGTCTCAAGTATCCGCGAACTCGAGGTGTTGCTATGGTGGCGGCATCTCACCCATATGGGAGTAGCAAGAGGGGTGGACGTAAAACCACTACAGTTTCTCGTCGAGCGCCGCCAGGTAAAAAGGTTGGATTAATCGCAGCGAGAAGCACTGGGCGTAAGGGAAAGAGAGGATAATTCATTCTGGAAAGGTTTAATAGAATCCAACAAGCCAAGTGAAATGAGGTAAAGAATTTGCCTAAAGAGTTCCTCTATCGTGGTCATGCGTTTAAGGAACTGGAAAGTATGTCGATGGATGAGTTCATTCGGATACTTCCGTCGAGACAACGCCGAAGTCTACATCGTGGACTCTCGCCAGAACAGAGAGTTCTTCTGGAGAATGTGCGGAAGGCGAAGGAAGCGTTGAAAGAGGGACAGAAAGTTGTTATCAAAACCCATGCGCGTGACATGATTATCCTCCCAGAGATGATTGGTGTCACTTTCTTAGTTCATAATGGGAAAGAGTTCGCTTCAGTGGAGATAATTCCTGAGATGATTGGACATTACTTGGGTGAGTTTGCCATCACAAACAAGCCAGTCAAGCATGGAACACCAGGTATTGGAGCGTCACGTTCATCCATGTATGTTCCTCTAAAATAGTGGCGAAAACACTAAGCTAGCATCGGATAACTTTTAGAAAAATTGACGCATTTTTCTAAGGTCAAGCTCGGTAAGCTGGTTCTGTTGGTTCTTTTTTCTCCATTGGAGTGATTTGGGGAAGAGGAATCGGGGGAGGAATGTTTAGGGTTCTGGTGATAATCACGGATTCCAAAAACACAACGTTCGAGATCGACTGAATAACGATCGGTGGTGGAGGCTTCTTCTCCACATAACTGCTGTGAATCTTCTTCAGTTCCTCTTCCTTCCCTTTTATGTGCGCTCTCCCTTTCACGCTTATCTGAGCCACTGGTGGCGTGTAATTTATAGTGAAGACAAAAGGAGCCTCTAACATGCCAGGCTGTTTTTTGTTTATCCCGAGAACGTTGAGATTTGTAGCAATTTTTACAGGTGGAATGGGTTTTCCTATCTCCCAAAGGCGCTCAGCTGAGATGTTGTTTATGAAAACCCTAACTTGTACGTGTGGTTGACTCATTACAGTGTCCTCGTTTACATAGAGCCTTAAGGAAGTTTCAGGATTTAAGTGTATGTTACCCTTCTGCTTCTGTTGGCTTGTACCTCGTGAAACCGCAGTGCCCACAGGCGTAGCGGTCACCGTGGTCTGCCATGAAGTATCCGATTCCGCATCTTTCACAGAACGGGAGTAAACGCTTGAGACCTTCTCCCTCAATCTTATAAAGAGAGAAAAGACCTTTTCTCTTCCTCTTTTTCTTCTCTGCTTTCTTTTTTTTCTCCTTCTTCTCTGGTACCTTTTCCTCTACCTTCTCTTCTTTAACTTCTTCGACTTTCTCGACTTTTTCAACTTTCTCCGCTTTTTCTGCCTTTTTGGCTTTTTCGGGTTCCTTAGCTTTCTCCGTTTTTTCGACTTTTTTCGCCATTATCATTCCTTCTTCTCTTCTGACGGCTTCTCTGACGGCTCTTCTGGTGGCTTTTCTTGCGGCACATTTCTAGCGATAATGTGTTCTGCTTCTACGAGTTTGACTTGTTCAGGAGAATCGTAGAGGTTTGCCTCTCCAACAGCCACCATCGTTCCTGTCTTTGTCTCTACCTTTTTGACGTACAATAGTTCAACGTTTGCCTTGAGTGTTTCAGCCAGTTTTTTTCTTATTTCAAGGCGGGATGGAGTTCCCTTTGTCTCCTCATGTCTCACTTCAAAGGCTATTTCTTTTCTCTTAAGTAAGGGGTTGTATTGTTGTGAGGTGACGTTAATTTTCATGTTGTTACTTCCAGTTGATTGTTGATGTTGATGAGCCTCTCCTTTACTTTAACCTTTCGTATCTTTGAGTTTGTGAAGAATTTTTTGTTTTTGTTGGGTTTGTGGGTTGTTTGTTTTTTTGGGTTCTGTTTTGTTGATGGTTGTTGTTTTTGGTTTTGTTTGGGTTGGGTTTTGGGTGTTTTGTGGTTGATTTATGGGTGGTTTAATGGTGATTTATTGGTGTGGTTGGGTTTTCGATGTCTTGTGGGTCTGATGTTGTGAAGCCCCTGTTTTGTATCTCCATGTAACATGCTCCATTGTTTTTGAACCCCTTCAGCCCACAGACAGAGCATTGGAACTTACTCCAATTTACATATTGTAAGTTATCTTTTGGTTCTTCCTTTTCCATTAGCTCTTCAAGTAAGGTTTCAGTTTCCCAAAGCTTAGACTCAATTTCTTCAATCTTTTTTTGTTCCCAGCTTTCTTCATAAGTGGTCATTCTTCTTCACCTTCTTTTCTTCTGTTTCTAAAATTTTCATTCTAAAGGAATCTACTTGAAAGGCATAAATCCTAGTGAGGATAAGGTCTCTAATACCACTAGACATATCTTTATCTAGGAATTTCAATACCTCACTATATTTGTTATAGACATGAGGAGTTCCTTACAGTAATGATCTTCTCCTTTTTCTCTTGTATTTTCATTTTCTTAACACCTTCTCAAATAATTTGAATACGTTAAAAGAAGTCAACAACCCAAAAAGAACACCAAACGCATGCATGCATGCATGCATGTGGCATCAAATTGTTACGATGTAGTCAGTGTATTCAACTGCAGACCCGTTGATAGTGATAGATTGAAACCAAAATGTAGCACTGTCGGGGGCGTGCGATAGCAGGATATATATGCTATTCCTATCCAGTTTTCATGCGGAGTATTAAGTATTGTTAATTCGTTATACCATTCGTCAAATGATTTGTATCGCACGCTATTCCTCGACAAAGCTGAATAATTGACATCGGTAAGAAATACATTGTAACCATGCGATTTAAGGAAATCAATCTTCTCTTGAATCAATGTTTGCTTGTTATTTCTAGCGAGTTGTGGTTGAATTACAGTCGAATACAGAATTGCAGTTATTGCGATTATCACTAATGCCGTAGCGATAATTGTTTCTTTCGTTCTTTTTGTGAGAAAGTAATGATTATTAGACAATATAAGTCATCTTCCTCTAAATCAATAAGAAGAGTATTGTTTTACTAAAAAAACTTATCGAAGATAAAAAGAAAAAGGGGGTTTGAAAAGGAGAAAAGGAAGGGAACACTACGAAGTATCCTCTGTTCGGGGTATCCTTTTGAAAATGCCTTTTCCAAAATCAGATTTTACTTTTTGAAATTTCTGAAAAAGATTCTTTAACGTGCATGGCTCTCGCTATCTCTTGAGTTTGCCATTCTGAAGAACAGCTTCTCAAGTGTTCAAGCCTATGTTTAAGATTCTTCTTCAATGGTTTACACTCTCCTTCAATTTAGAGATTTGAGAGATACAAAAAGGTTATAGCGAAACCGCAAGAATCGATTAGAATTGTGAGTCAAAAATGAGTGAAGAAATAAAGACTGCATTTGAAGAGATTCGCTATATTGAAGGAATACTCATGGGCTTATTTCTTGGGATTCTAGGAAATCTCTGTGTCTCATTCTTGATAGAAACAATTCATGCTTTTGGAACTACATTTTTCTATACTTGGCTTGTCGTGTTTATTTTGTCTCTAGGAATAACAGTAGTTGTCTCTCTAGTGCTGATAAGACGGATAATAGTGCAAGTATTACGAATACTAGGGATTTTCGATATGGCATATCGAACCTATGGAAGAGAATACACTAAAAAGCAAAACTATTGAAGAACTAATTAGAATTGTGAAGTGAGATTATGCCAAAACAAAAGAAAACAAATATAGATATTGAATTAATGAAAATTCAAATCTATTCTGACCAACGCCATACTAAACTTACACTATTGGTTTCCTTTGTTATCACTTTCTTTGTTGGTTTCTGCGTGCTTTACTATACAATCTTTTATACAAATTTAGGTAATCCAAATGCATTAATCATTTGGCAAGTCGGAATAACAGCTGTAGCGATTTCAACCTTTATCTTTCTTGTGGTTATCTTGTGGTATTATGTAAAAGACATCAAAAGAATTTCGGCAATGATAGAGATGGTCGAAGAAGGAAAACCATTAGGCAAATTAGAAGATTTATCAAGAAAGAAAAAACAGTCAAACTAACTCTTTTTTCCAAAATTCAAAAACGGATTTTCTGATTTCAGAAAAGGATTCTTTAACCCAAGAAAAGTGAAACTTATCTTACTCTTCAGCTTCTATGTCTTCATCATCTGTTTGTTGGTAGTACTCATAGTCTAATTCTTCTTCCTCTCCTTCTTCAGCTCTTTGAATGATTATCCTTTTGATAGAAAGAGGACCATATATCTCTAAGATTTCTGTATCTTTAACAAGTGAACCACAATAGCCCTCTTGCATTAGTCTGTGAGTTCCTAAGTCCTTAACTTTCTTCTTCTTCTCTTCTTCTGTCAAGGAATCCCATGAAACTATCCTATGATCTTTAGGGCAACCATAAGGGCACTTCATTGTCTTCTCTCCTTTCTATAATAATCTTCTTTCCTTCTCCAAGACTGTACTTCATAATCTTCTTCTCTCTTCTTTAGATAATCTAACACAATTTTCAAAGATTCCAGTGGAGTTTCAGATAATAATTCTTGTGTGCCTAGACCTAACTTACTTAATTCCTCTGATTTCAAACTAAGTTTTACAAAGCTGGAATCGTTGCTGTTTAAATTATTTTTTAAGTGTTCTGGCTTTGAAGTCTATTATCGTTATGCCTACAACTTCATTGTCTGCTATCCTATATACGACTCCGTCTTCAACTTCAACGCTGTCTTTAGCTTCTCTTGGCTTTCCAAAACTAATGCAAAGTGCATCTGCTTCTTCATCCTAGTCGAAATCGATTTTTTTAAGGCTTATTGCGACTTTCTCCAAATTACATCGCCCTTAACCTTAAGCCAAATTTGATTGTAGAAGGTTACCTTATTGTTTTCTTTTTCCTCCTATGAATTCTTTGAACCATTGTTCAGCCGTTTCTAATGGTAGTAGTTGTGGCGGGTTCTTGAAGGCGTATGCTGAGAGGCTTATAAGTGAGCCACAAGTTTTTCTGTCAAGTGCGATTTTGACCCCTCTTATAACGTCGAGCATCACTGAACCTGCGTTTGGAGCATCAACCGTACTTAGTCGCAGATCTAGTTGCATAGGAGTCTTCGCAAAATAGAATCCCTTTATCCAGAAGTAGCTGTCTCTGCGGTTGCCCAGAAAGTCCACATAGTCTGTTGAACCAGCCACAACTGCCGCCTTATATGGCAAAGAAGCCTCCACCGACTTCGTCTTCATAGCCCTTTTAGCCTCCCTAGACCGTTCCAATGTATCAAGAGATTCTGTTCCTCCACCAACATCCAATTGATAAGTTTCAGCAATGCGCACCCCTTGGTCCGCTAAGGCTCTGAGAAGAAGTTTGTGAAGTATCGTCGCGCCCACTTGGTCAACTAAGTCATCGCCAACCACTGGCAATTTCGCCTCTCTAAAGCGTTTTTCCCATGCAGCATCACTGGCGATTAGAGTTGGTGTAGCGTTTATGAAGGCACATCTGGCTTCCAACGCACTTTCCGCATACCATCTCGACGCTTCAACAGCACCGCTGGGAAGAAGATTAATCACCATATCTGCTTTGCTTTCTCCGAGTTTTTGCGCCACATCAACCTCTTTTTTCAATTTGCTGATTCTAACGACGTTCTTTAGGTATTCGCCCACGCCGTCTAAGACTGGACCTCTCAAAACTTCAACATCTAAATTTGGTACATCCGCAATTTTTGGGGCGTTATTTGGCTGAGAAAAAATCGCCTGCGAAAGGTCTTTTCCAACCTTTCTTTCATCGATGTCAAATGCTGCTACAAATTCTACATCCTTTGGGTGGTAGTCGCCTACAATGAGGTTTTTAAGTCCTAAGGCTTCGCTTTCTTTTCCAGCATCTCTGTAATAGTGGACGCCTTGAACTATTGCAGAAGCACAGTTTCCCACACCAATTAATGCAACCCTAATCCGAGACATACAAGCACACCTTCTGGTAGTGAAGAATCTTGCCAAGATATAACATGATTATGCTCATAAGGTTTAACGTTCACTTTACAATCTAGTAAGGTTGATGATGGAAGGGTGATTTAGTTGGAGGAGAAGGCTTGGCTGGATGTTGCAGTTTTTCGGTGTCCACGTTGCCAACGTTACTATGCGGATGCTTCTTGGTATGTCGCTGAACTCGAGTCAGACATTGAATGCGGAACTTGTCATGAACTATTCAACACAAATAAGCAATTAACTGATCGTGCCCTCTTAGAATTTGGAATCGACGATAAAGGTAAGGTCTTAAATGTCAAAATGATCAAGCATATTACAAAATAAGTGAGATTTAAAATCGAACTCCACAACTCAGAAGTGACTACTTATTAAGTTTTTCAATTGGAGTGTAGGTTTCCTTTATGGCGGATCGCTCTAAGACATCTCTCCACAATTCCAAACCTTTAGGCGTTCTCCACTTCTGCGGCGTTGAAATACCCAGGATCACTAACTTTTCATCCCTTTTGATTTTTTCTGCTGTGATGCACTTTCCTGTTTCAGGGTGTACTGGCACTATGATATCGGGTGCAAGGGCAACAAGTTTACCGTCTCGATAGGCAGCGAGAATCTCGTTCTTCGCTTTAAACTCAAACATTGAGCCTTCATATTCATGCATTCCTTTAAGCGTGGTCCTTGTCCATGTAAAGCCAGCCTCCGTCCTTCTCTCGATCTTGTCCACCTTGCCTTCGAAGAGTTTGAAGCCGCCGGTCTCTTTGAGCACCGCCTTTATCGGCTCAACAGTTTTCCTCAATATCATCCCAACTCTAATAGATGTGGAAAGAGAACGCGGAATCGGAGAGGTTTTCACCTGTTTTCCAGTTAGAATCCTTCGGGCTGTGTAGGCATTGTGACCCCACTCAGTAGCGAGGGTTCGAGCGATTCTCTCCGCCGACTTGGAATCCTGTGTCTCCTTCACTATGACCACGTTTCGAGCGTGAAGGTCAGCAACAACCATAGGCGCCAACAGAATGTCGTCTATCGTGTAAACCTTTAGATGAACCTCTGGAACCGCTCTCCCCGCTCCATCAGCGTCCACAACTGGTATCCCCCGTCTAGCCGCCACATCAACAGCAGCTAACGTGTTAAATCCTCCGAGCTCAACGGGAATTACTGCATAAAACTTTTTCTTTGCGTACTGTTCGAGTGTTTGAACCGTTTTAACCGCAGCATCACTGTCGTATCCCACCGAGGTTGTGGCACCCACACATGCGAAATTCACAACTAGAGCGTCATCAGGCACATCGTCGGGGTCAACAAGATTTACCACTCGACCATCCTTAACCAGTCTGTCGACAATTTCATATCCCATTTCTGGGTCTCCACCACCGCCCGCTGAGAAAATAGCAGCACCATTAACAAGGTCCATCAAGTCTTGGCGACTCAGTCTTCTCAATCAACATACCCAATTCAGTTTGTGTGCGACTACGCAAATAGAATTTTCTTATCTTAAGTGGTTAAACTCTTGTAGAAGTTTGTTTCGTGAGTTCAATTACCGTAGAGTAAAAAACAGAAGGGTTGCGTGCTTCATTTTGGGTGAGCCCCTTTTGAGAGAGAAAGGAGAGAAAAAATCTTACTTTGGCACGCACCCTTCAAGTATTTTCTATTAAGGTCGAATATTTGTGTCTAACGGGTTTGCTCGTCTAAACGCCTGAGAATAAAATCATATCTTAAGGTCGACGGGTAAAGTTGAAAAACATAAGTTTCAATTATATGGGCTTGTATAGTTTCGTAAGCAAGTGGTGAAAAAGCGGTGCCAACTTCTGACAAGTTCGAGATAATCAGCGAAATGGCGAAACGTCGAGGTTACTTCTGGCCCTCCTACGAAATCTACGGAGGAGCAGCCGGCTTCTACACCTTTGGTCCCTTAGGTTCGATGCTCAAACGAAAAATCGAAGACAAATTCCGAAAATTTTTCACACACAACCTCAACATTATCGAAATCGAATCTTCAGTGATCACACCAGGAAAGATATTTGAAGCCTCTGGACACGTGGACCATTTTAGAGAACCATTGGTCGAATGCAAAAAATGCAAACGCAAGTTCGGGGCTTTTCACATCCTTCAAGAAGTCGCTGGGATGAGCGACACCGAAACCGAGAAACTGAACCTCAAAGAGTTAATCAACGAAATCAAGAAACGCAATGTACATTGCCCAGAATGTGGAGGAAAATTCAATGAAGCCAAACATTTCCTGACGATGTTCACAACAACAATCGGACCATACTCTGAGGCTATCGGATACGGTCGCCCCGAAGCCGCTCAAGGGATTTTTGTAGAATTTAGACGCCTATACGACTACGCTCGAGAGAGTCTTCCCTTCGGCGTCTTTCAAATCGGTCACGCACTACGTAACGAAATCTCGCCGAGGCAGGGTCTAATCAGACAGAGAGAATTCACGATCATGGACGTGGAGTTCTTTTTTGACCCCAAAGAACCGAAGTGCCCCCTACTGAAGGAAGTAGAAAACGAAACCCTGAGAATAGTGACGGCTGAAGCCAAATTAAAAGGCAAAAAAGACTCCATAGAAGTCACGGTTAAGGAAGCCCTGAAACATGGGTACGTTAAGGCTGAGTGGCACGCGTTCTTCATGGCTCTGTCTAAGCGTTTCCTGATGGAGCTCGGAGTGCCAGATGACAAACAACGTTTCATGGAAAAGTTGGAGTGGGAAAGAGCCCACTACTCCGTACAAGGTTTCGATCAAGAAATCTATCTAGACAGATGGGGATGGGTGGAAGTCTCAGGTCACAACTACCGCACAGACTACGACTTAAAAAGACACATGGAGTTCAGCGGCGTCGACATGAAAGTCTTCAAAGAATACGACAAGCCAGTTTTGAAAGAAGAGATAACCATCCAACCAGTCATGTCTAAAATAGGTCCAGTTTTCAAAGACAAAGCCCCAGAAGTTATCAAGCTCTTGTCCAGTGCTGAGCCTCACAAAGTCGAAGCGTCACTAAAGAGCAAAGGCTTCTACACGATTGGGGCTTTCAAAATTCTTCCCGGACACGTGCAAATAGTTCATAGGAAAGTGAAGGAGGAAGGAAGACGATTCATCCCCCACGTGATAGAGCCGAGCTTCGGCTCTGATCGACTCGTCTACATAGCCTTGGAGTATGCCTATAAGCAGAAAAGAGGGCGAGTTCTGCTGAATCTCCCACGAGACCTTGCACCCGTACAGATAGGTGTTTACCCCCTTGTGAGCAAAGATGAATTACCTGAAAAGGCGAGAAGAGTCTATCAGATGCTGACGGATGAGGGATTTACGGCAGAGTACGACGAGTCCGGGTCTATTGGGAGACGTTACGCACGTGCTGACGAGGTAGGAACCCCGCTTGGGTTAACAGTGGACTATCAAACCCTCAAAGATGACACTGTAACCATACGTGACCGTGACACTTGGAAGCAGGTTAGAAACGCTATTGAGAAGCTTCCTAAGTTGCTTCGTGCCTACTTCATATACAAAGTGGATTTTGAAGGCTTGGGACAACCAATTAAAGGTTAAACGGGGTTCTCTCTTTCGCTATGCTTTTTAATACTTCGTTATATCTTATGTTAGAAAACCCTAAAGAACTTCAGAGGTCGGCGTCCATGGTTTTTCCAGTGGAAACCGAACAACGAGTAAAACGGAGAGCGCTCAGCGTTTGTCAAGATCATCTACGAAAGGTGCTAGACACCGCCCGCAAGGTTCCCCTTGTAGTAGACTCGTTTTCAAAGGGTGACAAAAACCTAACACGCCAACTCTTCAGTGAAATCAAGAAGTCTGAGGATGAGGTGGATGTGGCGAGGCGAACGGTTTCACAAGAACTCGCCGAAATAGGAGCTATCCTGATTAGTCGAGAGGATTTCCTGCGTTTCACGAACTTGACAAGCGAAATCGCAGACTTCTGTGAGGGCATAGCCTTTCGATTGCTGGAAATTATGGAGCGAGGCTGGGAAGTGCCCAAAGACCTAAAGGAAGGATTAAAGAAACTCTCAGACGGTGCTTTTGAAGCAGTCTCGAAACTTCGGGAAACGGCAATGACCCTAAGCTATGGGTCAACCAAAACACTGGAAAAAGCTAGGGAAGTAGAAGTCGCCGAACGAGCGGTGGATGACCTCTACAGGGAGTTAGAGGTAAAAATCATTAGTAGTTCCCTTGAAATTCCTGCTCTACTTTTGCTGAGAGATGTCATTCAACTTTTAGAAGACGCCGCTGACAAAGCCGAAGACGCGTCTGATGCCGCTCGCGCACTAGCCTTCGCAATGTAAAAAGTGGAAAAGATGCCCGACAAAATTGAAACGGAATTCATCGAAAATTTTCTTGTAGTTTGGAATCCAGAAAAGGGTTCGGAACTCTACAAACTCGGCTTCTACGGAAAACCCGTAGGCATTCCCAAACCAAAGATCTCGGATTTCAATGTTCCCCTAATTCTCGACCTTATGGAGGGTCTCTACTTATTGGAAAAGGAGATTATCACCATTTTGGAGGGACCGAAGAAGGCTAAGGTCAGTTTCGAGAAGTTGCGCAAAAGAGCCAGAGGACTGTATGATGAGTTTGACCTCAAATACGCTGTTTATCGGGACCTGCGTGACAGTGGACTGATTGTTACGCCAGGTATAAAGTATGGATGCGATTTTGCCGTTTACAAGCATGGACCAGGCGTGGAACACGCACCATACATGGTTTCAGTGAAAAAAACAAAAGATGAGGTTACAGCGACGGAAATCGTGAAGGCTGGACGACTCGCCACCACGGTGAGAAAAAGATTCATAATAGCCGTACCTGACCTAGGAACGGAGAAGATTCAGTATCTCATATTCAAGTGGTTCAAAGCTTAAATGAGCATCTCAATAAACGAGTCCATTTTTATGTAAGTTGACGAAGGCTTTCTGCGATGGCGCCTCTACGGTTAAGATTATGAACTAAAAGGTTTAGTCGATAGGGGCTTCTTAACGTTCTGGTTATCTCCGAGAAGATGAAGCTTGGACGCAAAAAGAAGTCTCTGAAATACTCGTGAATCATGCATTTAATCGTGTCAAAGGGCACAGTGTCTGGGGAAATCTCGCTCACACAAACACCAGTTTCCCAGTACTGATCTGCATCTAATATGCCCGCGACTTGGAGTTCATCCCAAAGGTCGGTTCCTGGAAAAACTCCGAGTATGTTGAATTGAGGGACATCCAAGCTTAGTTTTTGGGCAAATTTAAGGGTATTTAGAATTTCCTCTTTGGTTTCTTTGGGGGCACCTAGTATGAAGGAGCCCACTATAACGTCAACTCCAGCTCTTCTAGCGGTCTTCACAGCATCTTCAGCCTGTGCAGGGGTCGCTTGTTTGTTGTAGTAATCTAGAACTCGTTGGCTGGCGCTCTCAATTCCATAGTAAACCATTATACAACCCGCTTTCACAGTCTCCCTCAACATTTCATATGAACAGTGATCAACCCGCATCTCACAAATCCATTCAATATTCATCCTCTCTCTTCTGATCTCTCGACAGAGCTCGATCACCCTCTTTGAGTTTGTAGCGAAACTGTCGTCCACAAACAAAAACTGACTATAACCCTCGCTTACCAGCAAATGTAACTCATCCATGACACCCTTCACCGACCTTCGTCTCCAGAGGTTGCGAGCAAACTTGCAACACCCACAAAAACGACACCGATAAATACATCCACGAGAAGAAATTATTGTAGTGAATTTTTTGGGGGCGACATTTAGTCCAGCCACAGTCGAGTGATATTCTACGTCTAACAGCTTACGATCTGGGAAGGGTAAAGAATCAAGATTCCTTATCAGCGGACGATCTGGTGTTGATACAACTCTATTGTCATTTCGATAGGTGACACCCAATATACTTTTAAGATCATCTTCCTTTCCCAAACACTTTGCGATTTCAAGACTTGCCTCTTCACCTTCTCCTCGAACAACCACATCCACCCAAGGATAAGTCCTGAGAATCCTTTCAGCGTTGAAGGTGGCATGATAATTACCAAAAACTATTGGCAAGTCAGGATTTTCCCTTTTAACCTTCCGTGCAATAATTGCAGCAGTGCGCCCTGAACTGCTCAGTGTGGAAAAACCTAGAAGGTCAGGATTTTGATGCTTCGCCCAGTCCACTGCAGCTTTCACGGACATGTTTTTGGCTGCTTGGTCTAGAACAGAAACCTCGATTCCCTTCTCCTTCAAAGCTGAGGCAACGTATAAAATACCTAGTGGAGGCCAAGAACCAATAGCCTTATGTTTCTCACACGTAGGAAGTTCAACGTTGGGACTGGGGTTTATGAAGCAGAACTTCATTTTTCTCTACTGGTTCCTATTTTTCAGAAGGCATTAATTTGTATTGCCCACCGTTACTTAAGTTCTGCCGACACCTTGTTCTACGTGTTCTTTCAACTTCGTTTTCCTTTTTCCTTTTGTTTTTAACTTTTTTCAAGTAAAACTGCCATTAGCTTGTTTTTGCTGTGAAATCATGGTTTATGTTTCAAAAGTGCTAACCATACACATTCTTTACTAAATTATCTCTCGATTATTATGAATTCGTTGCTTTAAAGAAGAATTGACTTGGTATCTTGAACAATAAGAAAGCGACAGACTTATTTATTTTACATTTCTTAAACATATATGAATTCGTTATCAAGATAATTTAAACGAGAATGTGGGTGAGCCAGAAGTGGCCAGCCTCTTGGTCGAGTTCAACTGTCCCGAGCATGGCTTAGAACGTTTTAGAATAAAAATCGTAAAGCGCTTTAACATGAACCCCGACACAATACTACCGAGATTCAGAACAAGGCCTAAAGCTGGAGATATCAAGTTCCTCGCAATAGGAAGAAACGTAACAAACACCGACGTCCAAAGATATTTCACGAATTATTTCCGTGAGAAAGGTTTATGGGATCAAATACTACGGATGAGATTAATTTAGAATGGCATTGAGTCAATGAATTCCGATGTTGTCGGCTGATGTTTTGATTAGAAAAGAATCTTGACCTACTGGAAGAGTTTTATGGATGAGTAAATATTTAGGGTGAGTTAGTAGTAGTGAAAGAGGATAAGCGATGTCGTCTACTTCCATTGAAGATATCACAAGTGGTTGCTGCGAAGGAAAAACTGTAGACGTTAAGGGGTGGGTCTATCGCAAGAGAGAGAGCAAGGATGTTATCTTCCTTGTTATACGTGATGCCACAGGCATCATCCAATGTACAGTGAAAAAGAAAAACCCAATGTGGGATGTTGCAGAGAGGGTCACGATCGAATCCTCAGTCTTATTGAGCGGGACTGCGAGAAGAGACAGAAGGGCTCCAGGAGGTTTTGAAATTTCTGTCAAGAAACTGGAGATAGTTGGGCTTGCCGAAACTTTTCCGATTACAAAGGACCTAAGCGAGGAGTTTCTACGAGACGTTCGACACTTGTGGCTTCGAAGCCGCAAGATGAACACAGTAATGAAAGTGAGAAGTGAGGTTTTACGAATTATCGACGATTTTTTTAGAAGCAGAGATTTCATTGAGGTTTCACCACCAATGTTTATCTCCAGCGCTGTAGAAGGCGGAGCAACCCTCTTCGGCTTAAAATACTTTGATGATCAACTCTATTTGACGCAAAGCGCTCAACTGCATCTCGAAGCTCTGATTTATTCTTTGGAGAAGGTTTATTGTGTTGCTCCTTCTTTCAGGGCTGAGAAGAGTCGAACTATAAGGCACTTGACTGAGTACTGGCATGTTGAGGCTGAATGGCCCTTCGCTGACCTTGATGACTTGATGCGCTTGGAAGAAGACCTAGTAAGTTATGTATGCCACAAGACCGTTGAAAACTGCAAAAACGAAATGGAGAGATTAGGGGTAAACGTTTCAAAATTGGTTGCCGTTAAGACTCCTTTTCCGAGGATTACCTATTCAGAGGCTATTGAAAGGTTGAATTCGAAGGGTTTCAAAATCAAGTGGGGCGAAGACTTGGGCTTTGAAGAAGAGAAGGCTATGGCGGATGATGTTGGCGGGCCGTTCTTTATATATGCTTATCCGACTCGGATTAAGGCGTTTTACTGCAAAACCTATCGGGATAACCCAGACCTCGTGATGTCAAAAGACATGCTTGTTCCAAGAATTGGTGAGATATCCACGGGTGGTGCGAGAGAGGATGATAAGGAGAGGTTGCTTGAGAGGCTTAGAGAGTTCGGTTTAAGCGAAAAAGATTACGACTGGTACATTGACTTGAGGCGTTATGGAACCGTGCCACACGTAGGCTTTGGATTAGGAGTCGAAAGACTGCTCGCTTGGATGCTCGACCTGGAAAACATAATGGATACCATTCCGTTTCCGCGAACTATCAGAAGATTCTACCCATAACGTAAAGGTGTTTACGGAGAACTCGCTGACAGCATGTCTAATCCCAGAAACATGATTGCTTCAAAGTCCGATATTTCTATGAAGAGAGTAAGGGGCACTCTTCTTCTCAAAATAAATCCGGAAAAACCCGAAATCGACAAGATTCGAATCGCAGCGAAAGTAATCAAAAGTGGCGGTGTTGTCGCCTTTCCAACAGAGACGGTTTATGGTCTTGGTGCAGACGCCCTTAATTCAGAAGCGGTGATGAAGGTTTTTAAGGCGAAGAATCGGCCTGCAGACGACCCCATAATTGTTCATGTAGCCAAAAGAGAAGATGTGTATCGGCTGGCGAGAAGTGTTCCAGAGGCTGCTGAGAGGCTTATGAGTAGGTTTTGGCCGGGTCCACTAACTCTGGTGTTGAAGCGGTCCAAGATTGTGCCTGACATAACGGTTGCGGGCTTAGACACCGTGGGCGTCAGAATGCCTAGCAATGAAGTTGCTCTTGCTCTGATTAGAGAATCAATGACTCCGATTTCTGCTCCCAGCGCAAACCTCTTCGGCAAGCCAAGCCCCACAACGGCGGAACACGTCATAAACGACCTTGCGGGAAGAATCAACGTGATATTAGATGCCGGACCCACAAAAATCGGGGTAGAATCAACTGTCATTGACATGACGACTCCGATTCCTCGGATTTTGAGACCTGGAGGAACACCCTACGAGAGGTTGAAGAGCGTTTTGGGCGATGTTGAGCTGCATCCAATTGTGATGGCGAATAGGAAAATGCGTGTAGTAAGGGCGCGTTCGCCTGGGATGAAGCATAGGCACTATGCTCCAGACGCCGAGATGGTTGTTGTTGAAGGAGAATCTGCTAAGGTTATTAAAAGGGTTCTGGAACTCGCCACTCTGTATATGGCGGAAGGTAGGAGAGTTGGTGTATTAACCACAAATGAGAACCAATCACGATATAATGCAGATATTGTCAAGTCTCTTGGAAGCCGAGAGAACATGGCAACCATTGCTAAGAATCTCTTCAGGCTTCTCCGAGAGTTCGATCAAGAGAAAGTCGATATAATCATAGCAGAGGGAATAGCTCCGCAAGGCTTGGGACTAGCGGTGATGAATAGACTCAGGAGAGCTGCAAACTTCAACATAGTAAAAGCCAGTTAATTTCGGTTGAAGCTGACCTCCCATGCAAATTCTTTTCTTCCATAGTCTGAACTATTTCTGCGATCAGAAGACTCTGCACATAAATCCTGTGAACTTGGATTTTATTGCTACTCTTTTTTTGGTAACGCCACAAAATTCTTATCAATTAGTAAGTGGAACTTTGATTTGGGCTGTCTGATGCAGCACTTTTCTTATGCGTACACAAGCAAAATTAGAAATGAGTTCAAACAAAAAGACTTAAGGTAAGATGAGAAAGAACTTTATTCTTTTACAATGAAACGTGTGACAATTGCTAGGGCAAGTCCTAAACCTACAGTCCACAGCATCCAAGAAATCCAGAGAGTCTCAACAAACCCTAAATTACTAACTTCAATAACACCTAAATAATCGACAAGAAAAGTAACGATGAATGACAACCAAAACAATGCCATTACGATAAGCCAAATTTTATCAGATTTCTTCATTTTGATTTTACCTTACCTCTATTCCCAGCGCCAAACTTTTCTGCCCATGAGAGATTCTGGAAGTACAAAGAACAAGCCCCAGCTAGCCACTCCTATAACCTGTACCAGGTCTGATAGGGACAATGGAACCAGATGAAACATAGATGCGGTAATCGGTATGTAAGTTATACCAATTGTGCTTACTATTGACGTTATTTCGGCGATTACGAAGAATTTGTTTTTGAGAGCACTTCGTCCCATTCGCCAGACGCTACGTTTCTCTGAACGACAATTCCAAACAACAAACAATTCGAACATGGCTGCCTGCACAAAAGCCGTAGTTCTTGCTTCATCTAGACTCGCCAATCTTGCTAAATCTGCTGGTGAACCAGGTATTGGTACATTTGGCCACCCCCACGGATGAGTTGGAAATATGTAATAGTTTAAAATGAAAAGGAGTATTGTTCCAGTAGACTGCAAGATAAAAGATGTTATAATGAACGCACCCATCCCATGTAATATGCCTTCACCTGGCTTACGCGGTTTGCGTTTCATCACGTCTTCATCCGGTGGGTCTGTAGCCAGCGACACAGCCGGCGCGCCGTCTGTGACCAAGTTTATCCAAAGGAGCATGGCTGGAAGTAGTGGCAGCGGGAACAGTATATCTCCACTTATTCCGCCTAGTCCAGCGAGTATGGCGAAGGTTCCTATAACCAAGACCTCGTCGAAGTTGCACGATATCAGGAATCGAGCGTATTTGCGAACGTTGTCGTAGATGACTCTGCCTTCTTCCACAGCCTTAACAATAGTTGCGAAGTTGTCGTCTGTGAGAATCATGTCAGAGGCTTCTCGGGTCACGTCTGTGCCAGATATACCCATAGCCACGCCTACGTCGGCGCTTTTGATGGCTGGAGCGTCGTTGACCCCATCACCTGTCATGGCTACAATGTGACCCTTCTTCTTTAGCGCCTTGACTATACGCAACTTGTGCTCCGGTGACACACGAGCGTAAACAGCCACGTTCTCAACGATTTTCTCGAATTGTTCGTCACTCATCTTATCTAACTCAGCGCCAGTTAGAACAAGGCTATCTTCTTTCATAATTCCAATTTCTTTCGCCACGGCAATGGCTGTGAGTTTGTGATCCCCGGTTATCATGACAGCCTTTATTCCAGCATCCAGACATTTTTTGTTGGCACCAATAGCTTCTTCCCGTGGCGGGTCAATCATGCCCTCTAAACCGACGAAGACCAAGTTGTTTTCGAGTGACTCCTCATCGAACTCTTTCTTAGTTCCGGGTAGCTTCTTAAACGCCATTCCTAGTACGCGTAGGGCGTCGCTGGCCAGTTTCTCATTGGTCTCTAAGATTTCTTTTCTTTTGACATCGGTCAGTTTCTTTTCTTTGCCGTTTTCCAAAACGTGTGTGCACCGTTCTAGAATGATTTCGGGAGCGCCCTTCACGAAAGCGATTTGCTCTTCTTCAGGGGTTAAATGAACTGTAGTCATGCGTTTCCTCTCTGAAGTGAACGGACCCTCCCAAACACGCGGGTACATTTTCTCCAACTCAGCCCGTTCTAATCCCGCTTTGGCTGCAGCCACTATGAGAGAGCCCTCGGTGGGGTCGCCCATAATTCTCCAAGTGCCATTTTCATTTTCGAGGATGGCATTGTTGCACAGTGCACCTATGGTCAACAGTAGTGAAAGGTCCTTGTCTTCTTTGGGATTAAACGAATCGGCGCTGTGGCGAAACTCACCTTTTGGTTCGTAGCCGACTCCTGTCACTTCAATTGTCTTGCCGTTATTGAATATTCTTCGCACAGTCATTTCACCCTTAGTCAGAGTGCCTGTCTTGTCTGAACAAATGATGGTAGTGGCTCCAAGGCTTTCTGCTGAAGACAACTTTCTGATTATGGCGTTGCGTCTTGCGAACTCTCGAGCGCCCAAGGCTAATCCAATCGTTACTATGGCAGGCAACCCTTCTGGAACAACCGATATCGCCAAGGATATCGACGTCATAAACGCATCTAGTGTTGCTTCAATAAGTCCAGTGATGCCTGTAATCAAAGCCTCTTCAGCAAACACCTCAAGCACAAAAATAATCAAAGAGAGAACCAAAACAACTTTCGCAATTTTTTTGGCGAATCTATCCAATCTCTTTTGGAGCGGAGTTTCCTCTTCTTCGGCGGTCTGCACAAGTTCGGCGATTTTTCCAAACTCCGTGCTCATGCCGGTTGAAGTTACAACAGCTTTTCCTCTGCCATAAATCGTGTGAGTTGCCATGAAAAGCATGTTCTTTCTGTCGGCGACAGGCGTTTCTGCCTTGAGGGTGACAATGTCTTTGTTAACAGGAGTGGATTCACCTGTTAAAACAGCCTCATCCGCTTTCATTTCGATAGATTCAATGAGTCGTGCATCAGCGGGAACAGTGTCTCCAGACTCAAGAATTAATAGGTCGCCGGGCACTATTTCCTTAGCGGGTATGATTACTTCTTTGCCGTCGCGCATCACTCGCGCTTTAGGCGCAGTTAGCTTCTTCAGGGCTTCTAAGGCTTTTTCAGCTCGGTACTCTTGAATGAAACCAGCAACCGCCACAAGAATGACTATGATGCCAATGATTATGGGGTCCGTGTAGATTTCGAGAACGCTCTTTTGGGTGCCTATTGATTCATAATACCCTACTATGGCTGAAAGTATTGTGGCGATGATGAGTAGCATTATGAAAACGTCTTTGAACTCTTCGAGGAACATCTGTAGGGCTGTTCTTCGCTTTTTTTCCTTCAACTCATTGTATCCGTACTCACTCAGTCGGCGTTTGGCTTCCTCATCACTCAAGCCTTTCTCACTGGCTTGTAAGGTGCCTATGACTTCCTCGGTTTTCATGGCGTGCCATTCGTGGCTCAAGTCAACCGCCTGCTTTTAACTCAACCGTACAATCTCAACATTTAGCATTTTAAGGCATCCTTGTTCCCTAAAAAGATTTCTTTCAGTTAATGCTCGTTTTTCTATAGCCGCCAAAAACGTTGTAATAAGGATTGCTGAAGACGTAAAATAACTTTATAAATTAGGTGCCGCTAAACAATTCGGCTAAAAGCTTTCAATAAGTCCACGCATTGAGTGTGATCAAAATGCTGTTTGAGCCGTGGTTGATAGCACCGTTCTCAGCTCTAATCTCGATTCTAGTTGGACTCTACTTCTACCGTTATGTAAACAAACAAGACAGTGGAACTAAAAGGATGCAGGAGATTGCTTCTGCAATAAGGGAAGGCGCAAATGCGTTTCTAAAGAGAGAATACACAACAT
>Ga0315314_1000865_pt1 | contig 29705 bp, 25 predicted proteins | sample TDP9_MG_FD_203631 | JGI IMG/M metagenome (GOLD analysis project Ga0315314, IMG submission 203631) | Freshwater sediment microbial communities from Lake Towuti, South Sulawesi, Indonesia - TDP9 | ecosystem: Environmental > Aquatic > Freshwater > Lake > Sediment | place: Indonesia: South Sulawesi... | reverse complement strand
ATTGAGAAAACCTACGAATACGCAACAAGAACAAGAAATAGATTCTTTGCTGCTTATGCTGATATGTTGAATGCAATGGTTTTCAGAGAACAGAAGAACTGGGAACCGTCCATTCAGCACTTCGAAAAAAGCCTTCAAGGACACAAAGCCCTAAACGCACAAAAACGGTATGTGGTCCAATTCGCTGAACTTCTATACGAATACGGCTTAATGCACCTAGCAAGAAACGAAGAAGGCGACAAAGAAAAAGCATACTCACTTCTAAACCAAGCACTGGAAATATACCAAAAAATAGACGCGAAAAAGAAGATAGAAAAGGTAATATCGAAAAAGAAATTCCTCACAGCCTAAGATTCCAGCTAAGAACCATTAGGGTATATAATGTATGACCTTTGGCGCCGGGTGTGGGATTTGAACCCACGAGGCCTTCCGGCCACAGACTTAGCAGGCCTGCCCCATACCAGGCTAGGGTAACCCGGCTTACGGATTGGATTGGTCAAGCTGAGCTAATGCGTTTCTGCTCATTAACATTTCTGTCGGCGTTCTGATTCCTTCTCTTGGTTTATCTCCTGTTTGGAGGGTTCTGAGACAGGCTTTTCTCGCGTTAGGACGTATAGTCCAGACATCAGTAGAAGAGCTCCGATCGCTTGCAGTGGGGTTGTGGTTTCGCCAAGAAGATTCCATGCCAGGATTGCTGCAAAGAAGGGGGCTGATAGTTCAGTCAATGCAACTTGGCTTGCTTTTACCCGTTTTAGTCCTTCGTAGTAGAAGATGTATCCAAGTCCGACGATCACGCCTAAGAGCATCTGGTAGAAGGAGCTTAGAGCGAACTGGCGCAGAAAAAAAAGCATAGGCAAGAATACCGCAGACGCGATCAGGAACCTGTAACCCACTATAACTACGCTGTTGACCTCTCCAGCCAGTTGCTTGCCGGGCACCGCAACGATAGCCCAACCCAGCATTGCCAAGAATACCACAGCGTCACCGAGATTTCCAAGTTTCAGCTGGTTCAGATTCTCAGCTGTTCTGCCAGTGATCAAGATGACTGCCAAACCAATCAGTACGCCGGCTGCAAGGTCGCGTCTATGCAGCTTCTCCTTCAAGAAGAAAGAGCCGAAGATTGCGACGAAGAGGGGTTGCAGATGCGCTATCAGGGTGGCATTTACAGCGAAGGTTTGGGTTAGTCCGAAGAAGTACAGTAAGGGTGCAAACACGGTGCCTAGCAGACCTACAAACAGAGAGTTGCCTATGTTTCTCCTGTTGAGTTTCAGGCGTTCTCCTTTGACAATGAGGTATGCGAATGCCGTCAGCGTCGCGTAGAATACTTCTGAGGCGGTCACTTGAACGAAGGTTAAGGACGAGAACAGCATCTTTCCAAGAACAGCCTCAAATGCCCACATACCCCCTGCTGCGACCCCGAAGAAGACTCCCAGAACCTTCTGATTCACCATGTACGGGTCACCATCCTTCAGTCTCCTGCGAAACACATAAGACCCTTGGATTATTATGTCTGTGTGCTTGGAATGCGCGTTTCTTGACTTTGTCTAGGTGTGAAGAACGAGTATGATGGGCAGCTACGTCCTGGATCTAGCCAGAAGTAGAAAGACCGTCAGAAGATTCTTGCCAAGTGAGTTGGATCTAGGAAGTGTCTTTGTAGCCCTTGAAGCTGTTTGCCAAGCCCCATCTGGCGCCATTTCACAACCGTGGAGGTTCATCGTAGTCACGGATTCCCAGGTAAAGAAGAAAATAAGAGAGGCGTGTGAGGCTGGGGAGAAGGAATTCTACTCAAAGGTTAGGGGGAACTCAGAGAGTGGCTGCTTAGGAGGGGTTTCAGCTGGAAGAAACCATTCCTAGAAGAGGCGCCTACGCTGATTCTGGTATTCTCGGAAAAGAAGAAGCCCTATTCCAGAGAATCCGTCTGGCTGGCAATAGGTTATATCTTGCTCGCCCTTGAAGAACAGGGGCTGGGAACCGTAACCCATACACCTTCATCCATAGAGAAAGCTCAAGAGGATATGGACATAGCAAAGGGTTTCAGACTTGAGGCGATACTCCCTGTAGGAGTCTCAGCGGACGAGAGGGCTAAGGAACCAAGATTGGGTCTCGACAAGGTCACGTGTCTGAACACCTGGGGACGCCGAGTCAAACCACGGTAAGCATTTCTGCCAGACTAGAACAGCAAGGCTGGGCATCGGTCATTCTATGCAGATTTCTATGCCTTGTGGGGGAAGTAAAGCCTTGGACTTTGGTGTCCATATCAGGCAGCTCTCTTTCTTTAGAAATGTTTATCGCAGAGTTCTTTCACTATATCTGGTGGATTGTGGCAAGAGATACTGAGAATTGCTCAGGAATAGGAACCGGTTTATGGAAAAGACGGGTTGGTGTTCGCCCACCATACTGTATCCACTGCTAGCTGTACCGCTCATTCTGGCATTGCTAACGGTCCCTTTGGAAGCTTATGGTTCTGAACCGGAGGGCATCTTTGTCGAACGTCTAGGGGATCTGGACCTTGCTGAAAATGACGTTTTCACGATCTACTTCAAGCCGAATCTGCGATCCATATCAGCTCACTGTGTGCCTTTGGACGGTGGCAATCCTTTCGACTTGTCCGTGTCGACGGACTACACGGACGATGTCTTCGGGAAGGTAACAGCCATATGGATTCGACCGGGTTCTCGAGGCAGATATAACGTGACAGTGACCTTTGATAGCAATGCGACCTGGGACTATATGGCAGGCGTCTACACGCGGAATCTTGACTTCTACCTAGACTTTTATGGGAAGAATGTGAAAACCTATGGCTCCTTTGTGGAGCTGCAGGCTCCCAACACTCGTCTCTCTGGAAACTGGACGATAAGTGTCGTGCTCAATTCGCATGGCCGATCCTCATCCATCTTCTTCATCGAACTGCCGACGCCGGTGAACTCAGTACTACTCGTAACAGCAGCCGGTCTTATTGGCTATCTGAATGTATTCCTCGTCTTAGACACCTACTTTAAGAGCAGGAAGGAGATTGTTTCAAACAGGCGATGGCTCCTCTCAGGAGCTGTGATCGTTGCCAGCGCATTCGTGATCTATCAACTCTACACCTTCACAACTTTCACGCTGCCAGGGGGTGTCTAGCGATGGAGGAAGACGAATTCGTTGAACAATGGTGGCACTCCAAGCCCAGACTGAGGAGACTGTTCGCGCCGCTACTCTACGTTTCTTCGTGGCAATACAGGTTATGGAGGTTTCTGCAGAAGCCTCCCAAGAAGCGGAGGAAGGAAGCCGAGAGACGTGCCAAGAAGATAACGAAACGGATGGATTTCCCAGGCGTAAAGCCAGAGGATGTTGTAGGTGGAGAAGAAAACTTGAACAGGGTCTTGGTGAGCGCTCATTACCACATCTTCCGGGACCCGGAGGTACGGAAGAGCAGCCCTGTGCCGCCACCGAAGGTCTTCATCCTGAAGGGGGGATCTGGAAGCGGCAAGACTTTCTTCGCCGAGGCATGTCAGAGAGCTACATTTGAGGAAGGCCTGAAATTCGGCATGTTAGTCCAGTATGCTTCTCTGAAGCCAGAAAATGTTTACACAATGTGGTACGGTAAGAGTGCCCAACAGCTGGGGACTTTCTTCGGGGAGATCTTTCAGAGGCCAAGCATCGTTTTGATCGATGAATTTCAAGCCTTTGGAAGCAGGTTCTCTTCTACAACAGAAGTCGGGATGGAGGAGAAGAGGGTTCAGACAGTCTTCCTAGAGAAGATTGACCAATTGCAGAAGAAAGGCTACAGGTGCGTCTTGCTGATCTCGACCAGCGAGTATGAGACCATAACGGAAACGCTCCGGAGGAGGGGACTTGTTGGCACAATCGACTTAGATGTGCTTACAAACCGGCTAATGCTTCTAGAGATAGCCCGAAGGCAAAGCCGCAGATATGACATAAAGCTGAACCCCGTCGAGATCGTGGACGTAATTGAAGACTCGCTTCGGGCAGTCGGAAACACCCGTCTAACGCCAGCTGACGTTGTGAACGCCTTCGATATTGTCATGACAGAGAAGTCTAGACCGCTCCAAGACCGGCTGATCACCAAAGCCAACCTTAAGAGAACCAGAAAGGCAAATCTGGGGAAGCTCGTTACGCTGAGCGATTTCAGAGCTGCAGCTCGAAGGCTAAAGGCTTACACATCCCAAGAGAAAACTGAAGCGGCCATAAGGTCGGTAAACAGGATTGCTCCAAGGGAACGTTACGGCGATGTCGGAGGCCTTCACGGAGTCAAGGACGAGATAGTCAAAGAGATATCCCTGGCCATAGACGCCGATTTGGCTGTGAAGGCTGGATATCACCCTCCCAAAGGCTTCATTTTCTATGGACCGCCAGGGACGGGAAAGACTCTGCTGGCAAAAGCGATTGCAGGCGAGAATGATGTATGGTTCTATAACATAAATGGGCCCTCAATACTTCAGGGTCGCTATGGGGACCCAGAGAAGACTATTCGGGACATTTTCGAGGATGCGCGTAAGAATGCTCCCGCAATCGTCTTTTTTGACGAGTTAGACTCCATCGCTCCCAAAAGGGGGACGCATGACCCGGTTGTCGACCGTGTAGTCTCGCAGCTCCTAACGGAGATAGACGGCTTTACCCCTCTTACCAATGTTGTTGTGATCGGGGCCACGAACAGGGTTGAGATACTTGACACCGCTCTTCTCGAACGTTTCACTCGTCACTTCGACTTCACTTATCCGAAAAACAAGGTTGAAAAGGTGGAGATTCTGGAGGTCCATCTGCGGCGCTATCGGGACGCCTTGGAAAAGGAAGTAACGACGAACGATGTGCTTAAGATTTTCGAGAAGAAGATTTTGAGCCCCAGAAAGATTGCGGACGCGGTGGACGATGCCAACCGACTGAGAACTAAAGAACTTGAAGCTTGCCGTAAGCTTCTACAGGCGATGAAACTCGGAGACGAAAAGACCGTAAGAATAAAGGGATTGTTCAAGGCGGATCTTGAGAGACTATTCGAAAACCTGAAGATCAGCCCTAACGATCTGAAACTCACGGAAAAACTTGAGAAGGTTGACCCCTCCAACTACCCTCTCAAGTTATATCACTTCGAGAAGGCCTTGGAGAGCACCTTCGACGAGCATGTTGAAGAAGCCCAAAGGATGATCCAGCAGACCGTCAGGATTCAGAAGCCCGAGGTTGGGAAGAGCTATGGACTCATAGCTCTTGGCGAACAAGGCGAACTCGGAGGGATTGTAGGCGTGACCGAAGTGATAGTCAACCCGAACGGATCAGGAAAAGTACAGGTCGTCGGAAGCGAAGCCGGTGAAAGCATTCTTGCCAGCGCCCAAGACGCCTTCGTGTACATAAACTCCGTCTCAGGATGGGGGTTCAAGGACTATGATGTCTACGTCGAATTGGTCACGCCAGCAAAGGGAATGGAGAAGCAAGCGATCGGCTTCGGCGTAACGAGGCCCCCTGTTTCAGGACCTTCTGCAGGCCTCTCTATTGCCGTGGCAATGCTTTCGGCGTTCCTGAACGCAGAGGTGGACCCGACCGTAGTGATGACCGGCGCGATAACGGCGAGGGGCGAGGTCTGGCCTGTCGGCGGACTTGATTACCGGGGGATGGGCAAGATCGAAGCGGCTTTGTCCGACAGGTATGCCCGCAAACTCATCATACCAAGGTACAACTACGAGAGACTCGGCGAGTTCGACACCGAGAAGATGTTGTTGGAAAGAGAGATGAGAATCGTTCCGGTCCAAATGTTCTTAGAGGCCGCCGCAGAGGCTATACTTGGGTTCTCATCCCAAGATGACATACTGAACGCCTTGAAGAAAGCTGGATAGGTCTCGCCGTCAAGGTCGCCGTCGCTGTTCTGATTGCTTTTGTTGCTTCGGCATTTTGATCTTTTGGGAGAAAAGATAACAGATCAAGATGCATCTTTCTGGCAAATCTAGGCTGTTGTCCCCTCCCTCTTTGCATTGTAGAAGATAACCAAACGGCAATCTTCCAGTGAGAGCTATAGGCAGGCGTATTCATGGATGTTCTGGGCTTGATAGCTAGTCTATAATGAATGTGAAACCATCGTGAGGGAGAGTGAAAAAGGGTTGTCATCTAAATTCATCAAGAAATGGGAAGAGAGAGACGGAAGCAGAATAAAAGCTGCTTTGAAGCCTACTCCTTCGCTTAGGGCTAAGATCCAAGTCGCCACCAACCGGATTGAAGCCCAGGTACAATACCTGGAGAACGCTTTGAGTAATCTTTCCGAGAGAGACAAATACCTTTTCTCAAAGGTTGTCGAAGCCTATTCGAGGAACCAGCGCCAACGAGCCAATATTTTCGCTAGCGAGCTAGCAGAAGTTCGGAAGATGGCTAACTTCATAATGAGCGGTCAGCTTGCACTGGAAAGAGTTACTCTAAGGCTGAGAACCGTAACTCAGATGGGCAATGTTATGGTAGCATTAGCGCCCGCTGGCAAGGTGCTTCAGAATGTTAGGTCAGGAATCGCTGGGGCACTGCCGAACGCTGAGAAGGAAATCGGAGATATCAGCATGTTTCTGAATGACATCATGGTTGAGGCGGGACAGACAGCAGAGATAGCGCCCGACTTCGAGGTAGCAAGCGAAGATGCTAGAAACATTCTTGCCGAAGCAGCTTTGGTCACGGAGCAAAGGATGAAGGAGAAGTTCCCTGAGCTACCTTCGCTTGCCCAGCCCGAAGGAACTGGAGACAACTTCGGATAGCCGTGGAACTGCAAAAGGTAAGCCGCAAATCCTAGATGAAGAGGATCCATTCAGCGCAAGATTTTTCTGACGTATCTTACAGTTCTTTCCCCAAAAATCTGCCTCAAAAGTTCGATGTCAGGTTCGCTCAGAACCTTCAGCAATCTCATTCCAGCTAGGTAGACTACGACTCCTGTAAGTGCGTAAGCAGGAAGCAGGAATTCAGTATAGCAAATCTGTTGCACGGCCAGAACCGCCGCTACCATAAAGGCCGAGGAAGCAAGCGTTTTTACAAGCCTTTGTCTGTCAATCTCTATCTCAACGATCCTTGACAGGAAGTACATCGTAAGAAAAAGAGTGAGTAGGAGTGAGGACCCTCTCATAAGGGCTAACGCGTTTAGACCTAGAACCCAGAGTGAGGGCAGCAAGAATAAGCTAGATGCGACAGGTATGAAACTGAGTGGCAACATCGTTTTCGTCTTCCCATATATCAAGAGGAGATCGGCGAAGGAGGGAAGAACTCCATAGACCAGGCCGGATAACGATAGTATTGCCAAAATGCCCCATCCAGCCTCGTACATCTGTCCAGCGAAGAGAGTGATCACTGCTCTCGATGTTGCGAAAAGGCCTAGAGTCAACGGAAAGACTATCATCATTGTGTATCCGCTCGCCCTTCTTATGCCAGCGCTTATTGCCGCATGGTCGTTTCTTCCGTACGCCATGCCGTAGTATGGAAATAGAGATGATCCAAGAGCCGTAGCCGTCGATGCCAGAACACCGAACGCCTTGCAACTTATGTCATACACTCCGAGGTCCTCTAGAGGAAGAAAAGCGAACACCAGCGCTCTGTCGTACCATGCATAGAGAAACGAAACGATCGAAGCCACGAACAAAGGCCACGAAAACCTTAGAAGGCTGGGTAGGAGACTGATGCCCTTGCTGAGCAGGTCGTCATTGATCGTCACAAGTTTGGCAGTTGAGACCGCCAGCAATAGGACCGCGGTCAAGTCCCCGACTATCCAGCCTACTACTGCACCGCAGAACCCGTAGCCTTCCCAGACCAAGAACATTATGGCAAGCCACCTTGCCGCGGTGGAAGAGATGCCGCACAAGGCCATTCGCTTTAGATGACCAGAACCTAAGAGAACGCTGTTAAAAGGGGTGATCAATGCCAGCATGAAGGCGTCCACCGCTATCAGGTTTATCAACTCGGAAGAAGGCATAGCACTAGACTGTACCAAAGGTACGCTTCCGAATAAAAGAAGAAGCGCCGAGCAAAGCAGAAGTGACGCTGGCGCCTTAAACAATATGGCCGAAATGAAGTACGCCGAGATATCCTCTTCTCGTCCTCTAAGCTCTGAAACAAATTTGGCTAGGGATGAGGCCAACCCGAAGTCAGAGGCTAATTGGATCGCTGAAGTAGCAAGAGCGATGGCTGTTAAGGCTCCCATCTCCTCCTGACTGATCGTCCTCGCGATGTACGCTAAGCCGAAGACGGCTATCAGCGTTGAAAGAACGTTTTGTAGTGTCAGGTGTATTGAACCTAGGGCTACTCTTGAAGGTTCCATCGTCGTCACCGAGCCCACTGGAGCAGCCTCTTTAAACCGGAGTTCCTAAAACGAATATCCCATTATCCCTTAGTTGTCTCACATAAGTCCTTTATGTTGCCGTTGTAATGAGGGTTGACGGTTACGCAAATAACCGGACAAACTTACAGAAACCAGCCCTGTACTAGAAAAAAGTTCTAGAACAGTTACACAATGAATATATGTAGATACCGAGAAGTAAGTTCTGGACCGTTAGATTATGGGTACCTCATAGATAAACCAGATGTGCTCAGAAGGTATGACTGGTCTGATGACGACCTTGGCATCTTTTTCTTCGTGCACCAGCGAGGAACTCTTGAAGGTTTGGGATCTCGTCCGCCCCGAACGGGGCTCGTTGACAAGACTGAAACGTCTATCGCTGCGTAGAAGGGCTTGGTTTACTGTGCTAGATTGGAAGCAACGCAGGCTCATGGACATTGTAATAAAGACGGTGGATCAGATCCGTAGCGCTCTCCTTCTCAGGGTCCTCGCTCCTCTAGTAAGAAAATTGCTGACAGCCATAGGTGGAGATGCCAGAAAGGGAGCTCTGACTCTAATGAGCTCAGCCGCATACGAGATGATGAGAACCGTTGCCCAGAAGATCGTCCAGATCGCACAGAGGTGGGGAAACAAGTCTGCCTACGGATGGTTGGAGGAAGGCTTCATAAAGTTCCTCATGGTTATGAACCTGCCTCAGAACAAAAACTCCATTGCCCTTACGCGCTAGAGGGCAAGAACTCCTTTTTGGTCAGGAGTCAGGTATTGGTAAAAGAGAAGAAAGGAAGAGGCGAATTTCGGACGATCTCTCTTCCCTCTACGCTCATAGAAGCCGTTGAGAAGATCGTGAACGAAATTGAGTACTGGCCCACAAAGACAGATTTTGTGCGTGAAGCCGTCCTTGAGAAGCTGGAGAGGTATAAGAGGGAAAATCCTGAGAAAGAATGATGTAATCCAATTGGCGGCTCGTATGCCCGACAGTACTCATGACCGACGCATCAAGCCCTTCAGTACCAGAAGAACTCAAGCTCCGGCTTGGTCTAGAACTCGAATCCGATTAGAAAAGGGCTTTTCGATACTTCTAGAGACATGACGGAATGATGCCTTTCATAGTGGCTTGCGTTCCTGCATTCAACGAGGAAAGGCGGATAGCTAGAGTTGTCTTGCTTGCCCAGAAACATGTTGACAAAGTTGTTGTCTGTGATGACGGTTCTTCTGATTTAACCAGCGGGATTGCACAGCGTCTGGGTGCCGAGGTTATCTCTCACCCCAATAATGCAGGTTACGGTTCCTCCTTGCGTAGCCTCTTCAGTAAGGCGAGGGAGCTAGACGCAGACATCATGGTGACTCTGGATGCTGACGGGCAACACAATCCAGATGACATTCCCACGCTCGTCAAACCCATTCTTGAAGGCGAAGCGGATCTTGTCATTGGTTCGCGTTTCCTCAACGAGAAATCGAAGAACAACGTTCCTAATTACAGGCGCAAGGGCATAGAGCTTATCACTAATATGACCAGGGCTGTCTCATTCAACCAGATCACCGATGCCCAGTCCGGCTACAGAGCGTATGGCAGGAAGGCTTTGAGTCTTATTAATCCTACAGAACAAGGGATGGGAGCCTCCACTGAGATCCTCCTTAAGGCCAAAGAACATGTGTTAAGAGTCGCTGAGGTTCCAGTGCTCACAAATTATGACAAAGAATCGAATACCCATAATCCACTTGCCCATGGGCTGGGGGTCGTCTTAAGCACCGTGAAGCACTTGTCTGCAAAACGGCCCCTGCTATTCTACGGGGCTCCAGGCTTATCTGCCCTGGCAATCGCGACCGGCTTCTGGGCATGGTGCCTTCAGATCCTAACAACAACCCAGTCCCTACCAACGAACATCACCTTAGTAGCTGTGTTCATGACAGTGGTGGGCCTTGTTCTTCTCACGACTGCTGTGATTCTATGGGTCCTGATAGCAGTCCTGAGGGAAATGACCTAGACAGGTGTTGAAATGTGAACTTAATTGAATCCGCTTTTGAGCTTATGACACGGATATCTGCCTCTTTCGTTGGAGTCCATCATATTGTACTAGTCTACATAGACCCCAAGGCAACAATGAGCCATGGCAAGTTTTCGAGAAAGTATTGAAGAGAACTAGATTGGTTGGTGAGAGAATCCTAGTCACGGGAGGCGGCGGCTTTATAGGAAGCCATCTTGCGAGGTTCTTGTACAGACAGGGGAACTTCGTTAGAGTTCTGGATGTGAAATTCCCCGACCATATTCAGGAACCATACTACACTGAGAAACTTGAATTAGATCTGAGAATTCAGGAAAATTGTCTGGCTGCAACAAGAGGGATAGACAAAGTTTACAATTTCGCTGCGAATATGGGAGGCATAGGCTTCATAACTGCTGTGGGTGCAGAGGTGATGCATGACAACGTGCTGGTGAATACTTACATGCTGGAGGCTTCAAGGCTGAATAAGGTGAAAAAGTTCCTGTTTAGCTCTTCGGCTTGCGTCTATCCCACTTACCATCAGAAAGACCCAAAGGCGAAAGGTTTGAAGGAAGAAGACGCTTACCCAGCTGACCCAGACAACTTTTATGGTTGGGAAAAACTGTTTACGGAGAAAATATGCGAGGCTTACCAGAGAGATCACGAGATGAACATCAGAATAGTTAGGTATCACAACATCTACGGGCCCGAGGGAACCTACAAAGGTGGAAGAGAGAAGTCGCCTGCGGCTTTATGCAGGAAAGTTGCGGAGGCTTCTGACCCAGGGGTTATAGTCATTTGGGGCGATGGCAAGCAAACCCGTTCTTACTGCTACATAGATGACTGTGTCAGAGGCACCGTCATGTTAATGGAGTCCGATTATGATAAACCAATGAACATTGGATCAGAAAGGCTTGTCTCGATCGATGAATTAGCGGACATCATAATCAAAATCTCGGGCAAAAAAATATCCAAAGAATATGATCTTTCAGCCCCCCAAGGTGTAAGGGGACGAAACGCGGATATAACCTTGGCTCAGAAAATTCTAGGCTGGAAACCCAAGGTAAGTCTTGAGGAAGGCTTGGCTAGAACATACGATTGGGTAGAGGAACAAAGCGCAAAAGACAAGGCTAGTTGGGCTAGTCCAGTTGTGCCCTAGGACTGAGATTCAAGCGTTCTGTTCTACCTCGAAAGAATCCCTTAGAGAATAACCTTGAGGATAACCTGCATTTCCATTTACTATTGGCCTACTTACCCAGGTGTTGGAACTAGATTCCCTTACATGCTCGTAGCTGCTCTTCGTCAACCCCATATGGTAACAGTTATCACCGGTGCAAGGCAGGATGCGAATTCAGTTTACCCCCGAGCTTTTGTCGTAGAGACTCTGAGAGGAGTTCGCGTCATGAGACTAGCCATCTCGATGCCGTCAGGGAGATCAATGCCAGAGACCTTGCTGTCTTACCTATTTTTTTCCATTCTGTGTATTCCAGTAATGCTTCTAGCCACCAGGGATACTGATTGCTACGTAAGTCTTAGTCCGCATCCCACGCTGTTCCTCAGCTTTCAAGTATTCGTGGTTAGCAAGATCCAGAGAGCCTCGCACATACTTCACTTAGGCGATCTCTGGCCAGACGGGCTTATTGACGTACTTAAGATCAAAAATCGCATTGCGATTGGACTAATCCAGCTTTTCCATGACCTGAGCTTTGCCGCATCCGATGTGATAATTGCCCTAACGCAGGCGATCAAAAATGCCCTTGTGAGAAGGGGAATATCCAACGACAGAATAATAATCGTTCCAATGAGCGTTGATGCCTCTTTCTTTCGCCCCCTTCCGAAAAACCATACACTACTTGACTCCGACTTGCAGTCCAAAATCATTGTGATGTATTCAGGCAACTTTGGGATGCAATACGACTTCGGCGCCCTTCTTTCTGCCGCCGAAAAGCTTACAGAACGAAAAGACATTCACTTCATTCTTCGAGGGAACGGAATGCTCAAGAATTCCGTCGTGAATGCTGTTAAGGAGAACTGTTTGACGAACGTCCTCATCCAAGACGCGGCTGTCGGGGACCAAAAGCTGATCAAGATTCTGAATCTTGCAGACATGTTCGTGATACCAATGCTCTCAGTGCCTGTTCAGGCAACCGCACTTCCTTCGAAAGTGCTCGAGTTCATGGCTTGTGGGAAACCCGTAGTCTGTAGTGCAGAGGGGGAGCTTGCCGATCTAATCAATAAATCTAAGGCTGGAGTAGCAGTCCCTCCTTGTGATTCCGAAGGATTGACAAAGGCAATAATCTCAATCGCTGATTCTCCTGAGAAGGCTGAGGTGGGGCTTCGCGGGCGAGAGTACGTGTTGAAGAAATTCTCTTCTGGCTACATTGCACAAGTAATGCAAGGGGCGCTTGAAAGGGCAGTTCAGAAGGTCAGATTGGGTAATTGATGGACCTGACATATGCAGGAGCCGTATGGTTGGTCATTGATTGAGCTAACATAGGAGTAGCACCGCAGGTTTGTTTGCGTCTTCTCTCTTTCAGATGAAATACGCGAGACCCGGACCAAGGTTGTTATCCGCCTTCGCATCATATGACTTGGCGATCTCTCCAACTCGTCACACAATTCAGTCATAGGTCTAGATTAGGTATCATCTGTGTTTGCAGCATGGCTCTGCCAGTTCCGTCATGCTCTGGACAGAACTCTGTTCAAGAAAAGATCGACTTGCTCCTTCCCTTCCCAATATAATTGATGCAGCGTTCGCAGTTGAAGATTGGAATAGTGCTTACGACCCCATACGAAGGCAGCATGGGCGTAGTTGTCCGTGTTACTGATCTAGTCAAGAGCCTCGCCAGCATGGGCGTGGAGGTTCATGTTTTTTCCCCCTTCGGCGTTCCCGGACTTGGGCATACGCAAAGAGTATTCACACACAATCTTGGCAATACTGCTAACCAATTGGGGCTCTCACGAACAGTTTACAGGATATTACAATACTGCCTAGCGAAACCCGTTCTGGCTCGTAATGTGGTACTTGGGCGGAAAGTGCTCTCGAGAATAGTAAGATCCTTGTCGGAGACCGTGTACTCTGCTGTCAAAGATGTGGATGTTGACGTGTTGCAGGGGGAACAAGAACTCGCCTCGATCGCTTGCTTGAATATCAAAGATAGACTGGATGTTCAAGTTGTCTCCAGTCTCCATAATATCTGGCCTGAAGAACTCGCAGCCTCTGGAGTTATTGAGAAAGGCGACTCTCGGTTCAATTATCTGATGGATTGGGAGCAAAGGATTTCTGAGGATTCAGAAATGGTCATCGTGCTCAGCGAGAGCATGAAAGACTATCTCTATGATGAATGCGGTTCCAGAGGCGCCAATATCATCGTCGTTCCTCTCGGTTCGAGACCAAAGATCCCTGACATTGAGTATATTCCGAATCCTTCTAGAGTAGTGTATGCTGGACTCCTCTCAAAACTTGACAATGTGGACCTTTTTGTTGAAAGTATGCCCTACATCAAGAAGGAGCACCCTAATGTGTCATTTCACCTGACAAGAAAGGGAGAAACATACTCGTCGATCAAAGAACATGCAGACAGACTTGGCATGACGCCAGATTTCTTCTGGTATCCAACCAAGGACGAATTCATTGATTTCTTGAAGCGATGTCACGTTGGCGTGATCACCTCCAAGGACCACATCACTCGCAAGTTCGGATTCGCGATAAAGTTCTTCGATTACCTGTCCGTGGGCATTCCAGTTGTGGTCAACGATATCGGCGGTTGGACGAAGATTGTGGACTATGAGAAGGTAGGAATTCTGACAGAATCCAATCCTGAGTCCTTTGCCAAAGGCGTCCTCGAACTCCTTCATGACCCTGAGATGAGATATGAGTTGGGCAGGAGATGTCTGTATCTCTCTAGAACGAGGTTCAACATTGACAGGATTGCTGAGTCATTGAGCAAAGAGTACGAGAGATTGGTAGCATGATAGTGAGAGATTGGGTGAAACCTAAGTATAACTGCCTAGTTGTTGCGATTGAAACCCATCTTCCAGTTCCTTGTGCACACGGATTGACGGATAGAGACTACGTATAGTTGAACATCCTACTTGTAACTTCATCGGACCTCTGCGGGATTGGAGGTCTAGCTAGCAGGTACCACAGTCTTTCTAAGGCTATCGGCAAACTGGGTCATAAGTTGTTCTTTATCGGTGTAACATACCGTCCGTGTCATGATCTCAATCTTGGCCGAAATGTGCATGTTCACCCATTAGACATGTCAGCCATTCACAGATTGAAAGTAGATGGTTCTGCAAATATGCTATGGAAAGCTTTATGGGCTTCGATATTTGCGGCTAAATGTCTAAGAACAGTCGTGAAAACCTGCATCTCGGAAAGGATCAATGTCTGCATGTCCTATGCCCAGCCTGTTGATGCCCTTGTTTACCTTCTCTCTCGGCTGTTCCGCTCTTGCTGGATTTACGATTCCAGAGGCCTCTGCGAAACTGAACTGCCGAAGCTTAACCTAGTCAGCAAGTCTTTAATCCCCTTCATCCTTTCTCTAGAGATTTTTTCCTCTAGGCATGCTGATTTGGTTTTGGTAGCAAGCGAACACATGAGGAAGGCTATATTATTATTCAGAAAACTTGAGCCATCCAAAGTTTTCGTGAGCAGAGACGGTGTTGATCCAAAGTCGTTCAATCCACGCGTACCTAAGGGGATCATCCGCAGCTCATACCAGATATCTAAGGACGCTCCGGTAGTACTCTATGTCGGTAGCTTATCTCTGGCGAAAGGAGTAAACAACATAATAAGAGCCGTGCCTTACATCCTTAAAGCCTACAGTGATGCCAAACTCGTCATCGTCGGCGGCGGCGGTTACGCTGTGGACGATTCCATTGCCCTACAAAGCCTAGTCAAAGAAATGAATCTGGAGGCGAGCGTAATATTCACTGGAAGGGTCAAACATCCAGCCCCTTATATTGTTGATGCTGATGTTTGTGTAGCTCCCTCTTCCCTGTATTATTCACCCATCAAGATCTACGAGTATCTCGCCTGTGCAAAACCCGTTGTTATGGATAAAGGCGTGGATATCGCTGAGTTGCTAGTTACAAGCGAAGCGGGCGCCGTCGCAGACACAATTGAGCCCTCTGAATTCGCTGGAGTTATCCTCCGCCTAATCAAGGATCAAGACTATTCACAGAAGATCTCATCGAATGGATACAGAATCACAATTGAGAATTTCACCTGGGAAACCGTTGCTGCGAAGCTGATAAGGCTCATAGAAACCGAGTTGATACGACCGACCTGATATGAAACGAGAACAAAAAAGGAGCAATGTAGTAGTTACAGAATCAACCTACTGCAATCTATATGAAAGCTTGGTATCAGCATTCGACACTCTCGGGGTTCCGGATTTTGAAAAATGCGGCTTGATATCCATCAAGATAAACTTGTGTGATGCACGTACCCCCGACACAGGCGCCATAACACATCCGTTGTTTCTGGATGCGCTCCTCAAATATGTGAGGGACAAAAGCGGGCCCTCAGCCACAGTGAACGTTGTCGAAAGCGATGCAACTGCAGCTATACCCGATTTATTCATCAAATGGTTTGGGTTTATGCCCATTCTCGAAAGATGGAAGGCAAGATATGTGAATTTGAGCAGGGATGAGGTAGTCACGAAAGACGTTAAGGGGAGATTTTTCAGAAAAATAGCGATACCTAAGACCATCGCACAATCGGATTGCTTCATCAGTCTGGCGAAGCTGAAAACATGCAGCTTAACCAAGATCAGCTGCGTCCTCAAAAACCAGTTCGGGTGCCTTCCGAAGAGAAGAAAGATAGCATTTCACAAAGTCATCGATGATGTAATCGTGGATGCCAATCTAGCTATGCGACCGACCCTGAGCATAGTAGACGGAATTATTGCACATGTCTCGACCAAAGGTCCAGCGTTTGGTCGGCCTATTCCATCTGACATTGTGATCGTAGGCGATGATCCGGTAGCTGTGGATTCGTGTTGTGCAAGAATCTTCGGGTTTCATTCTCATTTCATTGGCCACATAAGAAAAGCGTCAAAGGCCAATCTGGGTGAGATGGAGAATGTGAACATCATACTAAAGGGCTTTTCTAGGGAACCGCGGATTGATCCCCAGTTCAGTGCGCTAGAATGCTACTTAGGCAAGATGGTCGTTATGCTCAGACAGCAGTAGGAACACTATGCAGGTTGGTCTAATTGGTTGTGGCGCAATTGCTACGCATGCTCACCTACCAGCATTGAAGAGCATAGACCAGATCGAGGTTATCGGCGTTGCAGACATAAACCTTAGAGTTGCCCAAAGAACCGCGAAAAGATTCAATATCCCTAGTTACTACAGAGACCACAATTCGATGCTGAAACACGAAGACATTGATACGGTCGTGATTACTGCTCCAACACCAGTGCACTCAGCGTTAGCTGTAGATTCCGCGAAAGCTGGGAAAAACATCGTCATTGAGAAACCGCTTGCCATGTCTCTTTCGGAATGCTATGACATAAAGAGAGCTATCGATGAGAATAATGCAAAGTTAACTGTCATACAGAACTTCAGGTATTTTCCCTCTTTGAGGGCGTCTAGGTGGAAGCTGTATCATGGGTATTATGGCAGTCTATTGAGTTTCCATGGAGTTGCCCAAACGCGTTGCCCAACTAGCTGGACAAGGAGCACGTGGTTATATCACGAAAAAGGAGTACTGCTCGATTTCGCACCCCATCTGGTGGATGCCCTGTTATGGCTGACGTCTACACGTGCGAGAAGCGTCTACGCTAGAGGAAGTGACTTCACCAATTCTGCCGGTTTCCTCAACTATGTGAACATCATGTTAGAGCTTGAAAATGGCGTGACGGGTTTTCTAGAGACTTCGTGGTTAACAAATGCACTTGATTTCTCTCTAGACTTTAGAGGAACAGGAGGTCGACTGAAGATTGATGTTCTCTATGACCACTACGAAGAACAGCATGGCGTGCCCACACCTTTAGATGATGCGAGAAACTTTGCAGGGCGCATGAAGAAGATATTCTGTGACCTTATCTCTGGAACCCTTTTTGACAGGAGCATGAAGGTTTACAGTGAGATATACCGGGACGTTGTTAACGGGTTCGAGGGTGGGAAGATACCGGTGACAATAGAGGACGGCACAAGAAGTCTGGCAGTACTGGATGCATCCTATGTAAGCATCAAAGAAAAAAGAGCTGTCGACATTGGAGAGCTAACGAAGCAGTATGGCTAGTGTGAAAAAACAGTCATGAAGCGCATTGTATTCTGATTGAACATTAAAGTTGACACGAATGGGACCTATGCCGCATAATATCCTGCTCATACGGTGCAGAGAGAGCGTTGATCCGGACATTTTCAGGATGGTCGAAAGCCAATTAAGAGAACTGGCAGGCGAAACTGTGAGATGCGAAACCCTAAACTTGATCTCGTTGAACTACAGGCGGGAATCTTACCTCAAGAAGATCTTTGACAGGGATAGAGTTCGTTTCGCTAAAGAAATTCTACGTGCGAAGAAGCCTGATGTCTTGGTTTCGGGTAATGACGTGGCAATAAGTGCCACCTTCATAAAAGTCTGCAACCTTTTGAAGGTGCCAAGCGTTGTTATACAACACGGTGTTCCAGATGAAAGAAGACCAGTCATCTTTGATTTTCTGAGATGGAGAAGGCATATACTGTGGCGAATCGTCTCTTTGATGGCGAACCTACATTCAATCTCTAGGCTCACCCTTTATATGGGATGGAGAACTCGGGTTCTTGATTGGGGGTCTGGCGGAGCCACGAAATACGTGGTTATGGGCGACTATTCAAAGCGTTTCCTCATATCAGAAGGAGTACAACGACACAAGATAGTGGTTACCGGGTACCCATTGTTCGATTTGGTACATGAACAGATCGCAGCTCTTGACCGGCAAGCAATCCTCGAGAAGCTAGGATTAAAGGGAGACCGAAAAGTCATTCTTTACACCTCACAGTGCCGTGTTGAGGATGGGGTCTGGCACCCTCGACTGCGGAAAATACTGGCCAGGACGATTATCGATTCTGCTAGACGATTAGGTGCCCAGTTGGTGATCAAGGTTCATCCTAGGGAAGAGGCTGGGGACTATGAGAGGTTATCAAAATCCTATGAAGGCGTTAGGGTTGTTGAACATTTCAACTTACACGAGCTACTGCTCGCGTCTGATGTTGTTGTCAATGTAAACTCTTCAGCTGGGCTCTGGGCTCTTGCATACGGGAAGCCACTGATATCTGCTATCTGCTTTCCCGCGACAGATTATAATGTCTGTAAGGGGGCGTCATTCGAGGTCAACAAGTTAGAGGACATGCCCAGAGCTTTAGAGCTTGTTCTGGAAAACCAAGATTTCAAGTCGACGCCTTCGGAAGAAACTGAACAATTTCTGCGGGACCGTGTCTACAAACTGGATGGATGCGCCTCGAGGAGAATCGCCAGACTGATAATCAGCCTTGCACAGAAGAGTACAAACAGGGACGGTTTAAGAATGAAGGAATGGATTCTTACTTCAGATTCCCAGCAAAGCAATCCAGCGGCCAACCTGACTATCGGTTCAGATATGACCGAAGAGACCGGCAGCACACACGAAGAGGCCGCAGGCAGATAGCCAACAGAGATATGGGAACCTAATTTTGAAGGAAACATACAGTCGGATGACCGAGCCCTTTGCGGTAAGCCTAGTAGTATCGATGCTGCCACTCTTTCTGGTAAGGACTATTGTGATAAAAATGTTTTACTCCGCTTTTACTTTCATCCTCGTTTTCCTGCTTCTATTGGTTCTAACGGACACCAAAGTCTCCTTCGGGTTAGGTTTGAGATCCAACTCAAGCTCATATTACTTTTTCCTACTCTTGCTAGGCTTTTTAGGAAGTGCAGTGGTTGTGTTTTTGCCAAACCCCCGAATGATGATTGATCCCGATTTGGTCTGGGTTACATTTCTGCAGCAACCATCTTTGATATTCAGAGCTATCTCAGGCTATTTCTTGGTGAGCTATTTCCCCGGCGCAGCAATATTACCCCTTCTCAAAGGCAGGTATGAGTTTACCTATTTGGAAAGGACAGCCTTCATTCTGATCCTAGGCTACTGCTTCACAACCGTAACCGGGCTTCTCCTTTTGGCTTTGAACATGTTCTCACTGATCAACTTCCTTGCGATTCTGTGGCTCATGGTATTTGCCGCGAGTGTACACCGTTATAGGACTAGGACAATGAATAGCACGAGCGACTTCTCTCCAGCGTTCGATCAGAACGACCTGATACTGCTCTTCGTAGCCCTTGCCATCGTGGGTATGTCGTACTTGTACATCTTTCTGACTGGGCCATTGACCGAGTGGGATACTACGCAGTATGTGAAAGAGGCCAACCAAATAGGGGGCAATTTTGACCCATACGGAAGAGTAACATACGTGTGGACCAGCGGTTTTTTCTGGATCGCAAGTCGCATAACTGGATTGCCCATATACTATGCTTACTCAGGACTGCAGTTCTACCAGATTATTGTCCCTTGCTCGTTCTACTTCCTTGTGAGAACTTTGTTCGTCGAGAAAAAGACAGCGTCAGTTGCTTCTCTGTTAATGTTCTTCTCTGGCGCAACCAGTCTACTGCTTTTCTACCATTTTGCAGGCTCCCCGCACGTATGGGAGGATTACTTGGGAAACACAACTCACGCACTATATGAATATCTTTTCAAGTATACGGGTTCGTCGGGCTATACCCATCTATTCCTTGTAGCTAGCACATTTGACGAGGGGTTTGTTCTCTTTGCGCTATCTCTTATCTATAAGCAGCTGGATGAGCCGACGATCAAGCTAACTGGTCTTTTGTTGCCGGCATTTCTTGTGGTTGCAGCGTTCTTCTCTCGTTCCCTAGGTTTCCTCCTAGTTTTTATTTTCACAATGGGCATGTTCTCACTGGCCGAAGATGTTCCTAAGAGAGCTGCAGGGACCATTGTCATACTTGTGCTCTCTTTGATATTCTTCATAGACCCGATTTCCAAGTGGTGCTTCGCATGGCACTTCTTCACCTACCCCCTGTTTTTCCAAGACCCTGCTGTCGCTTCTCACTTTCGCAGTATAATTGCTCTTCTCTCAGTGATTTCACCCTTATATGTGGCACTGCTGTATCTGAGAACTAAGACATCAATTTTCACGAGATCATCCTTGTTTGGGGATATTTGCCGTTTCTTCAAGCGTCTCTTCTCCAGCGATGGTTACCTAGCAGTGGGGATTCTCATCTTTCTATTTGCACTTTATATATACTTCTTGACGTATGGCCAACTGCTACATTATGAGATGATGAGCGCTGATCAGGAAAAGCCTTGGTATGTCTTTGTCTTCGTGGTCTATGGGTTGACAACGCCGCTTGCTATAGGTTCGATTCCCAACTTACAGGGCGATTACAGAAGAAAACCTATTTCCTTCTCCCTGAGTTTTGCACTATCCTTCTTGGTTTCTGCATCATTATCTCTTATTTATCCCTGGAAGTTCCCAACGGGCATATTCTATAATAGGTATCAAGGGACACTGCTTTACCCATTGTCCATGCTTGCTGCACTCAGGCTCAGCAAGACAAAACTCAGCTCAAGCCGCAAGTTGTACCATATCTCTGCGTCCCTTTTTCTGGCGTCTGTGCTGTGCGTACCGATACTCTCACAGTCCTACTCAAGAGAGGCCTTTTATCTTCTACACAGGAGACCGACTGTTTCACCAAATGTCGCTGAGGCAATAGAGTGGATCAACGGAAACATCCCTAGACAGTCGAATATCCTGCCGCTTTCGGAGTCCTCGGAAGAGGTTCTTTCTGGGTTATCTAATATGCGGATATTCCCCATAATGAGCAAGTTCTCTCCATCTGAGTACTCATACTCATGGCTACACGATGTCTTGGTCACTTCTTCTACGGAGAGTATCCTTTACACTTTGCTCAAGCTAAACATTGGCTATATCTTCGCCCGCGAACACGATCTGTTGGAATTGGACAGAGAGTTCCCAAGCAACCAACTCTCGGGAACATTGAACTCTTTTCCCTTGGCGTTTGAAAACGAAGAGATAAAGATCTTTGCTGTGCCTGGATATCCGATTTATGGCGAGTCAAATTATGTTCTGGTGCGCCCGATTCTTGATTCGGGAGAAGCCAGCGATTTGACAGACGCATTTAACCTCCTAACCGCGTTCGGAGCCAATTTCGCTATGGTGAACGATCTAGACCTGAGCCAGCTAAAGCCAAATCATGTCTACTTTTTTCCCAGTAACGTTCATCTGCCCAAGGCTCTCAGCCAGAATCTGTTCACGTATCTCAACGAAGGAACATATGTGGTTTTTCTGAACCCCAACTTCGCGTACCTGGATGAGCTGAACCACAACACAGGATTGGGATTCGTGGATGTGCACGAGGAAACAATTCTAGATTCAGCCTCAGATTGGATGATCGACGAAGGCTACGGCGATATAGCAGTAAGAACTGGGGAGAAAGGGGAGCGTATCCTCCATACGAAAGATGGGAGACCTAACTCCCATGGCACCTTCCTCTACCGTCTTGTTTTTGAAAGCCCTCTAGACCTAAGCACTCAGAGCAACATAGAAATTCAGTTCAGCTGCAATACTCCAGGATGGTTCTACCTTGCCCTCTTCGACGACTCGGGAAAGTACGTGACCTGGTACGGCAAGTATGACGATCGGTACATAGTTGACAAAGCGTATGTGGACCAGTGGGTAGACTTTCTACTTCCATTGTTGAAACCGACCTCCGCAAGTGAAACCTTCGACGCCACTAACGTCAAATACATCAGTCTGGGCATGGATGGCTTGGTGCAGATCAACCAAACCATAGACTTCTCAGTTAGAAAGCTGAGATGGAGTCAATCTTCGAATACCCCAAGAAACATCACTTTGTCGCCATCCATGGAGGCTTTGGACTTTCTTCAGTATCTGGAAGGCTCAAGAGTGATCCTCGTTGGAAATGAAAAAACAGGCAACGGCTCTCTGACATTCGTAAACTCAGAGATTCTGCAATATGCTCGGGGGAAAAGGGAATACACAGAGATATTGAACCGTATAGTCAATATTCTTAAAAATTATCTGCCATCCCCAAGCCTATCCAAAGAAATAACTAGACTGCCGTACGACTCGGATCTGTTCGGCTACATCATACCGCATATTTTCGGTTCGGTATTCATAGATGGGTTGCTGAATACACTCTTATTCTATGATAGTCCCAGAGTCGAAGGCAATATGGTCGTGACCTCGGAAAATCTTTTTCTGGCCCACGACAACCTTTCTGTTAGAAGGATCAAACTACAGCATGAAGACGGCGCATTCGTATTCGATAACGAAACACTAAACAATCTAATCCTTAGCGGATCAGGCAAAGTCTCTTCCACCGATTCTGAGATGACGATCTCTAACAATCCGACAGGTTCGTATTCGATCTTGGTCCTAGAGGACTTTGGGCAATGCAACATATCGATCAGTCATGCCAATGTAGAATTCAGCATAGAAGGCCAAGCATTTGACCTTCGGAATGCGAGTGTTGCTATAACCCTGTTACGTCAGGCTGAATCATTAACGCTCAGAATGCGAGAGCCGACAGTAGGAGTAGAAGGTTCCGTAAATGGCGTGATGCAAGGGGCCATAATGGCCGATGGCAGATTGACACGTACTGAGAAGAGGGAGAACCTTGTTATTAGAGGGCGCTTTGATCTTAGAGTGATCTACTCGTCGGGAGTCGTCTACGCCAAGATAGCGGATATAGCAAATATCGACGAGATTAGACGTCAATGAAGATTGATGTGAACTCACCTTTCTCAATGGATTCCGTCATGCCAACAGATACTGGTCACCAGACACAGGTTCACTTCTATGCAGTCGGTGCAAATCCTCTGTCTGCATCATCGTTGAGCGTCCACTGGAGATGGGTTTCTTCTCCATGTCACACTTGGAGTTTGCCCTCTAACGTTGAGGTGGCCACACTTCTCCCTATCTTCGGACCACAGGAAACATGGAAACTTCGGCAAAGTTATGGACGCACTTCATATTGCTGTCAGGTAGCTGTTTGCGGACCGGTATGTCAAAGCAGATAACATTATCCATATGTATACCAACATTCAACAGAGCATATGATCTGAAAAACCTTCTGGGCAAACTTATCCCTCAAGCTGTGCCACTCAAAGATTTCGTGGAGATATGTATCTCGAACAATGCTTCAGTAGACAATACGCGCAATGTTGTCATGAATCTTGTGCAGAAATATCCCGATCTTATCAGGTACAACGAGAACAGTGAAAATCTAGGGTTTGATAGGAACCTGCTAAAAGCCGTGGGCATGGCAAGAGGTCTTCTTGTCTGGTTTTTTGGGGATGATGATCTGATTGCAGATAACGGTTTGAATGAAGTCGTTGCCTTTGCCAGGAAGATTGATCTGAACAAGGTAGGTCTTGTTGTTCTCCGGAGGGAAAGCTACTTTGTCGAGAAGGACTCAAGAAGAAGGATAGTCTACAGCAGCACATTTGATGCGAAAATGCCCTCGTATTTCAAGATCGGCAGAAAAGATGTGTTGGCAGGAACTTTTCCTGATGATAGTTTCATGTCTGTGCTGGTAATCAACAATGCTCTTCTTGAAAAGGTGCTTAGCGAAGACTCAAATATTGTGGAAGAGGGCTGTAAGACATACTATGTTCATACACTGTTGTATAGGTTGATGTTTTGGAAATACCCTCACATCGCCGGGTATGTTCTGAACAAAACAATCGTGTTCGAAGAAATGCCGCACTATAGATTTACTGTTGAAGACGAATTTGAGTTGCTTCTCCAAGGCAGAAGTAGAGTTGAGGACATCCTTATGTCAACAAAATACGCAACACCACATAAAGCTCTGCTCATAAAAAGGAAACGAAGCTTTCTGACGAATTTTGTAGGACGGTTAGCTTTCATGAAAGCCTTCGGCACCTTTAACTACGGCAACTACGGAGATTGTCTAAGGTCATTCCTGAACAAACTGCCTCTCCCACAAGGAATTCTGTTGTCAGGATACTTTATAGTTATCTCCATGACCCCCGCTCCTATCTTAAGAAACACCGTTATGGGTCTACTGAAAAGAATTCGTGAAGACGAATGGGAAAGGCATTGGATTCATATCAGCAGCATATTTTCGCTTATGGGTAGAAAGGGTCGGAGACGCATTCAGGAACCTTGATCACAATCAGAATCGGGTCCGCACAGCCCTCATCTATCATTAGAGGGAGATGAAGGTCATGGATGTCGTCATCTTCTGTGGTGGTCGCGGGACCAGACTAAGCGAGAAGACAAACACGATACCTAAGCCACTTGTAGAAATAGGCGATCAGCCTATACTATGGCACATCATGAAGATATACTCCATGTACAACTACAAGCGTTTCATTCTGACATTGGGCTACAAGGGAGATCTAATCAAAGACTGGTTTCTGCGTACATACCGATTGAGAAGCTCGTTCGAACTAGATCTGCAAAACCCCCAGATTCCTTCATTCAATGATGACTGGCGCATACTCTTCCTGAATACGGGACAGGAGTCCGGCACGGCACATAGACTGAAACAGGTGAGAGATCACGTTTCTAGTCAGCAGTTTATGTTGGCCTATGGTGATTGCCTCGCTGACGTTGATCTCCACAGACTTCTGGCGTTCCATAACGCGATGAAGAAGAAAAATGACATACTGGTCACCATTACAGCGCACAAGCCGTACTCAAGATTCGGCATCATAAAGACAGATGGAGAGACCGCGACTAGCTTCATTGAGAAACCCCGCATCGAGGACTGGGTTGGCATAGGCTTTATGGTGTGCGAGAAAACCATCTTCGAATACTCCTTCCCCGATTGGCCTCTGGCCATGTTCGAAGTTGACTATCTTCAGCACATAGCTAAGGAGGGCAAGCTGGCGGTCTATAAACATGAGGGGTTCTTCCATCCAATGGATACCTATAAAGATTATGTTGCGCTGAATGACCTTTGGAGACGGGGAGAAGCCAAGTGGAAGATGTGGTAGGAGACTTCTGGAAAGGCCGAACAGCGCTCGTGACTGGAGGCACGGGGTTCGTAGGCAGTCACCTGGTCGAGAGGTTAGTGGAGCTAGGCGCTTCTGTTATAGTGCCAGTGAGGAGTGTCAATGTCGGATCATACTTCTTTGCAGAGAAACTGAACGAGAAGTCGGTCCTGGTGAACTGCGACATCAAGGAGATCCAGAGAATAAAGGACATAATCGCCAAGTACGGCGTTTCCATTGTCTTTCACCTGGCTGCCCAATCGCTTGTGACCGTTGGGAGAAAGGAGCCCTATGAAACGATGATGACCAATATCGTTGGCACGCTCAACATACTGGAGTCTTGCCGGACAAATCCCGATGTTGAAGCCATACTACTGGCATCGAGTGACAAAGCGTATGGTTCGTCAAACATGCTTCCTTATCTAGAAACTCATCCCCTAAAAGGGGAGTATCCCTATGATTCTTCGAAGTCATGTATGGATCTGGTGTCTCAATGCTACCACAGGACATATGATATGGCGATTGCCATAGCCCGCTTCGGGAATATCTACGGAGAAGGGGATCTTAACTTCGACCGCATAATCCCTGGAGCAATCAGATCGGGACTGCTGAACACGGTTCTAGAGATACGAAGTGACGGCCAGATGATCCGCGAATACACCTATGCAAAGGATGTGGTAGATGGCTATCTGGTCTTGGCTGAAAAGATTGAAAAAATCAGAGGAGAGGCGTTCAACTTCACCTCAGGGGAAAGAAAAAATGTGCTGGAGGTTGTTGAAACGGTCAGCAAAGCAATGGGCAAGGACATAAGTTTCAGAATTATGAACACTGCCAAACACGAGATTAGGGAGCAATATCTCTCAGCAGAGAAAGCCCACAGAATTCTAAATTGGACATGCAAATATGACATGAACTCGGTTCTCCTTAGGATTGTTGAATGGTACAAGCGGTATTTCAGGTTGAAATGAAGACAGAATGCGGAGAAAAACAGACAACACCCCGGTTAGTCTTCTTGGCGGAGATTCTGGGTAGATGAGTGTAGAGAAAGGCGTACGAAGACCGGAGGACCTAAGAAAGGAAATTCTTGCGTTAGTGAAGGAATACTATCGAGCGGAATATGAATCGAGGCAAGGCTTCATTCCGGGAAGATCGAGGATACCTTATGCCGAGAGAATATACGATGATAGGGAACTCGTGAACCTGGTTGACAGCTCCCTCGATTTCTGGCTTACATCAGGAAGATACGTATTAGAGTTTGAGGAAGCGTTCGCTAGGAAAGTGGGCCGGAAATACTGCTCACTGGTAAACTCCGGCTCCTCCGCCAACTTGCTGGCGGTTTTATCTTTGACTTCAAGAAGGGTAGAGGGAAGACTGCGCAAGGGTGACGAAGTCATAACAGCAGCAGCAGGTTTCCCTACGACCGTCAACCCCATATTTCAGTGTGGGTTGGTTCCAGTGTTCGTTGATGTTGAGCTTGGAACCTACAATATCAGTCCAAAGGTTGTGGAAGAAGCTATAGCTACGAGAACCCGGGCGATCATGCTTGCACACACTATGGGCAACCCTTTTGATGCAGAAGAGATATCTAAGATCGCCAAGGAGCACAAGCTTTGGCTCATTGAAGACTGTTGCGACGCTCTGAATAGCACTTTCAACGGCAGGAATGTCGGTACTTTCGGAGAGATCGCGACATACAGCTTCTATCCGGCACATCACATTACGACGGGCGAAGGCGGTGCTGTCCTTACTAGCGATCCCCTTTTGCGGAGGGAGGTAGACTCATTTCGTGATTGGGGAAGGGATTGCTGGTGTCCTCCTGGTAAGGATAATACTTGCGGAAAACGGTTCGAGTGGAAGTTGGGCGATCTACCTTACGGCTATGACCACAAGTACATCTATTCCAACATCGGCTTTAACCTCAAGGCGTTGGAGATGCAGGCGGCCATTGGTTTGGCACAGCTAGACAAACTGGATGATTTCGCCGAAAAGAGGAGAGAGAACTACTCTTTCTTCATGCAGAGTTTCCGCAAATATGAAGACAGTCTTATTCTACCGGTAGCGCACCCAAAAGCGACGATTAATCCTTTCGGTTTCCTACTAACCGTGCGTTCTGACGCTGGCTTTACAAGGAGAGACATTGTGAAGTTTCTGGAGAACAAAGGGATATCTACTCGAATGCTATTCGGAGGCAACCTGACGAGGCAGCCAGCCTACAAAGGAAAGAGATATAGGGTGTACGGCGATCTCCGTAACTCCGATGTCATAATGAGCAGCTCTTTCTGGATAGGCGTTTACCCGGGAATCACTAATGAAATGAGAACCTATGTTGTTAAGGAAGTCGACAAGTTCATGCGTATCCATAGTTAAGGAACCTGTGTGACAAGAGTCCTGATAACGGGGGCGGCAGGTTTCCTAGGCTCGAACCTTGCCCGAAGATGCGTCCAAGAGGGATTTGAGACCCATATATTGGCAAGGGAAACTTCAAGCAAATGGAGGATCAATGACATTCTCCCCCATCTCGTTGAGCATAAGGCAGATCTTTCAGAATACAATCATCTCGTGAGAATCTTTCAAGAAGTGAAACCCGAAATCATAATGCATTTCGCGGCTTACGGTGCCTATCCAACAGTCCAGAAAGACGCCGACAAAATGATCAACACAAACTTCATCGGGGTCGTGAACTTGGCAAGAGCAGCTGACACCGTAGACTATTACTGTTTCATAAACACCGGAAGCTCCTCCGAGTATGGCGTGAAGAGCTCTCCCATGTCTGAGGCGGATATTCTGGAGCCGACGAGCTTATATGGCGTGACGAAGGCCGCGTCAACTCTTTTCCTCCAAAGCGTGGCGAAGACGACTGGCAAGCCTATCGTGACCGTGAGGCCTTTTTCAGCGTATGGATATTATGAAGAGCCGATTCGTCTGGTTCCCTCAGCGATCTGGCATTGCCTGAAAGGCTGTGATATGGAGCTCACTTCTGGGGCGCGTGCCATGGACTTCATCTTTGTGGAAGATATCGTTGAGGCTTACGTGAGATTGATCGATATTCCTGGCATATCTGGGCAGATTGTTAACTTGGGGACAGGCAGACTGTACACAGTACGCCAAGTCGTTGAGAAAATCAAAGACATAACACACTCCGGCATAGATCTGCTTTGGGGAAAGCTTCCCATGAGAGATCACATACCTGATGTCTGGGCGGCTGACACGACAAAGATGCGAGAGTTGCTGAAATGGGTACCGGATCATGATGTTGATCAGGGACTAAGGAAGACTGTTGATTGGATGGAGCAAAACATCGGCTTCTACGAGCGCCTGAAGAATCGAGACTGACGAGAGACTGAGGAGCTAATGACAAGTCTCCAAGAATACCACAGACTTGCTGTCCAGATACGACGACATGTCTTGTACATGTGCCACCGTGCTGCCAGCTCACATATCGGTTCATCGCTTTCAATAGCCGATCTTCTTGCGGTGCTCTATGGGGGCGTCCTGCGAGTGAATCCGGACTGGCCAGATTGGTCAGAACGCGATCGGTTCATTTTGAGCAAGGGACACGCATGTGCGGCTTTGTACGCTGTTCTCGCTGAGAATGGATTCTTTCCGAAGGAATGGCTGGAAACCTACTGCCAAAATGGTTCCCGATTGGTCGGACATGTCACTCATCATGACGTGCCTGGCGTGGAAGCTTCAACAGGTTCTCTTGGACATGGGTTGTCTATCGGTTGTGGCATGGCGTTGGCGGGTAAAAGGGATAATCGGTCATACAGAGTTTTTGTCTTGCTTAGCGATGGTGAATGTGACGAAGGTTCAACGTGGGAAGCTGCATTGTTTGCTCCCCATCACCGATTGGATAACCTCGTGGCTATCGTGGATTACAACAAGATTCAGGCTTTCGGTAGAGTAAAGGATGTGCTTGACCTTGATCCACTGCCGGAGAAATGGCGGTCCTTCCGTTGGGCGGTCCGCGAGATAGATGGACATGATTTTGGACAGATCGAAGGAGCCCTTGCTAAGATACCACTTGAGCCTAGCAGGCCAACATGCATCATTGCTCACACGACGAAAGGCAAGGGAGTCAGCTTCATGGAGGACAAAGTGGCATGGCATTACAACGCCCCTAATCTTGAACAGTTAAACCAAGCGTTGGCTGAGTTGGCGATGCCTGAGTGAGAACAGCCTTCATCAACACCCTGATAGAACTGGCAAGGACCGATGAACGAATCTTCCTGTTAGTAGGCGATCTAGGGTATTCGGTGGTCGAACCCTTTGCTCAAGAGTTCCCGAATCGGTTTATCAATGTCGGTGTAGCTGAACAGAACATGATAGGCGTCGCAACCGGGCTAGCTCTATGTGGCAAGATTGTTTTCGCTTACTCTA
>Ga0315314_1000864_pt1 | contig 29717 bp, 28 predicted proteins | sample TDP9_MG_FD_203631 | JGI IMG/M metagenome (GOLD analysis project Ga0315314, IMG submission 203631) | Freshwater sediment microbial communities from Lake Towuti, South Sulawesi, Indonesia - TDP9 | ecosystem: Environmental > Aquatic > Freshwater > Lake > Sediment | place: Indonesia: South Sulawesi... | reverse complement strand
TAAACAAATATAATGTGTTCTGTGGGTTTTAATTGCCCAACGAAGTGTATCGCCTTCTCGGAAACAGCGTTGGTTTCAATGGTTTTCGAGTCCACGCTGGTGTGCCACAACTCTTCGAAGTTTTCTTGCATGAGTCCAACGAAACTCTTGTTGTCTGTCCAAAGATAGGGATGCTCGCCTATGGGCAGCTCCGGCGAAGTTGCCATCAAAACCTGCTTGTAATCAGAGATGGTGAAATGGCTCAACGACTGATACGCATACTTTATGTCAAGGGGGACTTTAGGTGACATGAATCCTTTTATGTTTCCCAGCAGCGAGTCTTCGCCCTCATGCATTTCCAGAATAACACGCACTTTTATTCCTCTCTTTGTAACTTTCTCAAGTGGCTCAACAAAAGTTGGCAAAAGATGGAAAAACTCCTCTGTAGACGTGACTACATCAATTTCTTTCTCAGCATTTTTTAAAATTGTCGTCATTTTATTGATAATCACTTCTCTTTTTGCGAGCAACGAAAATTGGTTTTCTTCCTCTTCGAATTTCAGTTTCTTGCTATTAGCTTTGAGATGTTTCAGAAGCTCGTCTTTTTTTGCCATCAACGCAGTGACTTTTTTATTAGCAATGTCTTCCTCACGCCTGATTAGAATAGAAAGCGCATCTTCCACAGAGGTAGCTCTTACCTTAGTTGGGGCGCCCAATATTTTTTCTATCAAACCCAATTTTTCAAGTTTAGGCAATATTCTGTAGACATCTTCTCTGCGTACCTTTGACGCTTTTGAAATCCTCCCGACTGAAGCAACGCCAAGATGAAAAATGGCTAAGTAAACCCTTGCCTGGTTAGGGGTCAATCCAAAATCATATAACATCAGAGCATCTTTGTCGAGTGACATCAAGTTGATACTTCCTACTCCCTCGAATTTATGTCTCTGTTACTGTGGTATCACAGTCACACATATTTAAAAGCATTATTTCCCATACTACCACATGCAAGAATCAACGGTTGGGGAGGATAACCCGGATTAGGACGCTTGGAAAGGCATGGGAGAAGCGTACGTCTTTCTAAACATGGTTGGAATTTATGTCTCCTCTCTCTCCCAACTAAACGCTTTTCCCAGCCCCAAATTAAGTGTTAATTAAAACTCCATTTGTTCTCTCTGAAAAAGGTGACCATGACGAGAAAATGGTCAGTTATTATTTAGTTTTCTCCGTTCTTTTATCCTCAAGTAGGCTTTCATGAAGCCCTTTTCTTCCCTTTTTTTAAAGAATTTAGAACAGAACTGCTTATTGGCGGAAGCCTCTGTTACTGTAGTGTCACAGTCACACGAGTTTAAATTGCTCACTGCAAGATTATTTGTCGTCGAAATATAGAAGGAGAAGAAAAAATGAAAAGCGAAATATTGGCTTCTTTACTCTTGGCAACCCTCTTAGTGCTAGCAACCCTCTCAACTTCTTCAGTCATAAACTCAGCTCAGGCAATGCCTCTCTTGCCAACTTTGGACCCAAAGATGATACCCAAATTCGTTAATCAACTGCCTGTTCCACCGAAATGGAACGCTACAGTTGTGAGAAATGCGACCACGGGTGAAGTGATTCGACACGAATACGTGATAAACGTCACTGAATTCTATCAACAGATACTTCCAACCAAGGATGCGAAGGGCAAACCTACCTTATTCCCTATGACAAAGGTCTGGGGTTACGAAGGCTTCTACATCAACGCGACAGGGCACAGAGTTCCTTTCCGCCACTCGCCGTCAGGCACATTCGAAGCCACTAGAGGCATCCCAATTAAAGTAAAATGGGTTAACAACCTCGTAAATGCTACAGGGCAACCCTTGTACCACTTGTTCCCTGTTGATCCCACGCTTCACTGGGCAGACCCCAACAACATGAACATGCCTATGCCTCCTTTCACTCCTTATCCCCCAGGTTACCAACAGGCACAGACTCCTGTCCCAATAGTCACACACCTGCATGGCGGTGAAGTTCCTTCGAGCTTTGACGGAGGTCCAGAACAGTGGTGGGCTTCAAACGGAATGAATGGAACAGATTACAGAACGTATGAGCCTACAGACCCTAACGCAGCCGTCTATTATTACCCAAACGAACAGCTGCCTACTACGCTGTGGTATCATGACCACGCTTTAGGCATTACACGCATTAACGTGATGTCAGGCCTCGCAGGCTTCTACCTACTCAGAGACCCTGCTGATCCTATCGCTCCATTCCTGCCAAGTGGGCAGTATGAAGTTCCGATAGCTATCCAAGACAGATCATTCAACCTCGACGGTTCGTTCTGGTACCCACCAGTTGGTCTTGACACAAACGCGCATCCGTATTGGCAGCCTGAATTCTTTGGCAACACTATCATGGTGAACGGCAAGGTTTGGCCAAACTTGAACGTGGAACCTAGACAATACCGCTTTAGGCTTCTAGACGGCTCAAACGCCAGATTCTACAGCCTACAGTTCGTGGACAGAGTCACCAAAGTCGTGCTTCCCTTCACTCAAATCGGCAGCGATGGAGGCTACCTAGCAGCGCCTGTTCCACTCACCTCCTTAACCATTGCGCCAGGTGAAAGAGCCGACATCCTCGTAGACTTCTCAGGACTACCAGCGGGAACAAAGATACTCCTCAAAAACAACGCCAAAGCCCCATTCCCCAAAGGTGCACCACCGGACATACATCTTAGTCAGATCATGCAGTTCACCGTGACAGGCACCCCCACACCTCCTACTCCTCTGCCCACACCATGGCCCGTTAATATTCCAGCTTTGACTCCTAATGCGCCCGCCAAACAGTTGACGCTCATTGAAGTGATGGGTCCACTGGGTCCAACTGAGATACTTTTGGACGGACAAAAATGGCACGCTCCAGCCACCGAACTGTTCCAAGTAGGCTCAACTGTAGATTGGGTTGTGGTCAACCCAACCGCGGACACCCATCCCATACACTTGCACTTGGTGCAGTTCCAGCTCGTCAGCCGCCAAGCATTTGATGTTAACGGCTACATGATGGCTTGGATGGCAGCTAATGGCATGCCTCCGCTTAATCAACCAACAATTAACGTCCCATTAGCTCCTTACCTTAAGGGTCCTGTGTTTCCAGCGCCGCCAAATGAAATGGGATGGAAAGACACAATACAAATGAACCCTGGCGAAGTCACCATAATCAGAGTCCGCTATGCACCACAAGATGCACCAACAACAGGTCCTGGCACTCCCACTCCAGGAGTCAACCAGTATCCTTTTGACCCCGCAGACCCATTGGGACCAGGCTATGTCTGGCACTGCCACATACTAGAACACGAAGACAACGAAATGATGCGCCGACACATTGTCACATATTAGCACGAATAGACCGCGCTGTGCGGTCTCCCCCTTTATTTTGAAAACACCAAAAACGAAAGTCTGTAGCGCCCCAAATTTCAGGATGGGGAATTGCCGATCAGTTGTGTATCTGCGCTGGGTAAAAGCCTATCAGCTGAAATGCTGAACATTTCTAAGACACGCGCTGCAGCAGGCACAATCTGATTGGTCACATAGTACTCAATGTCTATTTTGTCATAAGAAGTCAGGAAATATGGCTTAGCCTTCTCATACAATTTACCAGAGCCAAGGGTTATCACAAAGCCCACTTTGTCACCCATGGAAAGCTCCCAGCCTTCTTTCAGCAGTAGCCTAGCAGCCTCAACATGTGGAGCCTTAACCTCGTATTCTTCAACTTTCTTGGTCAAAGTCTTCCAAATAATCAAGTCCTTGTAGGCCACTTTCCTCTGCCTTAAGTTTTGAATGTAGTCCTGCACAAATTCAGCGGCCTCGTTGGGGGTCTGTTTTTTGAGGATTATTTCCAGCACTCTTTCTTGAACGTTTTTGGCGCATGCTGCCCAGTCTCCTCGAACCACCTCTAAGCCAACGGTGTCCAGTCCTCCGTCCGGCAATAACCCGCAATACTTCTTCTTGGCTTCAGTGAACAAAACACGCGTGTAAACCTTGTCAGGCTTAATCTCCAAACCGAGTTCTTTCCCGATTCTTTCTGACAACCTTGCGATTTTGTCGAGGTCGTTGTTGACGAAGACGCTGTCGGTGTCGCTGTAAACAACTTCCAACCCGATTTTTTTGGCTTCAGCAACCGTGTTCAGTATTATGTGTCTCCCCCAAGCGGTAGCTGCCTCCGCCACTGGTTTAACATACCAGCGGGCTCCAATCCACCCTGCATAACCGTAAGTAGCGTTTGTTATAACTTTCACAGCTTTTTGGCGTGCGTCAAGAACCTTATACTCTGAGCTCTTGGGGTCAAGTTTGCTCAATTTAGGGCGAATCTGGTCTCGGCTTGCGATTAAGCTGGACAGAACCTCCTTATAGAACCCAGACGGCTCCTTACGAAAACGGTGCTTGACCTCTGGCGCAACGTTTACTCCTCCCGAAGGTTCAGGCTCCGAAGGCGAAACGTAGGTGTCGGGCGAAACATTATGGGTTATCATGATGTTGGGGTACATAGCCTTAAAGTCGAGGACAGCGATGTTCTCGTGCAAGCCTGGTTTAGGCGCCAAAACAACAGCGCCCACATACGGAAAATAGGGACGCTCAACTCTCTTCGGAACAAGCTCGCCAATCTTGAAGGCTTCGCGCATGAGGAACCATTCAACTCGAAAGCCCACAGCCGCCGTGCCCACATGGTCCAGAGGTAAACCGACCAGACTGGAAAGCTGCGTGGCGAAGCTTAGCATGGCTTCGGTTATGCCCATTATTGACTCTGTGTTTTCTTTTGAAAACTGAAGCAGGCTTGACCGTTTTTTGTTGTCTTCCCAGTGCGCTGCAAAGTCTATGTCTTCGAGGAGTGTGCGCTTCTCCAGTTTCATGACACCGAGGAAATCTGCGACGTTTTCGAGGGTTTTCACTTTAACTTCTGGCAGTTCGTCTGCGAAGTCGAAGAAGTCGATGTTAACTCGACCAGTGATGGAAACATGTCCGTAGACGCTCATGTGAGGTTCAGTGTTGGCTCGGTCAACGTGTAGGTTGATGCCAAGTTTTTTAGCTCGAGCTGTTAAGTAGGGTAAGTCTTGGCGGTTGGTTCCGTAGCCTACGATGTTGTCTGGGTCAAAGTCTCTAACATATTTTATGAATGCCTCTAGCACTGGTTTGTCGTTGGAATCTTGGGCTACAAACTGCTTCTCGTCGCCTGAGTTGGTCGCAACCGAAATGATTACAACCGGGTTTTTGTCAGGTTTCGGTGCGCCTTTTGGACTGTAAGCTATTGTGGAGAAGCCCAGAACCCTCAACTTGGGTATCTCAGCCTTTTCAATGCTTTTTGGAGGCGATTTAGCAACGTATAGTTTGTCAACTTGCACGCCCAAATTGTTCTTTATCTCTTCTGCTTCTATTTCGTGCCAGCTGCACGGCGACACGTGGTTGTCGATTAGGTAACGCATGGAATAGCGTATGTCGTCTTCGAGATTTTCCTTCACACCATCTATTTTAGCCATTATCTTCGCATATTTTGCGATCGCCTCAGGGTCTTGACAAAAAACTTTCACAACATCCATAGGCTTTCCAAAATATCTTCGTCTTGTCTGTTCAAGTTTGGAAACGGACGGAAACTCATCGGTTCTTTTTGAGTTTAGCATGTCAACAACTGCCTTCGGGTCTTGTCCCTCTTTGGGGATTAGGTAGAAGTAGGATGGAAAGTTTCGTTCGATGATGAGCACTCTGTTTTCATGGTCGTCTATGCCCCAAACCCAAACCTCAGGCTTCCCCTCCTTCACTTCATAGTTGACGTCTAAAAACCAAAAAGTCAACTTCATGCAGGCTCTAAACCTCAACAAAGAAGAGAAGCCGACACATTTTTAACGCTTTTCAACAATGAGAAGGAAGCAGTCATACAAGAGTAAGGGTTAGGAAAGACAGCGTTGAAGATTCTGGAAATGCACTTGAAGAAAGGCTTTGTGAAGGTGGTGCCCCAGAGCCTAGACGACCTGTGGCATCTCTACAACATAGTCTACCCAGGCGATCGAGTTCACGCCAAAACGACCAGAGAAGTAAAAATAGATGAAGAATACGCTCGACCACAGCAGGGAAGACGAGTTACGGTTCGTTTAGGCTTGCAGGTTGAAAGGGTTTTTTGGGACAAGAGCCTCAACCGCCTAAGGGTGCATGGAGTCATAATCGACGTGCCCGAAGACATCGGCGGCAGGGGTTCACATCATACGTTGAACATCGTTGTTGACCGACCCTTAACCATATTAAAAGCAAAATGGTTGAAACATCAAATTGACCGATTGGAAAAAGCCAGCAAAGCAGAAGCTCCGTTAGTATTGCTTGTGGCGATTGACGACGAAGAATTCGCCGTCGCAGTTCTGCGCCAATACGGCTTGGAAGTCAAGGTGGAAAAGAGAGTGCGGCTTCCAGGCAAGCTTGAAGCGGAGAAAAGAGGCGAAGCCCTCAAAGGCTTCTTCAAAGAAGCGTTGAATTCCTTGCGCGAAACATGGTTGAGCCTTAAATGTTCAATCGTTATTTTGGGGCTGGGGTTTGTCAAAAACGGTTTCGTCAAGTACATTCAAGACGAAGCGCAAGATGTAGCCGCAGCAATAGCGGATGTGAAGAGTGTCAACAGTTCGGGTGTAACAGGAATCAACGAGGCGCTACGCTCTGGAGTCTTGACAAAAACGTTGAAACATGCAAGAATGGCTGAAGAAACTCGGCTGGTTGAGGAGATGCTCGCAAGATTGGGAAAGGGCACAACAGACGTAGCGTACGGATTAAAAGAGGTAGCTCAAGCAACCCAATATGGCGCCGTGGAGAAACTACTCATAAACGATTCCTTGCTACGCGAATCTTCGGACGAGAAACGAACCGTGCTTGAGAAGATAATGCGAGAAGTGGAAGACAAAGCTGGACAGATAACGGTTGTAAGCACGGAACACGAAGCAGGCACAAAACTAGAGGGCTTAGGCGGTATAGCAGCGCTCCTACGATTCCAGATAAGTTAACTGTAATAGACAACCATACGATTTCAGATGGTGAAAGACAATTGAGCGGTGTGATGACTATTTCTCAGACCTTGGCTCGCCGATTAGCCCTAATGCGCCAGCATCTGGCTGGACCACGCCTTCCTCCCGATTCTTCAGGTATTATGGCTGTCATGCGTGACCTTGGTTACATGCAACTCGACCCTATGAGAGTAGTAGCTCCAAGCCATCTTTTGACATTGTGGAGCCGATTAGGACAATACGACCCAACACACCTCGATGTGCTCATGTGGAAAGAGAGAAGACTCTTCCAAGACTGGGCACAAGGAAGCTCCATCGTGCTAACAGAAGACTATCCGATCTTCAGTGCACTTAAGCGCAGCTTTGCAACAGGTAATTCGCCTCGCGCTCAAAAAATTCGCAATTGGATCAAGAAAAACAAGAGGCTCCGCGGTTATATCCTCAGTCAATTTCGCAGCAAAGGGAGACCGCTCCCTTCGCATTACTTCGAGGACAAATCGGTTGAGGATTGGCGCTCGACCGGCTGGAGCGCAGGTCGCAACGTTGGCATGATGCTTACTATCTTATGGGCTCAAGGCAAAATAATGATTGCTGGACGCAATAACCACGAGAAGCTATGGGATTTGACCGAACGCTTTCTGCCTGAGTGGGCGTCTCAAGAGCGGCTGTCAGACCGCGAGGTCTTCAGGAGTATTGCTCAAAAGTCATTGCGAGCTCTCGGTGTAGCGCGTTCGATTCACATCAAACAAAACTACATTCGCGGTTGTATTCTCGACTTGGATGACGTGTTAGCCGAACTCGAAACAGAAGACCGCATCATGAAAGTGGAAATCAAAGAGGAAGACAAACAAGCACGGCGCGGTCCATGGTACATTCACGCTGATAACCTACCTTTGCTCGACCGACTGACCGCTGACGATTGGGAGCCACGTACAACTTTGCTTTCACCTTTCGACAATCTAATCTGTGACCGCCGACGCACAGAAGAACTCTTCAACTTTCATTTCCGCTTCGAGGTTTATGTGCCAAAGCACAAACGTCAATACGGCTGTTACGTTATGCCCATTTTGCATGAAGACAGGTTCATTGGTCGAATCGATCCAACAATGGATCGTGCACGTGGAAGACTAATCATCAACGCTGTTTATGCTGAACACGACGCACCCATGACAAAGGAAACGGGAAGAATGATAGCTGATTCCGTCGAGCAACTCGGAGCCTTCCTCAAGGCAAAAGAAATTATGTATAATCAGCATCTTCCAGCGGGTTGGAAGAGCGCACTTCGTTAGAAAATTCCGATTATTTGTTGTCTACTTTTCAAAGAGTTTGAGCCGTCTCCTCACTTCTGGTTTTTCATCCACAAGTTGTTTCAAAACCATTTCAAAAGTTTCTTCAGACTTTAATTCACGCTTAACGAAGACACCTGTTCTGCCCACTTCATCTCGGCGAAGCAGAGCGTGCACACGGTCGAGCACGGTTTCAACCAATACATTGAGCAATTTGGCTACTGATTCTTCTCTTCCAATTATGGTGCTTTCCACGTGTCCAAACTCTGTTGGCTCAATAAGCATCAGACGCTTATCTACGCCAATGACTCGCTGATTGTTTTTGAGCGCTTCAAGGGTGATTTCGCCTCCAAAACGGTAGAAATCACGTTCTACGGGGCGGAGTTTCATGAGAGGGAAGGACACAACACGCTGCGGGTCGAGTTCAATGTAGCCCTTAGCCGCGTAGGCAGGTGTAGCTTGCACAAGAACACGCCTATTAACACTTAACTCTGCGCGTTCAAGTGCTGACTCAATGAGAAAAGAGCTGGGCGGGTTGGGCAAGAAAACGTCAATGTCGCTCTTAGCCGACACATCGCCACGTGCAATGCTCCCATGCACAATGCAGAAGAGGTTTGCCTTCTCCAGCGGCTCCATTATTTCAATGGTCTTGCTTCTCAATTCTTGCAGAAGTTTCCAGCGGTCTTCACCGTAAACGATTTCGACACGGTCGGCGCGTTTAAGTGGTTTCTTCGCCATTTTCTATGGTTCACCAGATGTAGCGAGAGAAGCGTTTAACCATTTTAGGTAGGGCTGAAAACCTTCAACAATGGGTATGGCGAGAATCTCTGGCACTTTGTAGCTGTGCATTTCCTTTATTGCCTTTGCTAGTTTGGCAAAAAGCTTCTGGTTTGATTTCATCAAGACAAGGAATTCTTCAGCCTTCTCAATTTTGCTTTGCCATCGAAAATGGGATTCAACTGGACCAGCAATGTTAGCGCAGGCTATAAGGCGTCTGTCAAGTAGATTCTGAATTATTTTTTTGGCTTCTTGTTTTGTGGCTGTTGTCATGAACACCATGATGTTTGTCATAGTTGTTTCCTCTGCAAACACTATGTTTAAGTATTATTTTATTTAGTGTTCTATGAAACGTTGAGGACCCTGATAACCAATGGATTATACTCTAACACCGGAGTCCACTTTTCTTCTGGGCGTAGCCGTTTTCTGGACACTCCTTTACCTTTTATCCTATGTTCTTCATCTGGACAAGCGTGGATTAGACGTTAAACCCGGCTATTTCATGTACAAGTCGAAGGCTTTGAACTCCTTTCTGGACAGAGCAGCAAACAAATTGCCAACTCTCTGGCTTGTTTTGTCCAACATCGGCTTGGCTTTTTCCATCGGCCTCATGGTGCTGAGCATATACTTCCTTGGAAATAATTTGTTGCGATTCGTTTTCCCACCCATCGGGAATGCAACACCTGTTTTCCCAGCCATTCCCGTCTTGTTTATTCGTTTGTATTGGCTCCCCTACTTCTTCTTCGCCGTCTTAGTCATTTTCCTCACCCACGAGTTGGCTCATGGAATCGTAGCCCGATTAGAAGGCATACAAGTATTATCCACTGGTGTCCTCGCATTCTTGCTGATTTTTGGAGCCTTCGTGGAACCAGATGAAAAAGAGTTTGAGAAAGCCTCGCTTCTAAGCAGGTTGAGGATGCTGGCGGCGGGTTCTTCAACCAACCTCATCACCGCCTTTCTGTTCCTCATTTTAATAACTGGGTTGTTTCTTCCTTCACCCGCAGGCGTCTTAATTCAGGAAGTTGTTCCCGACAGCCCAGCAGACAAGGCGGGACTTCAACAATGGGATGTTATTCAAGCCATAAACGGAACGCAGATAGATGGGAACACAGATTTTTACGAGTACATGAGCAATGTAGCGCCTAACACGGCATTAGTTCTCACTGTTCTGCACGCTAACACAGCTGAATACAAAAACGTCACAACCATTGTAAGCTCAAGCAACAGCAGCCAAGGGATAATCGGCATACTCCTAAGCTTCTCCGCTTACCATCAAAACAGACTTGGTCTGGATCAGTACAGCGGAATCAACCTGTACTGGGCTTTATTCTGGACCTACCTGCTAGGAACCAGTGTGGCGGTTTTCAACATGCTGCCCCTCTACCCATTTGATGGTGAACGCGTGCTGTATTATCCGCTTGAACGTTTCGTGAAGAAGCGAAAGCGAGAACTACGCATAGCTATAAGCACTTTCACGCTGGGACTCTTCGTGTTAAACATGATTCTTAGCTTCTGGCGATTTGGACTGTCCGCAATCTAAGTAATGGCGAAGTAGCGATGACCACATGTACCCTTTGCAAGCGAAGAGACGCCGTCTACATGCGCCCTTACTCGGGTGAAAAACTCTGCGCCAAGTGCTTCACCAAATCCATCGAGGACAAGATTAGAGCTACAATAGCCAAACACGATATGTTCAAACTAGACGACAAAATCATGGTGGCGGTCTCAGGTGGAAAAGACAGTATCACACTGCTACACAGCTTAGCCAAGATTGAAAAAGAGTTCCCGAAGGCGAGGCTCAGCGCTGTCACGGTTGACGAAGGAATAAAGGGCTACAGAGACGAAGCCCTCAAGTTTGCAGTTGAAAACTGCCGAAAATTAGGCGTGGAACACGTCATAACGTCGTTTAAAGATTTGTTCGGTGTTCAACTTGACCAGTTAGTGAAGCTGTTCAAGGGCAGGAGTGAAGGCTTGTCTCCCTGCGCCTACTGCGGCGTATTAAGACGAAGAGCCCTTAACCTAGCGGCACGAAAAGCCAAAGCGGACAAACTCGCGTTGGCGCACAACCTTGACGATGAGGCTCAAACTATCTTGCTGAACATTTTGCACGGCGACGCTTGGCGCATAATTCGAGTCAAACCCGTTTTGGAAGAAAAGCATTCAATGTTTGTGCCACGAGTGAAACCGTTCAGCGAGCTGCTTGAGAAAGAAATCGCCTTCTACGCTTACCTGAAGAAAATGCAGTTTCAGAGCGTGCCCTGTCCCTACGCGTCTACCGCTCTGCGAAGCGACATACGCACGATGCTTAACCGATTGGAAGAAAAGCACGCTGGCACAAAATTCACGGTGTACAAATCCATCGAGAAAATCAAACCAGCGCTGGAAGCGAAGGCGAAAGAAACGGTTTTGAACGCATGTAAACTGTGTGGAGAACCGACTGTTGAAGCGGTCTGTGTGCCATGTCGGATGCTCAAAGACCTCAGCGTTGGTCAAGGCTAAAGGCATAGTCTTCTCGTAGTGTTAAGCTTCTAGAAGATTCTTCCTCAAAAGAGTAATATGGACGTCGTGTACTCTTATTATGATTGGAGAGAGAAGGGAGACCAGTGGTTGCCCTCGAACCGAATGTTAGGCGTAGAGATAGACATGACATTGTGGCTGAGATTTTAAAAACCGCACGGAAAGGAAGAATCAAAACTCACATCATGTACAAGGCGAAGTTGAGCTATTCGCAAATCAACACCTACCTAGACTTGCTGGTTGAGAAGGGATTCTTAGAAAACACAAAGATTCAACGAAAGAAACAGACCATAACCGTGTACAGAACGACGCCGAAAGGAATTCTTTACATAGAAAATCTGGAAACGGTAAACCAACTGTTGGGCTGAAAACAAAAACAAAAGACTTGGCAGAAACGAAAAAGTTCATAACGAGAGTTAAATTAGTTATCGCCCTAAAGCAAAAGATGATAAATTATTTTATAGCAAGAAAGCGGTGGGTCACTGGGGTTTGACGCCCAGTTTGCGCCCTGCCTCGTTCAGTCTCTTTTCTCATGTCGGCTCTCCCTTGAGCGCTAAACGTCCAAGTTTAGGTTGCTCCCTTCCGGGCCTGGCCGGGTTCGCCTGGGCGGTAGCCCCAAGGGACCGACAATCATAGCCAGAGACTGAGAAGCTGAGACGCTCTTCGACGCCGTGCCTCAGCGTTCAGCCCGTCTTGTAGAGGGTTTACGGTCAGGGCTTGCGCCCTTCAGGGGACCCCTAGCCCCCCGCCTAGACCCACCGCCAAAACAAACAACAGCAAAACAAACAATATAAAAGTTACACAATCTATTTGAAGACTTGCTGGAAGATTCATTTTCACTTCATTGCAGAGTGGCTTAACGAAGAAAAAAAGTCAAACAAACAGTCTGCGCCGGCGTGTTCAACAACAGCTGAACACACTTCACCCTAGGATGGGCAGGAATCAATCGAAGTTGTTAGTGAACTATAGGCATTGTCATCACTAACGCGCACACAAATTTCCACAGCCGCAGCCACCTAAACGCCTTGTTGATGACACTAGAGCGCATTTGTCACCACCACGCACACAGCCACAACCCCAAGACGCAAACAACAAGTTAATTAACAACCACTCCAACACAAATATCACCAAAATCAACAAAAGAGGCAAAACATAGAATGCCAAGAGAATTCCGCTATCGCGGCTACTCACTAGACGATTTACACGCCATGTCCATGGACGAATTCATACGCTTACTACCCTCACGCCAAAGACGCAGCCTACAACGCGGCCTCAGCCAAGAACAACGCAAACTACTCGAAAACATAAGAAAAACCAAAGAAAACCAAGAGCAACAACAAAAAGCAGCAGTGTCCAAAACGCACGCCCGAGACATGGTCATACTACCAGAAATGGTAGGCGCAACCCTACAGGTACACAACGGAAAAGAATTCACAACCCTAGAAATCCAACCCGAAATGATTGGACACTACATCGGCGAATTCGCCGTAACAAACAAACCAGTGAAACACGGCACACCTGGCATAGGCGCCTCACGCTCATCCATGTACGTTCCACTGAAATAAATAAGGCACAGTCAAAGCTAAGTTCTGTACGTTGGCTCTCGAGGCTTTTTACCCTCAGCTGGCCCAGTGGGAATCTGAGGCAAAGGAATAGGCGGCGGAATATTCAAAGCCCGCGTAATAAGAATGGACTCAACGAAAACAACGTTAGAAATCGACTGAACAACAATAGGCGGCGGAGGCTTCTTCTCCCCATAAGCATCATGAATCTGCCTCAACTCCTCCCTCTCACCCGCGACATGAGCCCTCCCTTTCACACTTATCTGAGCCACAGAAGGGTTATAATTGATCGTAAAAACAAAGGGTACCTCAAGCAGGTCATCACTCTTCTTCTCGATACCAATCAGATTCAAATTGGTTGCGATCTGAACCGGCGGAATCGGCTTGCCAACGTCTAACAGACGCTCAGCCGACAACTGATAGATGAACACACCAACCTTTATCATGCCAAACCAGAACCTACGTCCACACAAACTTAATGGCTGCTTTCAAGATTTAAACGTGCCCTTTTCTACGCTCGCTTGTAACGAGTGAAACCGCAGTGGCCGCAGGCAAAACGGTCGCCGTGGTCAGCCATGAAATAGCCGGGTCCACAACGCTCACAGTATGGACGCAGCCTAGTCAACCCAGTAACATCAACCTTATACCTTGTGTAAGCGCCCTTCTCCTTCTTCTTGACCTTAGGCGGCTTCTTCTCCTTAGGCTTTTCAACGGGTTTCTCTTCGACTTTTTCCTCTGGCTTTTCCACTGGTTTCTCGACTGGTTTTTCCGCAGGCTTCTCAGCAGGTTTGGGCGCTGCCTTCTCTGGTGGTTGCGGTGCCTTTTTTCCTCTTTTAGCTGACATTTACCTATCCTCCTTTCTCAGCTGGCTTTTCAGCTTCTTCTGGTTGCTTTGGCTTTGGTGCCTCCTCCGCTGGTTTTTCAGCAGCTTCTTTCTGTTCTTTTGGCATGTTTCTGGAGATAATATATTCTGGTTCAACAAGTTTGGCTTGTTCAACTGAGTCGTAGGCGTTGGCTTGACCAACAGCTAACATGGTTCCAGCTTTGGTTTCGATTCGTTTCACGTACACTAAGTCGGGGTTTGTTTTGAGCATTTCTGCCAAGGTTCTGCGTATTTCTAAGCGTGGCGGCGTGCCCTTGGTTTGAGTATGCTCCACATTGAAGGTTACTTCTCTGCGTTTCAGCAACGGGTTATATTGCTGTTGAGTGATTTTGATTTCCATCCGACCATCTTCTTCCAACGTAAGTTTGTTGATTTGATGCGGTATCTTTTACTTTAGCCTTTTGGCTACAGGCTTCATTGCAACGATGATTCGCTGCACCTTATCCCTTGTTGTTTTGTCAACTCTGACCGCAACTACGCCCTCGTTTGGTTGCCCATAAACCACAAACGAGTTATCGGCTGCTTCTAAGACCGCAACTAGAGTCAGTAAGTCTTCTTCACCGTCAACAAGCACTTTTGTTTGTGTTTTTCTTTTGACTGCGTCTCTCATGGTTTTCCATGTTTCTGGTGTGATGGTCCCAGGCGGATTCTTGACGTTTACGGTTTGTTTCGCAGTTACTTGAACTGGTTTGATTTGTTCTCTCATGACTTTGTTGTCAACGATGATTATATCTGGTTGAATGCCGTGCTTCAACATGTTTTGAGACACAACATCGCCCACTGAGATTATGTGCTGAGGCTTTTCTCTTTTGATTATTTCTGAGAGTTTCTTCATGGTTTCTTCTGGTGAGCCTTTGATTAGAGTTCCCAGTGGATTTTTAAGTTCTTGGCGTGTTTCTGGTGTAAGTGCGAGCGTCTTTTTTGGAGTTGTTTTGATTACTTAAGCCTCCGTCTAAGATGAAAAAGTGTAGTGGAAAAATGTGGAGTTATCTTACTCTTAGGGCGTATCTTCCTTTCTTTGTGACTTTCATGGCTTTGGCTATGGCAGAGTTCTCTGGGTCTAGAATGATGACAAGACCCGAATAGTCGTCGCTGAAGCTAGTAGATTTACAGTTGGGGCAGGTGGTCTCGGTTGTTAAGTAGTTGCAGTCTCTACAAGCTTTTTCGCTCATAAGGTTGTTTCTTCTCCTCGTTACTGTTTGGCTGTCGTAGCTGCGGGTTTCTTTGCTTTTTCCGCCTCAGCGCTCTTTATTCTTTCCAGGTCGTGTTGTATCCATTCGAGTTTGCCCAAGAAAGGCTGTCTGGCTGTTACGCCTACTTTGCCCGAGGTGCCTCCTCTTCCAAGCGAAACTGCTGTTATTCGAACTCTAACTTGGTCGCCTGTGGCAAGTTTGCGTTTGGTTTCTTTGCCCATGAGTACGCCTTGTTTTTCGTCGTAGGATATGTAGTCGTCTAAGAGTTGAGAAACATGGAGGAGCGTGTCTATGGGTCCGACTCGCACGAAGGCTCCGAAGTCGGCGATTTCCACCACTTCGCCTTCAACTACTTCCTGAAGTTTCGGATAAAAGGTTAGCAGAGAGAACACGGATCGGTGATAGGTTGCGCCGTCTCCTGGAATAATTTTGCCTACAGGGTTGATTTGGATGTCGGTTACAGCTATGACGTAGCCTAATTCTTCGTCGACCATGCCTTCGTACTTGCTCTTTAACTGTTCATAACCTACGGCTTCGATTGGGTCGCCGAATTTTTCGGGAGGAATGCGAATAGTGTCCTCCAATGAGACTAGTTTAAACATGATTGGTCCCTACACACGTTTGGCTTTGGATAATTAAATGCTTCCCTCCAGTTCCAGGCGGGATTTTTGTCTCAAGTAAATCACGGGGATGCTTATATCCCTTAACCTCTGTTTCAGTGTTCTATCATTCGTGGCGACTGGGCACTTCCATTCAGCTGCGATTCTTAGGATAACGTCATCGTTTGTTTCTTCATGGCTTCTTTTAACATCGATTATGCGGCATTTTTCTGCAAGCCTCAGCGCCATTGCAGCCTGTTTACCAAGTTTGGGCGAGCCTTTCTCTGCCATTTTCCGCAATTCATGGTATGTTGACGAGAGCAGGATGGGTTCATACCGTTGATTTAGCAGAGTCGTTAAATCTTCAAAAATGTCTATTTTAAACTGCGAAGGAACGAACAGAAAGTTCGAGTCTAAGATTACTTTAATTGTCACGTTTTTCCCTGATGCTTATTCTTTGGATGAATAAATTAACTTTTAAACTTCTTTCGATACAAAGCAAAGCTTCAAAGAAGCTGAAAAAAATGGAAGGAAGAAAAGTTTGAAGAGAGAAAAATCATTAAGGTTCTAGGGTTTATTCTATTATTCCGTAGCCTATGAGGCGCCATCTTCCAGTGATTTTTCGGCTTACAGCTACTCGTGAGCCTTCTTCAGCGCTGATGGGTCGACTCAACTTGAGCGTGGCGTTTTCACCCTTGATTGAAACCACGTTGCCGGCGGTTATGCTTGTTCCAATGTCTAAGAGGAGAGCCTCGCCAGGGCGCACGCTTTCAACTTCCATCAATTCTTTAGTTCCAAGAGCGCGTGGAAACAGATGCGTCTCCATCGTTAACTCTGAAATAGTAGGCGGCAAAGATTCGGGTCTCCCAACAAGATTGCCAGTTAACCCATCAGCTTTCGTCAAAGACGGATCGAGAAGCGAGCCCATACCAACCAAACCGCCTGGCTGAGCCTCTTGAACTGTTCTGCCCCCTGCTTGAAGACTCACGATCTCGCTAAACAAAGGTTCGTAATACACTCTTCCAGTCTTCTCAACCCGCACGCCTGGGCGAATCTCGATTTCGTCGCCTACCTTGAACAATCCTTGAAGGATGGTTCCGCCAAGCACGCCGCCAGCCAACTTTTCTATTTGGGTGCCGGGCTTGTTCACGTCGAATGAGCGCACCACATGCATTCTTGGTGGTTTCGTCGGGTCTCGTCGAGGCGTGGGTACATGCTCTTCTAAAGCTTGAAGCAGTACATCCATGTTAACTCTGTGTTGGGCAGAGACCGGGATGATCGGTGCGTTTTCTGCAATGCTGCCCTTCAAAAAGTTCCTTATTTCCCCGTAGCTTTCCAACGCTCGCTTCTCATCGACCAAGTCAACCTTGTTTTGAACGATAACGAGGTTCTTGACGCCAACTATCTCTATGGCGGCTAGATGCTCCCGAGTTTGCGGTTGAGGACATTGCTCATCAGCGGCAACAACCAAGAGGGCTCCATCCATTACAGCGGCGCCAGAAAGCATGGTTGCCATAAGCGCTTCATGACCCGGCGCATCGACAAAACTTACTGCGCGAACAAATTCACCCTGTGTGTCGCAGCCCTTGCACTTGGGCTCGGTTGAGTAGCATTGAGGCGGCGGGCAATTTGGACACTTATAGATGGGGGCGTCTGCGTAACCTAACTTAATTGTGATGCCTCGGCGAAGTTCCTCGCTGTGCCTAGACGCCCAAACACCAGTCAACGCCTGTACAAGAGTTGTTTTTCCATGGTCCACATGCCCAATTGTTCCTATGTTAACCTCCGGTTGTTTGGGCAGCTTTTTCAGAAGATTCACCTCCGGTCGTGACAGCGGCGGATTCAGTTTGCTCGGGTTGCCCCCCTTGAATTTCTTCAGGCTTTTCTGTTTCAACCTGTTTCTCTTTTACCGTGACCTCGGCTTTCGGCTTTTTCTCTCTCTTGGGTTTTTCAGCTTTCTTCGGTTTTTCTAAAACTTTCATGTTAACCTGAACGATTTCTTCGGTTATGACGTTTCCACGCAGGGTTCGTCTTTGGCGTTCGCCCTCTCGTTTAGGGTGGAAGCCTACTCCCTTGCTGACAATCACGTTCACTCGGACGCCGCCGTGAATGTTGGGACGCATGGGAAAACCGTCCTTGTCTGAACCGCCCGTAAGCTGTAGTTTTAGACCCGACATGCCCAAAACTGCTCCGTCGATGGTTTCTCCCAAACGCCTTCCAATCAACGGCGTGGCTCTGGCGCCTTCTAACTCCACTATTTTAGACTTGCTTTCGGCAGGGTCTGAAACTATAACCTTGAACTTTGCCATGCTGGAAACAGACACTCCCATAGTAAACTCGATTAGGCATACTGAAGATAAGTAACCATTTATTAAGTGTTTGCTGAATCTCAATAAGAATCAAACAAGAGTTAGTTGGTGAAAACATCTTGAAAACAATCGGTGCAAGAATGGTTGAAAACGTTGAAAAACGCCAAACCGACCTAAACAAACTCTTAACCGAACTCATACAGGCGAAGAGTGAGAACCCGCCAGGCGACGTCTCAGAAGCTGCACTCGTTATTGAAAACTTCCTCAAACAAGAAAACATAAACTACCAAACGTTCGAACCTCTAAAGGGGCATACAAGCGTTGTAGCCACTGTTGGAAAGGGCAAGCCATCGCTGGTTCTCTGCGGACACATCGACGTGGTTCCAGCAGGCGACCTCAGCAAATGGAAGGTTCACCCATATAAGGCGGAGGTAAAAAAGGGCAAACTAATCGGTAGAGGCGCAAGCGACATGAAGGGCGGAGTCGCAGCCATGCTAATTGCGTTAACAGCAGCTAAAGAACACGAAAAAGAGTTGACTGGAAAGGTTACTGTGGCAAGCGTTTCAGACGAAGAGGCTCAAGGTCCAGGGGGCGCCATCTGGCTACTGAACAACAAAATATTAGCAGGTGACATGTGCCTAATCACCGAGCCCACAGGCTACCTTGACAGCCAATACAGCATCGTAAGCGGCGAACGTGGAACCTGCTGGCTAAAAATTACAGCATACGGCAAACCAGCCCACGGAAGCACACCAGCGCTGGGCAAAAACGCAATAGAAATGTTAACAGAGTTCCTGCCAAAGCTGAAAGCGCTTGAGATGGAGCCTGTGAAAACACCAAAAGACGCAGAGACATTGATAAGAAACGGCGAAAAAGAACTTCGGAAAACCGCGAAAAAGCAGAGAATCCCGGCTATCGGTTTAACGAAAACGCTCACTCATTACACAGTAAATCTGGGAGTAATCGCTGGTGGAACAAAAACCAATGTTGTGCCAGAAAAATGCGAAGCTGAAATCGACATAAGAGTACCTGCTGGCGGACACCCCAAGGGCGTGGAAGAATTCGTGCGTAGCCTGCTTCCAGAAAACCTGGAATATGAAGTAATCAATCGAACCATGTCCTCATACACGCCTGCAGACCATCCATTAGTCAAAGCCATCCAAAAGAGCGCCAAACCAGTATTCGGCTACAGCCCCACCGCCACGTACATAGCAGCAACCAGCGACGCCCACTTCTTCCGCGAATTGCTGGGCATCCCAACAGTAGCGTTTGGGCCAGGCTATGGAGAAGCATGCCATACTTACGATGAATTCGTGCATCTGAAAGATGTTAAGAACGCGGCGAAAGTGTACGCAAACGTAGTCGCCAACATCACGGCGGGGAGCTAAGCTTCCTCAATTTCTTTCTCAACACAGATGTTACCAATTCGGCGTCAGCTCTGCCCCGCACCTTTTTCATTATTTGCCCCATAAGTGCACCAAACGCTCCCTCACCGCTCTTTTCAATTAGGCTCTTGTTATCTCTGAGCAAACTCTCAATAAGCTTCTCAAGTTCGACTTCGGAAAGCATTCCCAGACCCAAACTTTCCAATGCTTCTTTCACTGATGCGCCTTCATTTCTGGCTAACCATGGAACAATGTCGGGCACCGCTTCCTTAACAGTCTCTCCACTGCCAATCAAGAGAAACAGTTCACGAATGTGCTCGTCACTGACGTTTTCAACCTCCACGCCTTCACGCTTCAAAGCCTTGAACGTCTCAGTCAGAACAGCGGCAATCACAGTCGGCGAAACCTTAGTTTCTTTGACAAGGATTTCGAAAAGCGGCTCGTATTCGGAGTCCAAAACCTGCTTTGCCAACTTCAGATTCAAACCGATGGTCTCCATTAAACGCTCCATTTTTTGCTCGGGCAACTCTGGCAGACGTGTCCTCAACTGTTTCAGATAGTCTTCATTGATTTGAATGGGTGGCACATCGGTTTCGGGATACATCCGTGCGGCGCCAGGTCTCGGACGCATGTAACGGGTTGTACCGTCTTGGTTTGGCGCACGGGTCTCTTCGGGCACGCCTCTCAGCGCCTCTCTCGCTCGTTCAGTTACAGCCATGAGAGCATCAGTGGCATTCTCCAACGTGTCTGCAACGAAGACAACCGCATCACGTTGACCAGCCTTCATGAACTCTCTCAGTTCATTCACTTCTTCGACTTTTATTCCGTAGGCTGGCAACTCGTCAGTGTGGAAAATACCCCCGACTCTGCCCCAGAAACGGGCTCGGTCAGCCATTTCAGTGCCAAATCTAACTTCGGGCATCAACTCGGTTTTGAGCAAACCTGCAAACAGTGGCAGCTTGACCGCTAAAACCTGCTTGTTTTCCTCCAACGCCTTTTTTATGACTTTGCAAGTTGTTTTCTCAAAAACTCTGGTAACACTGACAAATTCTTTCGGAAACGCTTCTTCTCTCATGCCTCTCTGTTGAAGTTCATCCTTGATTTTGATGAGGTTAAGCTGTCTTTCAACCTCATATTCAACTACTTTGGAGAGCAACTCGAGCTCTTGCACGCCTTTAATCTCGATTAAGGCTCCGTTCGGTATTGAAATGTTCAAATCTTGGCGAATCGTGCCTAAGCCTCTTTTGACCTTGCCAGTTGCCCTCAGTATTCGCCCAATGACCAACGCTGTTTTCTCAGCTTCCTGCGGGCTATAAAGCACGGGTGCAGTGGTCACCTCAATGAGAGGTATGCCCAAGCGGTCGATGCGGTAACGAATGATTTTGCCGCCTTTCTCTTCTCCCATTTTTCGAGCGGCGTCCTCTTCTAGGGCGATGTGCTGAATCGGAACTTTCTTTCCATCAACCAATACCTCGCCGTTCAAAGCTACAACGCAGGTTCGTTGAAAACCCGTTGTGTTCGAGCCATCTATCACAGTCTTGCGCATAACTTGAATCTCGTCGGCTGGTCTAGCGTTCACCATAAGCGCCACTAACAGCGCCGACTCAACAGCCTCCGCATTCAAATTGTGAGGCGGCTCCTCATCCATCTCAACCAAACAAGACGTCGCCCTGTTCGCTTCGTAAAGTATCTGAACTCCCTTCTGAAACTCAAAAAAAGCTGCGGGGTCAACCTGCCCGAGTTCGCTCTGCGTTGGACGCAGTCGCCGCAGAAACGTGATTTCTGGTTCTTCCTTGAAAAGCTCAGGTGGACAACTGCAGAAGAGTTTCTCGGCTGTGTCCAGCTGCTGATGAACCTCTAAGCCCACTTTTAAACCGACTTTGCCATAGTCAATGCCCATATGGTTTCAACCTGTCGTTGCTTCGCCTAAGGTTCGGGGGGAAATCTCGTCTGCAATGTTAGTTGTGAGCAAGACTTTAGCCTCTTCACTGTTCTGGGTTTGCCCAAGAACCCACATGAGCTTTACAAGTGCTGTTTCCGAGAGCATGTCATCAAGCGGAATGACGCCGAGGCTCAGAAGGTCTCTGCCTCGATAGTACACGTTCATGTCAACTCGACCCCAGATACACTGGCTGGTCATGGCGACAATCAAACCCTTCTCTACGGCTTTACGAATGATTGGCAGACACTGATTATTCACATGCCCAAGCCCAGTGCCCTCTAAAACAACGCCTCTGTATCCCCTATTCACATAGTATTCAATCGTTTCTGGGTTGAAATTCGGATGAAACTTCAAAAGCGCCACCCTTTCCTCAAAATTAGGCTTCAAAACCAGCTTTCTCGAACGATTTCTTTGACGAAAATTCTTAGTTAGCATGACGACTTCGCCGTTTTCAACCTTCGCCAAAGGCTCAGCGTTAACCGACTTGAACGTGTCCCTTCGACTGGTGTGGCACTTCCTCACCTTCGTTCCCCGATGCAAGACTATTGTTTTGTCTGAGGGCGTTTCATGCATGGCTAAGACGACCTCAGCGAAGGGCGCCTTCGCAGCAGCCACCACAGCCCCCGTCAGGTTTGTTGCTGCATCTGAGCTTGGTCTGTCAGCCGACCTTTGCGCGCCAACCAGAACTACTGGAACAGATAACTCCTGCAGTGCAAAACTCAACGCAGCTGCAGTGTAGCCTAGTGTGTCAGTGCCGTGAGCCACAACAACACCATGTTCGCCTTCTTCGATGCGTTTCGCAACTACCTTTGCAAGTTCTGACCAGTGTTTGCAGCCGATGTCTTCGCTGAAAACGTTGAACAGGATTTCGGCGTCGATTGTGGCGATTTCTGAGAGTTCGGGGACTACGCTGTATAGGTCGCTGGCTGTTAGGGCTGGGCGTACGGCGCCTGTTCTGTAGTCGACTCGGCTGGCTATGGTGCCTCCTGTGCTGATGATGCTGATCTTGGGCAAATCTGGTTTGCGTGTTGGAAGTGAGGGTGCAATGAAGGTGGGTTTTGTTCCAGTGCCGACCTTTTCGATTTTTGTTGTTGACGTTATGCGGATGCCTATGTTGTATCCTGTTTTCAGCTTGATGACTATGTGTTTGTCGTCGCCGTACTCTGACCTTGGGATGAGTATTCCTTCGTAGGTTTCGCTGTTTTTTGTGAGGCGGATTATGTCTCCGGCTTCAGCCTTCGCCTGTTTTAGGAGTTGGAGGACTTCGCCTTTGTAGCCGAATGATTCTTCACTCATGCCCGTGTTTCTCCAGTGTTTTGGACATGTAGGGTCCTTCGTGACGGTAGCCGAACCGCTTGTAGTATTGTTTTGTTCCTAATGCGCTTATAACTACAACCTTTTGGCGGTTGTATTCTTCTTTTGTGAGGCGTTCAGCTTGGGTTAAGAGTGTTTCTCCGATGCCTTTGTGCTGCCATGCTTTGGCTGTGTGTTTTCCAACTGGCACTAGTGGTCCATACACGTGGAGTTCTCGCACTATGCTGCATGGTTCAGAGTTTATTTCTGGTCTGTGCGCTTTAGGCGAGGGTATACGCAGTCTCAGGTAGCCGATTAGGACGTCGTTTGCTTTGTCTTCTGCTGATATGAAGAATTCTTCTCCTTCTGAAGCATTGTATTTTTTGGTTGAGGTTTGAACGTTGTCTAGGTTTGGTTTGACTCTGTCTCTTAGCCATCTGTGGCCGACTTCTCGGCATCTTATGCATCGGCATCGCAGGTTTTGCTCTTTCAGTTTTTGGTGCACGAGTTGGCGGAGGTTGCTGTTTTTTACGCCTGCTTCGATTAGGTGGGCTGGTATGTCTCGTTGGACTCGCATGATGCGGACCCATGGTGGAATTGTTTTCTTGGCTTCGATGATTAGTTCTGCTGCTTCTTCGGTTGTGTAGGGTTGGTATTCGCCGTTTTTCCACCATTCGTAGGCTTTTGTTCCTTTCAGGACGAGGCAGGGGTAGATTTTGATCATGTCGGGTCTGAAGTTGGGGTGGGTGAAAATCGTTTTGAAAGCCTCTAGGTCGCGGTTGAAGTTTGAGTTGGGTAGTCCCGGCATGAGGTGGTAAGCTACTTTTAAGCCTGCATCTTTCAGGGTGCGTGTGGCGTCTACTACGTCTTGAACTGTGTGTTCTCGGTTGACTAGCTGGTAGATGTCGTCGTGTATGTTTTGGACGCCTAACTCGACTCGGGTTACACCCATAGCCAACATGTGGTCTACGTGCTGCTGTTTTGCCCAGTCTGGGCGGGTTTCAACGGTTATGCCCACGTTGCGGATGCGGCTGGTTTCCGCTTGCTGTTTGGCTTCGTTTAGTGAGCGTGATTTTTGTTGGGTTACGGCGTCTAGGCAGCGTTGAACGAAGCGTGTTTGATATGGCAGGGGTGTGGCTGGGAAGGTTCCGCCCATGATGATTAACTCGACTTTATCAACGACGTGTCCGATGGCTTCTAGTTGGCGGATGCGGCTGCGCACCTGCTTGTAAGGGTCGTAGCGGTTCTGTATGCCTCTCATGGCGGCGGGTTCAAACCCAGTGTAGCTTTGTGGAACACCGATAGCTGGTCCGCCTGGGCAGTAGGCGCAGGGCGCTGTTTTTGGGCAGGGATATGGCTTGGTCATGACGGCTACGATGGTTACGCCTGAGATTGTGCGAACGTGTTTTCGACGCAGAACGGGAACAAGACGTTTCTCAGTCGGCTTTAGATTGCTTATAAGCATGGAGTTGGGTGGGAGGGTTTGTAGGTTGTGGGTTTGGGCGACCTGCATCTTGATTAGGTTTACGTCTCTTATGGTAGGCTGGGGAATCTGCATTAGGCGGTGAATGATTTCTCGAGAGGCGGCTTCAGCCACCGTAATCAACCAGACAATACCATCAAGGCGCACACAGATAAATCCTATTTTCTCAAGTCTACACCTATCCACTGGCGCTGTGTGTTCAGAAGTAGTTGAACACGCAAGCGCAGACTGTTTGTTCTTCGGTTCGTTATTTGTTGATTCTGTTAACAATCTGTTGACAATCTTTCAAGTATTCGTCGAAGACCTTGCCATGTTCTAAGAAATCTCTGTACAAGTCTTTTAGGTCCTGTTCTGTTGGTTGTTCTTGATAGCCAACTGTAAAATCTTCATAGTGCTCAGCTAGCGCTTTTTTAAATTGTTCAAAAGTCGTAGTTTGTGATTGCTCCAGTTGCTCGATGTCTTGGAATGTTTCTTTACATTTTTGGCAGAAGATGCCTTCTGTCTCAAAGTTCCATTGACAGGAGGGTTGTTGGAATTCTGTATCACCTGTATTATATTCATACTCTTCATAGTATCTTACGGTTTGTTTCACTATTATTCGATCATGTCCGCAAAAAGGGCATTTTAGTGGCATATTTTATTCCTTCTTTAAGTTTGTTCGTCGGCTTTTGTGTTAGCGATTATGAAGGTTATCTGTGAGGTAAGAAATTAAACTTATTAGAAGAGAAACTACTTTAGTAAAGAGGATACCGATGGTAATCAAGGCTCTGAAAAAGTCAGAGATTCTCAAGGGATTTATCCAGATTCCGACTGAAAACGAGTCTGAATTGATTGGAAATGCTTCTTTACCGTTTTCCACAACACTCAATGACAACCCAGCGAGACTTGACAAGTACGGTAGACTCTGGTCTCCATACCTCAAGAACAGGTTCTCGATTGACGCTACTGTGGAACTTAAGAAAACAGAAAATGGGTACCAAGTTGCATCTATTGGCAGCGAGCATGAAGTTGAGCCTTCATCTCAGGTACAGCCGAAAAGCAATACTTTCGTGAATCTTAATCCTGAAAACAGGGAAGACATTTTTTTTAGAGTTCTCGAAGGAGATTGCCTCAAGTATCTTAACGAAGGAACTATTGGTAATATCCACGTGACTTTTCTTGATCCGCCATATAGACAAGGAAAGGAATACAGATTTTTTGATGATAATCAACCTGCTTCGAAATACTGGGGCTGGCTGAAGGAAATACTGCAAAAAGTTAATGAGATTACTGTGGACGGCGGAGCCATATATTTCATGCAAAGAGAAAAGAACACTGAACAAGTGTTAAGAGCTCTGAGAAAAAAAGGCTGGAAATTTCAAAATCTAATTGTTTGGAAAAAAAAGACCTCTGCAGTTCCAGTCAATTCCAGTTTCTCTAAGCAATATCAAATCATTGCTTATGCCATTAAAGGCGAAAAACCCAGAGTCTTTAACAAGCTACGAATAGATTTACCTCCTCTTCCCGAACACAAATATGAACGAGAAAACGGAGTCTACGCGACAGACGTATGGGATGACATCAGAGAATTGACTTCAGGATATTTTGCTGGCGATGAAGCGATGAGAGACCTGCAAGGCAACAGAGTTCATGTACAACAAAGTCCTGTCGCATTACTTCTCAGAATAATTCTTTCATCCACTCTGCCAGGAGACACAGTCCTAGACCCTCTTGCTGGAACAGGAACCACATCGGTTGTTGCACACCAGTTGGGGAGAAACTCAATAGGAATAGAAATAGACCCAAAAAATGTTGAAATCATCAAGAAACGATTGAACTTCCCGAGAGCCGCCGACAGCGTATCCAAATACTATGATTATTATAGATTCACGCCAAACTTGAAAGAAATCTGGCAACTCAAAAGAGTCGCGACCGAGCAAAGGAGTCTTTTCTAATGTCGTTTACAGATGCAACTACACTCTTTGTCGAAGTAGTAAACAATTTGAAGAAAGACAGTATCAACCTGCATTCACCTCTAGAAGAGTTTGTGATTAAAACATGCGGAAAGAAACTAGCTTACATCGACAATCGCAAAGATGCTAGGCAAGTACACGGATTTGATTTCTGGAGCAACCTAAGCGAAGATTGGCTGAAGAGTAAAGGAATACAAAAAGCATTACTAGATTCGAAATCAGACCATTTTCCCGACTTTCTATTCAAAGTAAACAAACAAGGCAAGAAAATTATCGGTGGAAGCTTGGTAGAATTAAAAGACTCGAAAGCTGGAAGCATTTCTTCTTTTAACTCAACAATTCCCACCAAAAACAAAAGCTTAGAAGAAATAGATGTGGTGAACGGTGACCATCTGGTTTCAAGAATAGCCACGATTATGGATGGTAAACTTGCCGCTGATGAGAGATATTTCAAATTTGAAAGAAAGTGTCTTTATCTTATAAGAACATACAGAAATACGGAGAAAGTAAAAGTTTCTATAGTAGATGGCTCCTTTTTCGAGACAATCCCCAAAGAACACCTGTTTTATCAAATGCTTATGAACGTTTTACGTTCACATTTAGAGAAGAAGAAAATAGAAATTTCTGCGCAGATGTTAAAGAATGCTGAGGAAGCACTTTCGCACATTAATGACCAAACCATCATAGCACAATCCCAAACAATAGAAAAGGCATCTATAAAACCTAGGCTAAGGATTATGGCGGAGGTTCATCCCGAAGGCAACCCTCATAGTCAACATTATCCCGAAATTACTGAAGGTAGCTTCAACCTTATCATTCAATCATCGCCTGAAGTTAAAGAACTCGAAAAGGAACTATCTGCTCTTATTCCTGAAATTGAGGCATTCTCCATCTTTCATAAAAGAAATGGAGAGCACAGAGTTTTTCAATTCTCAAAAGGAACACGCCTAACTCAATTTTTGCGCAGAAAACCCTAAGACACCAAGATGAAACGCCACAAATGCCAGTAAATCACGTTAACCAACATTGAAATCATCAGATAAGTATGTTATAAATCACTCCAAACACAACCAAACGCAAACAGCCACCAAACTCTAGCATTCTGTAGCAGTGGAGTGGGTGTGATTGGCTAAGCGTGAATTCATCGTTAGGTGGCTTGCGCAGTTCGAGTTGGTAGTCAAAGCTAAAGACGAGGAACAAGCCCTTATTGAAGCCACAAACCGAATAAAAAAAGGCGACCTCGTAGAGTACTTCGACTTTCACGTTGTAGAAGAATAATCACAAAGTACATGGAACTACTACGCCTGAACCGCATAATAATCTTCAGTCATTCCACAAGCATGGTGGTGGCACTATACAAAGACTCACCACTACCACCACGCACACAGCTACACTCTAAACTTGCCGCCTCGAGAAATGCACATAAAGATAAAAGCATTGAAACAAAATAGATGAGTGATAAACATGGAGTTAGAGGGACTAGAACACAAAATCACTCCCGTACTGCTACGCAATGACGTTAAGAGAGCGGCAGTTTTCGGCTCATTTGTTAGAGGAGAACAAAAACAAGACAGCGACATAGACATCCTCGTCGAATTCAAAGGAAACAAAAGCCTCCTCGACCTCGCAGGACTAAAAATCGAACTAGAAGAAACCCTAAACAGAAAAGTCGACGTTTTAACCTACAATTCCCTACTCAAACATCCCCTACTCAAAATAGGAATTCTCCGAGAGCAGAAAGTGATTCTATGAAAAAAGACTTTAACACAGTAGAAGAAGGCGTAAGGTGCTGTTGACAACCTTCTTCAAAAATTAATCACTCCCACAACAACATTAACGGGTCACTTTTAACAACATCGAAAGTCGCTTTTGACAACATTGAAAGTGCGCCAAACCAGCCTCAAACAGAACCAGAAACACCAATCAAAAACAAAAACAAAACCCAAAAAACAAACAGAAAAACCAGCCCTCACTAACAAAAAATTTTTTCTGCACTCATACTAACAGGCTCAGACCAACCAACATCAACATATACAAGAACATGTCTAAACCAAACATCGTCTTCAACATAGAAAACAACCACAAAAGTAGTTTACATGTGCGCAACGTTTATATGGCATAATCCCGCCTTAGAACATTTTGCGGCGATAAAATTGACGCCACAATAAACTCCATCCAAACGAGATGCAACCCAAGACACAACAGTCTCCTGGGTGAAGGGTGGAGTGAGCTTTTCTCCGGCTCACAATGAACACCGTGCAGACACCATTTAACGCAAACATAGCCCAAAACATCCTCAGACGTCAAACAGGCGCCTAAAATCCAACGCAATAAGTAGGCCCGACACGCTACGCCGTCTGGAGAACGGCTCGGCTTGAGACGCCGACGAAGGGCACGGCAAGCGGTGAAACGCCTCGGGTAAGCGCACGCTGCTGTAGAACCGAGGATACCTGAATGAGACTTCTCGTTGCATGTTCTTCGGAGCATGCGACGTTCCGTAGGGAACGGGAACCCGCCGAACTGAAACATCTTATTAAGCGGAGGAAGAGAAAACAAACGTGATTCCCCCATTAGCGGCGAGCGAAAAGGGAAAAGTCCAAACCGAATCCCACAGGAAACTAGGGGGAGATGTAGAGTTGTGGACCCAGCCTCCTCTTCACCAGTCAAGTTGAAGTGGCCTGAAACGGCCTGCCAAAGAGGGTGAAAGCCCCGTAAACGTAAGCTGGAAAGAGCTGGGCTGGCGTTCCTGAGTATCATACCCTGGTATGGGTTTGAGAAACCGGGAGCCATCAACTTCCAAGACTAAACACGTCTCAAGACCGATAGCGCACTAGTACGGTGACGGAAAACCGAAAAGAACCCCGGAAGGGGGGTGAAAAGAGCCCGAAACCAGACGGTAACCGACGTGTGCAGCCCAGAAGGGTAGACTCCTCCCAAAGGAACCCGTGGCAACACGGCAGTACGAGAGAGGACGACCAGGGTTGCACGCTCCGTTTAGAAACACGGGCCGGGGAGTTCACGGTTGTGGCAAGCTTAAAGGCTCCAAACAGCCTGCAAGCAAAGGGAAACCAAAAGGCGCACAACAAGCATCACGCTTGTGAGGCGCTGGGTCTGAAAGGGCCCGAAGTCACAACAGTGAAACTAGAAACCGGGCGATCTAGCCCTGGGCAGGTCGAAGCCAGGCGAAAGCTTGGTGGAGGACCGAGAGGTTGCTGATGTGCAATTCGCTCCGTTGACCTGGGGTTAGGGGCTAAAGACCAATCTAGCCCGGTTATAGCTAGTTCCCTCCGAAGTGGGTCGCAGCCCAGCCTCAAGCGAGGCTGTAGATGGGGTAGAGCACTGATTGGAAAGTAAGCGGTCGAAAGGCCGCGCTTTTCTCTCAAACTCCGAATCCATCTGCACCGTAGACCTTGAGAGACGGGCTACAGGGGGTAAGCTCCTGTGCCGAGAGGGGAACAACCCAGACTGGGGTTAAGGCCCCAAAGTGCTGGCTAAACGTCAAACTGAAAGGCGTCGTCAGCCTCAGACAGCGGGGAGGTAGGCTTAGAAGC
>Ga0315314_1000863_pt1 | contig 29721 bp, 53 predicted proteins | sample TDP9_MG_FD_203631 | JGI IMG/M metagenome (GOLD analysis project Ga0315314, IMG submission 203631) | Freshwater sediment microbial communities from Lake Towuti, South Sulawesi, Indonesia - TDP9 | ecosystem: Environmental > Aquatic > Freshwater > Lake > Sediment | place: Indonesia: South Sulawesi... | reverse complement strand
TTGGGTGAAAATGTGTCTAAAAAGTTCATACAAAAAGATGAATTGAACCCTTATATGTGTGAGCATTGCCATAAGCGAGAAGCGACAAAACAGAGAGTGACAGGGCTTTTGGTTTGCGATCAATGCGATAAAGAGCTAGATGATTATATTGCAAGGGAGAAATCAGATAGCCTTCGCAGAAAAGCAATTAAAGCCTTACGTGAAGAACTAGGAAGAGAACCAACAGAGAGCGAAATACAGACTTCACTATTATCCATAGACGAGAACATGGGTTAACTTTCCTTTTTTTGTTTGGGTGAACAACATTGAGCAAAAGAGTTAGAGCAGTTGTTAGAGCAGACGACATACATGCAATGTTAGCTTTCAACCATGAGAAGAGAAGAGAAGTCATGTGGTTTCTCATACCGAAGGGTCAAAACATCAGAATAATTGAGCATGAGGTTTACTTTGACCATGTGGCGCTTGACGTGGCAATAGAAACAGGCAAAGTGATTCTTATTGGATACACGCCAGACATAACGATGGTAGGACTAATAAACGAAAAAGACGCAACCCAATTTTCAAAGCGACCTATAACTGTCTCCGAATTCAAAATAAAACTTTAATCCTTTCTTTTTTCTGTTTTGGGTGTTGAACATGTATGTAACAACTAAAAACACAATAAAAGTCTACAGAGTCGACACGATGCAAGTCGTAGCGGAGTATCCACGATGTAACCTTTTACTCTTTATATTGGCAGAAAGAAGGCTCTATCAAGGTGAAATCCCATGAGTTTTGATAGGTTGGTTGAGAAGGCTTATCGAGAAAAGAAACCTATGGCTAGAAGCTTGAAAGGACCTGTAGAACACAACGACAGAAGGCCAGTTTTGAAAGTTGTTGCTTTGGAGATGCCGAAGCCTAAGCCGAAGCGTCTAATATGGCTGCCGAAGCGCATACGCCGAGACAAACGCATAAAAGCCCAATTCTCCTAACTCTTTTTTTATTGGGTGGCAAAATTGAGCATGGATAAAGAACAAGCATTACTCAGCCTAAAATGGTTGATAACTGATCGCATAGACGGATATTGGGGAGCTGGAGACGCACATCTTCCCATGTTGGATTTGCTTGTTGGACTTGACCCAGACGATGAGAAGATTAAAGCCTTAGCACTTAGGCTTCGGCAACGATCAACTGAATACGACCAAAGAACAGCGCAAGAGCCAGACGAAACGAAGCGAAAGCAACGACAAGAATGGAAAGCTGAAAACATTTACAGAGACGAAGGCAAGGAAGAAGCCACATACTACGCTAATCTCATCAAACAGAAGTATGGACAAGAATACTTTGACAAACTAGAAGACACATCACTCGATTGGTTCTAAAACCTCTTTTTTTTCTATTGGGTGTTGAAACATGAGTAAAACGCCACCATACACCAAAAAACTTTCCAAAGCTTCACGAATAGCGCTGTTGGAAGCGCTTAACGAAATTGCTATAGAAGAGCATTCAGATACGGCTGTGTGGGCAAGAATCACAAGAGAAGGCGAGATTAAATTCTCTTATGCTCCTGCTGGATGCAAACGAAGTGACGTGTCAAGAGACGACTTCTTAACGCAATTCGATTCTCCTGTTCTGGCAGGGAAGATACTGCGATTTGTTGAACAAGGATACATCGGCTAAATTCCCTTTTTTCTTTTTTGGGTGAAAGCCAACATGGCGAATAAGAAAAAGATGTTCACCGTCTACTTTGACATTGCTTGCATGATTGACATAGAAGCCAAAACAGAGGAAGCCGCCTTAAACTACGCAAGGGAACACGTCAGCGAGGCAGAGCAGAGCGAAACCCACAGCTTCAGAGCAATCGAACAATAGGTGAGGCACATGAAAGATTTAGCGAAAGAATTTGTGAAAGCAATGAACGAAGTCGAAAAAGTCAAGATGGAACTCAGACGAAAAGGGTTACTCCCAAAGGCTCAAGAGACACTTGAGAAGGCATTAAGAAGACTAAACGAAATAGCCGCAGCCTACAAACTCTAAGAATCTAAAAAATCTCCCTTCTTTTTTCTGTGTGGGTGAAAAGATGAATAAAGCTATTAGAATGTGGCTTCATCGTGAACAGGGAGAACCTGGCATGATAAGCGACCTAGAAGAAGAACTATATACTAAAGTTACACAAAATGCATCACTAAATCATAAAATACCTTCATTCACTTTTGATAAAGAAACCATACTATTAACAGCACAAAAAGAACGGAATAAAGATGAAGTGTGGTTACAAGAAGAAAAACAAGAAGGCAGAGTATGAATGACTAAGTTTACATGCCCAAAGTGCGGAAACGACTCATTCAAAATAAGCATTAGTGAAAGACAAGAAACAGCAGAAACTATGCCTCAAGTAACAAAAATGAAAATTATAAAAATTCTCAATATAACTTGTGCTAAATGCGGATGGAACAAACACTTTACGAGACCCCCCTAACTCTTTTTTGGGTGAATTAATTGAGTGGAACCATAAACATAAAACATAGGTTTCTCTGTTGCAACCAAGAAACATACGAGCCGTTGATTTGGCAACAATACGGTTATTGGCATTATGACAAGAAACGCAAGATTCTTTATCCGCCTCCAGAGTGGGCAACGCTTCCAGAGGTGTTCCATCGAGTAAAACATCTCGTTGACAACTTGAAAGAGCCAGACCTACAAATCAAAATAGAAACGAGCAAGGAAGAGCCAGAAAACCCGTTTCGACTAGGCAAACCGTGGACGGCTAAATGGATTCTCTTCGACCCAAACAACCCACACATTGAACAAGATATAGGTGGCGTTTGCGGATGCAAAACAGAGCAAGACGCTTACAACTACGCTATGCAACGATACCGTGAACTGAAACACTTATACGACGGCGACGTAGAAGCATTGCTAGTCTATAAACGGACAGGAATCGCATGTTTGCCAAATTGGAACACTAACGAGATAGACAGTTGGGGCTATAAGCTAATCAACGGCAAGATAGTGAAGACCCGCATACCAAGGGCTAGAGAAGTGCAAATTTCGTAACCATTCCTTTTTTTCTGTTGGGTGAAAAGCATGGGCGAGTTTCAGACACCTTTACTAATGTTCACAGAACGACATAGAAAAGGCGACTCATGGATAATCAGAAACGAGAAGACAGGTGAAACGAGACTCTACAAATTCATGCGACCTCCCTAACTTTTGTCTATTGGGTGAAAATATGTCTGAAAAAGAAACCTTAACCACGCTTGGCTCATTGGAAGGTGTGTGCTTCAAAATCAAAGGCATGGCTGTTGGAGGAAACGAAACACAAATACTCTGTGAGGACGAGATAGGGGTAGTAAAAGCAGTTTTATGGGTTCATGAAGATGAAACATGCGATTGGCTGAACCCACCAAAAGAACCATACAAAACAAAGTATGAAACCTTCGTCAAGAAACTGCTAAAAGAGAGAGGCGACCTCTAACTTCCTCTTTTTTCTATTTGGGTGATTTGTGTGTTTCCGAAGGTTAAGTTTGTGATTATTTGGTACAGAGACGTCCAAATGAGCGGAATATATGACAGAAAAAACCGCATCATCTATATTAATCCATTCAAATATCACGATGACGACTATACAACTTTAGAGGCGTGGCATCAGTTTTTTGTAACATGGATACACGAGTATGTCCACCACTTACTAAGAAAAACCCCAAAACTTGACAACTTGTTCCAGAACATCCATTTGAAATACAAAATCCTATAACCTTTTTCTCTTGGGTGAAATCAACAATGGCGAAATGTTGGAGAAAAGCGCCGTTGAAACGCAAATTCACAAAGGAAATGGTGAAGCATCAAACCATAGAACTTTAGCTTTTTGGGTGAAGGCTTTGTTGAGAATTGACATACAATTCATGAAGCGAATGCTCAAACTCAAAGAAAACGAGGTTTTCAGAGGATGCGATGGCACGGTCTATTATACGGCAACGAGACAAGGCGACCATATCGTAATTGCGGAAGATCCCCGTTGCCGATACTGCGGAAATATGACGCCATACGGCAATGAAGGTTCAATGAAGTGTCTTCATGGCATGAAACGAAGCGATGAAGACGCCAAAAACTGCAAACGGTTCTTCTGGTTCACGGAAGCTAAAAAGTAACATCCCTCTTTTTTTGGGTGATTTGAAGTGCGAGAATCCGAAGTTAATGTGTTGAAAAGACTTCTACCCTACTTGATCTTGAAGTGTGCAGAGGTACAGTCGTTTCACGGCTACGAAGTAATCAAGTTGATGAAAAAACGATTCGGTGTATACTTTGGTGCCAGCACAATTTATCCACTGCTCCACGCCCTTGAAAATGAAGGACTGCTGACAAGTCACTGGGAAATTCAATCAGTGCAACGACCGCGAAAAATTTACACCATAACTGACGATGGACTAGATACGGTGGCTGCTTTAGCTTTAACAATGCAGACAGTATCAAATTTTGTAGGGCGGATACCGCAGGAACCAACAAAACCAGAACGACACAACGTGATAACTCTGGATCACTAAAACCCCCTCTTTTTTTCGTTTTGGGTGTTGATTTTGAAAAACTACAGGGTTCTTAAAGACATTTACGTTGAATCAGGTCCGCCCTTCATTCTGGTGAAGGGTTCAATAATAAGACTATACAAATCCTCGAAGCATGAAAATCCAGTGACAGGAATAATATTCACAGACAAGAAAACACATGAAGCAATAGGCGCCAACAACTGGAAAGAGTATCTAGAAGAAGCTAATTGAGTATCCCTTTTTTTCTCTTGGGTGAAAACATTGGCGAGACCAGTAGAAGTTAAAAATGGCACAGTAATCATTAGACCAGACCAGATGGAAGCCAACAAACGATACGGCTTCACATACAAAGACGAAAACTATGTAGCAACAAAATGGGAAGATGGCACTATAGAAATTGGAGAACTTACCTAATCTTTTTTATTTTGGGTGAAAGGCATGTCTGAGCCGAAAATAGCAACACTAAAAAAGCTTACTCTGCATGTGCATGGTGACGGCGGACCAATCGACATTCAATTAAAGGATATTGAAGTAGTTAAGGATCAGGCGCAACGCCACATCGTTTATCTACAAAACCACGCGGTTCGTGTGGTGTTGATGCGTGACGGTTCAAAAGTGATTAGAGCCTACAGCGAAACACATGGAATCTTTGGTGTTGTGCCGATAGATCCAAAAACACAGAAACCCAACCTGCCCGACTTCATTCAACGACTACTCGCTTAAATACCAAAACAACCCTTCTTTTTTCTATTGGGTGAAGCACTAATGACGTTCATAAATTTCCTCAAAAAGTTATTTCAGAAAAAGAAGCAGTCGCATGATATTGAGCAACAGAATACGCCACAGCATCCTGTGACAGCCATACATCATGAAGCCTATTTGGAGCCAAATAGAGAGCGACCAAATTTCAGGTCAAGCCATGAAATAGCGCGAGAAATTGCGAAAGACATGCATGTTCAAAATGTACGTGAAAGAAACCTGGAACGACAGCGTTCAGTATTAGGCTATGGATTGCATGGCAAGTTTCGACCACGACCTGCACATGAAAAGAAGACGTTTGACCTACGCAAGAAACCAGAAAAAGACTAAAAAAGACTAATTTTGGGTGAAAAATGTGAAACGTGAAGAAGCCATAGAAGCTATGTGGCTAAGTATAAGAAGGGCTGTTGAAATCATTAAACCAAGCGTAGATGCATTAGACATTGCTGTTACGAAGAGAAGACCTGACGCAGCACCGATAGAACCACCAAAGACTGAGATACCTCAACTGCCTAAATGCGTCAAATGTGGCAGAGAAGCTAAGTCATGGGAAGGCGAAGAAACGCAGGCAGGGTTTACTTGCAATCGCTGTATCAAAATCAAATGTCGCACTTGTGGAAAAGAATACTCTAAGGCTTCAGGCGTCTACGAAGGCTTTCAATGTAAGGCTTGCCAAGAGAAAGAGCACCTTGAGAGACTGCGGTTAAACGCTGTTGCAGACTTCACGTTTGAGAACGCTATACTCTTTGAAAAAATCCTCAAGGCAGTTCAAGACCTACAAGACGAGCCTTTGATAGAGATAAAAAACGATGGAATATTGATTCGAGTCATGGACCCGAGCCGCGTAGCCATGGTTGACTACTTCTTAAGCAAAAGAGCCTTTCAAGAATACAGAGTGCATACTGAGGGGTTCCTATTGGTTGACCTTGAGGGAGTGTTGAAGCAAATAAGACACTTGCGAAAGGACACTTTGATAAAAGCCCTTGTGGATGGAAAAGACGGCAAATTCACTATAACTTTGGTCGATGCAAGAGAAAGACAACGAACATTCCCAATGCTTGAGGTTGAGAAGTTGGAAGTGCCACCTGCACCGAAACTCAACCTTACGGCGCGAGTTAAGGTGATTGCCTCAGACTTTTACTCTGACTTAGAAGACATGGGCAGTGCGGGGGACACAGTTTCGTTTGAAGCGGACCACAAGAACTTCATAATAAAGACTGCGGGAGAACTTGCAACCGCAAAGAACCAATACTCAACAGAAGAAGGTGTTATTCTTGAGGTTGAGGGCAATGGAGACAACAGAGCAGTTTACAGTCTAAGCTACTTGAAAGCCTTGATTAGAAAAGACCTCAGCGACATAATAGTGTTTGAATGGTCAAAAGACATGCCTCTGCGGATAACACACGAGAATGTGCTGAACAAAGACAGCAGAATAGTCGCTTACATGGCGCCACGCATTGAAGTCGATGACTAAACCTCTTTTTTGGGTGATGTAATGGTGAAAATTCCTAAATTAACAGAAAAACAGAAAGCGCACCTCAAGAGGATTAACGAAAATCTTCATAAATGGCATGACGCTATGAAAATACTGGATAACATTGAAAAGAAGAATAATATTTTTGGGTGGAAAGGGTTCCGTGTGTAGGAGAGAAAACGATGAGGGGTTTTCATCTTTCCTCTCTCCTTTCTCTTTTTCGGCACGCCTACCCACAGAACCCCATAAACCATACATTAATAAAGTAGCAGTTGCTACAAATTGCTTTTTGGGTGACAAACATGAATGATGCCGAATTTATGAGCGAAAAAGGACGGGTCTTTGTTCCTTGGTGGATTCTCCAAAAACCAAATATTGATTCAATATTAGAATACATGCAGAGTCAAGGGTTCATTGGAAAACTCATTAGATGGGGCGGGTTTAACGATAGAGCAATTGTGGTCTTTGACACAACGGCGAAAGTAAATGTTGGATTTATAAGGAAGACACACCGCTATGAAGGATTAGCTTACATTCTCTTTGATAACAAGCAAGAGTGGCGAGAAGTGACGATGCGCTACGATTCAAGACGTTTTGATAGAGCTAAAGAATTGGCTTTTGCTTTATCGAAAAAGTTTGAGATGAAAGTGCAAATGACAGAGGCTCCCCGTCCTTATGAAGAATTTGACCCTACGAACCAAAGCATCTGGACACCACCAGTGGACTTTTAGGCTTTAGAAGGGGCACTTTACTGGGCCATTAACCTAATCTTTTTTGGGTGAAAAACATGAAGCCAATTGATGTAATCTTAAGGCGATGCAAATACACTGTAATCGAACAAGGGTGCTACCGCATCCTCTTTGGATGTGGACGCAAAGGGCATCCATCGCCAAATAAATATACGACTCCATGCACGATTGAGGATGCTAAAAAGTGTCCTCTGCGGAAAGGAGAAAAAATTGAAGAGAAAACAGAGACTACAGACACGTTCTAAAAAACAACCTTTTCTTTTGGGTGAAAACATGCAAGTTGGCGATGTTGTAACAATCTATATTCATCCAAAGACTTGCCAAACTGTTGAAGGGACTGCTCGATTGTTGAAACTCCTAGCAGATGGTGAAGAGCTACAATTTTGGAGAGTGGAATTTATGACAAAAGAACGAAAGGGAGAACAAGCGAACCGTTGGATAAAAAAGGAGACGTAACCATGCCCATCTACACAACCTATGTTGGAAATAAGCCAAAAGAAAAAGCTGTGAAACTTGGCTCATGCTTCATTTATTACGTGATGAGAAACAGAGGCAACAACGAAGTCGCACCAATAAGTATAACACTCATGACTTTAACCGTGCTGAAGGAATGGGAAAACTACGAAATAGTTTATCGGCAGGAGTTGAATCGACCAGAAGCTCGAAAGTGGATGGAGAAAAGGGCACAAGAGGCTAGAACAGGCAATATTCTGTTAGTCTGCTACGAGAAAGACGCTACACACTGTCATAGACGACTGCTCGCAGAAGAAATAGCTAGACGATTCGGTGTTGAATATAAAGGAGAACTAGCATAACATTCTTTTTGGGTGAAATTGCATGGTGAAAGTTGTTATCGAGTTTCTAACAGCAGATGCAAACGAAACTGCGAGGCTCAACCGCAGAAAGTTAATAGAGAGAATAGAAAAGGCGATGGCTCAAGTTGAGGAAACACCTAGATTTCAGGCTGAAGAATACGCTGTGAACATGACAACTTAATTCTTTTTTGGGTGAATAAAATTGGAAGATTGGAAAAGGAACAGTGCAATCAAACGGCGAAGTCAAGCGAGTACAGTGATTCTGATTGAGAGTGAGGATCCTAAGCGTCTTGATGAATTGGTTGAGTTCGTTAAGAGCAGGGAGTTTGCTTCTAAAGAGTTCTTCAATGTTGAGGCTAAGAGGCGAATAATGGTTGACCCTTGGGAAGGCATAGTCGAATGGAATCCACGCCAAGGTGAAGAAGGCGAGTGGAATCCTCTTCGAGTGGAAACAGAGGGGTCAATCTTTGGCGCAGGTTCAATTACTGACATAGGGTCGTCTATGCGCGCAGTTGACAACATCATTAAGAGTCAGCCAAGCGTGGCCATAATCAAAAACGTGACAAACACGGATTTAGCCAGGGCTATTAGCTTAGCCTTGCAGAACTGGGCCACTCATCCAAAAGTTCTGGCTCAGAAGTCATCCGTGTTTGTTGTTACGCCTGACGCCACACTGTTCGATGAACAGACTAGGCGATTCTGTGTCTTGATTGAGCCGCCTTTCAGCACAGAGGAAGAACGAGAAGCAATGCTCAACGAAATCGGCAAGACCTTCAACAAAAAATACGCCGACATAATCGTAACCGCGAGCAGTGGCATGACCCTACACGACCTTGAAACCTCAGCGATGGAAAGCCTCTTCAAAAACAGAGCAATCGAATTGTCAGCTATAACCAAAGCCAAAATGGATCTGATGCGGAAATACGGCTTTGAGTTAACTTACCCAAGATTCGGTTGGGAAGCGGTTGGCGGCTACGAGACTTTGAAGCAGTATATCAGAGACAACGTTATCAAAATCATCAAAGACAAAACAGCGCGAAACTGGGGAGTAAGCGCTTCACGAGGAATCTTGCTCTTCGGACCGGGTGGAACAGGTAAAAGCCTCATCGCTAAAGTCATGGCGAAGGAACTAGAGTTGCCATTCATCAAGGTATCGAGTGCGGATCTGTTCGCCGGGATAGTGGGAGAGACAGAGAGGAAAGTGAAACAATTACAGAAAATTGCTGAGGCAAACGCTCCCTGCATTGTCTTCATAGACGAAATTGACCAGATCGGCTTGAGACGAGACATGGTTATGTCAACAGACTCAGGCGTTGGTCGAAGAGCACAAAACATGCTTATGGATTGGCTAGGCGATGACGAGCGAAAAAGCATCATCGTAGGCGCCACAAACTTGATGGAGCAACTTGACCCGGCTTTCATTAGAGCTGGGCGCTTCGATGAAAAGCTTGCCTTGTTTCCACCTGATTCAGAGGCAAGAGAAGAGATAATCAGAGTTCACACGAAGGTTGTTAGGAAGATTCCATTGAGCGCAGAAGTGACGCCTAAGCTCGCAGAGTTGTCAGCCAATACAGCTTTGTGGACCGGCGCCGAGCTAGAACTGTTGTGTGTAGCATCTGCTAGACTTGCCCGCAGCCGAGACCTGAAACATGTTCGACTCGAAGACTTCTACGATGCAATGAATGAGGTTACGGTGAACAGAGAGAAGCGTGAAACTGAAATTAAACAGTTCATCAAGACCGCTAAGGAGTTTGCATCCAACCGCAGACTTCTAGAACAGCAGCTTAACGAGTATGTTGCAAAGGAGAAAGCAACAGACCGATTAAAGGCTCTCCAGGAAGAACTAAAAGCATAAAATTCTCTCTTTTTTGGGTGATTAAGTGAAATGTGAGATATGTGGAGAAGAAATACCACATCAAGAACACTGTAGAACACCAAAGATGGTGCTAGAAGTTATGGACACCGCGCTCCAGATTGCGAAAGAGAGGAACCTACATGTTGTGACTTCAGATTGCGTTAAAGAAGCTATTCACAGGCTTTATTGTCCAAAGGGTCGAATGAAGTTTTAATTTTTGGGTGAAATTGGTTGACCGAGATTATTGATTTACGTCCACAAAAAGCTGACATAGAACGGATACAAAAATCAATGATTAACAGATGCTCCTTTGATATTAAAATTGTTCATACAAGAAGCGATCATGACTGCACATGGTGTGAAAAAACGATTCCAAAGGGAAGTTACGTTCCAGGTTATTATATTGGTAGTCCGTGGGCTGGACATCACTGTTGGCTGTGTTCAATAGATTGCTTGAAACAAGACTTGCAACATCCATCATACTAATTTTTTTGGGTGAAAATAATGAAAGAGTTTAAAACACTTCGAGTGGGCGAGTGGAAGACTGTTGATTATCCAGTGAAGTCTCTTGGAACTGCAAGCATTACCAAGACCAAATATAGAAGAAACATTTACTTAATGGAAGGCGTTGACGGTTATGAGCTTTTGAAAGTGACCAAACCCATAACTATCACTGAACTGAGAATCAACGGTAAGGTTGTGATGCTTGACGACCCGATGCAGTGGATAGGCATGAAGAGACTGGCTGAAGCTTGCAAGGGCAGAGTTCTTATTGGCGGGCTTGGTTTAGGCTTGATTCTACATCATCTGGTTGGTAACAAACGTGTGAAAAGTATTGATGTTGTGGAGATAAATAAGGACGTGATAGACTTGATAAAGCCACTTCTTCCAGATGATGAGAGAGTCAAAATTCACCATGACGATGTTTTCTGCTACAAGTGGGTTCATGGAGCCTTCGACACCATCATTTTAGACCTGTGGGTCAAGAACCTTGCAGAGACTGTTGTAGCCGGCGTGACGAAATACAATGTTGACATAACTAGCGCCATGCTTAGATTTCAATTGAACAATCCAAACGCGAAAGTCTTTGTTTGGGGGCACAGAGACCCAAGAGTTAACCCAGCCGTCAAAAGAGTTAGCGACCTTTACTTGAGATTAGTCCAAGAGATGGCAAAAGAGAACATCTAATACAGCCTTCTATTTTTGGGTGTGAAAAAGTTGAGTAAACCACAGTTTCTTACAGAGCATCAGTTGCAATTTCTTGTTGACAAAGTGGCTGAAGCAGTCGGTGAAAAGCGCAAGTATGTTGCGCAAATTAACTTGAAAAGGCGCTGGGGTTCTGTTGCTTTGGTTTGGGCGTATCTTCGTGGAAACACGAATAGGCGCAAAATTGAGTTTAGCAGCTACCATGCTTCTTTGTGGAACCACAGCCCTGAAAAGAGGCCAGAATTGATTAAGGCTATTGTGGAAGAAATAGCTCACTTTAAGCTTGAAATAAGAAGATACCGAGGCAAGTGGATTCCACGGCATAGGTATCATACAAAGAGATTTTTCCGTTTGAAAGAGAAACTGTTAGAGCGATTGCAACCGCACATGGAAGAAATACTTAAACTTGACCTATCAACGATTCAACCGCCTCCTCCCAAACCAAAACCAACTAAACAAGAGATTCAGCAGAAAAGGTTGCTGAAAACACAGCTTAAAATCAAGAGATTAACAACACGTATCAAGCGACTTCAAACCATACTGAAAAAGGAACAGAGAAGAGAAAAATACTATCGGAAGCAACTACTTTTTGGGTGAAAGAATGCCTATTCCAAAAGGTCGCAAACTACACTATCATTATGCTGTTGCTTACCGAACAAGCACAGAAAGAACTCAAAAAGGAAATCCTCGCAATTATTTCTTCACATTAGACTGCGGACACATACACCTCGAATTTCACAGCGCAAGAACATCGGTTAGCACCTTTATGTTATCAGTCATGCTACCCGACAAGATTAGGAAAAAAGGAGTCATCACAAAAGAAGATTTTCCAAGATACCATTGTCATAAGTGTGCAAGCGGAGAGCCACACACCGAGGATGCCACAGACCTCGATAAACTAATTGGAGAAATCAACAGCAAAATCGCTAAAACCAAATGCGTTCTTTTTGGGTGAGGAATGTGTGGGCTGAAAGAAGTGCAAAATGGAATCAGAGAGCCAAACCCAGAACTAAAGCGGAGTTGAAAGAAGATATACTCAATGTGTTAAAAGCAAACAAGGGACGCGTAATAAGCGCGGAACAACTGCATAAGGCACTGCCTATCAGGCAAAAAGAGAAGGAAACGTTTAGAGAGGCTTTCCACGAGTTAGTCAACGAAGGAAAAATCAAACAATATATAGGGCTACCATAACTATTCTCTTTTGGGTGATTCAATGGCAAAATCTGACGAGTTAACGGTTGAAAAAGCGATAACACTTCTTCGCGGTCTTAGCAAAATGTTGAACACGGCTGCGGACGGATTTGAGGCTGCTATCAAACAAGGGTTAATTTCACCAGCAGATACCGTTGCTACGGCGAAAAAGAAAGTGGCAGAACATCCAGAGTATAAAAAGCTAGGGCTACCATAACCTCTTTTTTTGGGTGAAATCTGAATGTCGCAATTGAGAAGATGCGCGATCAGTATCAAGCAAGTGAATGAGGCGTTGGTTAAGGCTACATGTGAGGCTCTTGCGAAGTTTCTCAATGGGCAAGTTGTCACGCAGGTCCAGGATGCTAGCGGCAGATGGGCTAAAGTTGTTGCTGGCGTGATGGCGCCAGGTCTAGGCGGCATCAGAGGCTTCGGCGTCACCATCGTAAATGATCAAGTTGCTGTCGTAGGTGACGATTGGCAGCAATCAATGAAAATCGAAGCCTTCAAGAAACTCTTTGAAAACTTCTACACGTCAGTTGCGGTTCAGCGATCTTTAAACGCGATGGGCTACCAAACAAACGCAAATGTGATGCCCAACAAAAACATCATTATACGTGGTGTGCAAGGGGCTGGTTACGTTGGCTAGTGGCTACAGATCCATAGATGTGGCAATCGACAAAGATGGCAAAGTTCACATAAAAACTTCTGGATTCTCCGGGCAGACGTGTCTAAAAGAGGCTGAAAAACTAATTGCGTTGCTTCAGCAAGCAGGCTTAGACGTGAAAACAGAAGATTTAAAGATGACAGAAGAGGCGATGAAAGTTGGAGAAAAAAGTCGCACTAGGATTGAAGGGCAATAGTGTCTGCACGCTTGATTACGAAGACTTCGACTGGAACAGATTTAAGAGGGAACTAGCTAAACGAGGCATAGAAGTTACTCGCGAAGAGACGATTCCATGTGGCTAAACTCTTTTTTGGGTGTTATTGATGAAAAGTGAAGAAGAAATTCAAGCGGAATTAACGAAACTCTACACTGGCAGAAAGTGGAGACAAGAGAACGCATATTTGGTTGATGTGGGCATGGTTGTTGATGGAAAACTGGTTCCTCCAAAACATGTGCTTATAGAGTTTGAAAGAGCGGAAGAGCGCATAGAAACACTTGAATGGGTTCTCGGCAAACACAAACGCTAGTTCTTTTTTTGGGTGAGAAGTGAATGGCAAAGCGAAGTAAAGATTACACTATAGAAAAAAGAGACATCACAAGATACATTACGTTGCGTGGTGAACCGCCTATCTGTTCTTGTGGTTGTGGTAGGGAAATTAAAGAGAAAGACGAAGTGCACGCAACTTCTAAGGGTTATCTACACTTAATGGAGTGTTGGACAAAGCTTCAACATTGATAGTTACTGTGGCAAAGTCTTTAAGCAAATCCAGCTTCTACTTTTTTCTTGGGTGACGTTGCGAGGTTTGGGACAGGTCAACCCAGCAAGCCTCATAGGGAAGCATTGTGGCGGAGGTTTTCCCTCTGGTTACTCAACTCTCTCCAGAGCTAGGACCGTAACCACGTAAAACGGTCTTTCCAAGTAGAGTGTTTGTAACCTCGAAAGGAAACCTTGGAAAGCTTGAATGCGCTGGTTCAAAAGGAGCTAAAACTCCTGAAAATCCAGCCCTCGCAACCAAATTTTTTGGGTGGAACAATGCTCTAGAGAAATATTCTAGAGGTTGTTTTCATGGTATTTTATAAGTTTCTATAGATGATTTCATAGCATGGAAACTTTAGGTGTGTTAGACACGATATTGAAGTTACTGGAAGATGGGCAACCGCACACCCTAAATGAAATAAGCACTCTTGAACCTTGCAGAAGAATCCCAATTACAACTCTTATGGAAGTGCTTAACTTTCTCGAAGAATTTGACTTCACTGAGAACGATTATAACTCAGAGATGTTTGTATCTGAGTTGCAGATGACTCCGCTTGTCCGAGCTTTTTGGAAAACATTAAATGAGTTAAGCGAGAAGAGATAAGTAGCAGTTGCTACAAAGGTTGCTTTGAGAATGTTTCGTTCTTTGGGTGAAAAAATGACTAGGAAAAAAGCAATTGTTGTTCGTGGTTTCCTCATTGATTTCGGGGTGCCGACTGAAGACTTGCTGAACGTATCTGTTGATGTAACATCGTTGAAGAAGCGTGAGGATTACATGGCTTTTAAAGAGGGACTTGAAGACCAACTTAGAGAGATGGATAAGGATTATGCGAAGCGTAGAACTCTGCGAGGCAGATCGCTTAGGGCGCGATACACAACTGTTATTTCTGGCGGGCGCAAGATTCGAGTTAAGATCTTGCGGTTCTCTCCTTACCCTTCCCGGTTTGCTAACGAACTTAAAACAATGCGCCGAGAATGGTACGAGGAACTTGCTAGAAACACGATGATTCTTGGCAAATCAAGCGGCGCCAGTGCTTTAGGTCGAGAACGAAACCTCTACTTGCTTCCTTATGAAAATGCGTTGGCTTTGACAGCCGTCAAGAGGCGGATGAATACGGCTCTTGAGGCTTTGCGAAAGAAACTGAGCGATTTTGAACAGACCAAACAATTCCACAAAGTGTTCTCCTACGTGTCTGACAAAGTTAAAATGTCTATATCTGAAAAACCCTTGAACATTCATGACATTCGATTGGAGTTGCTTCCTTTAAGCTTTGAACAGTCGGTGTTCGAGAGCTATCTCCAAGAGAAAGAGAGGGGTGCGGCTAAAGAAATTGATGAAGAGAGACAGCGTGGCTTGAAAGAGATAGAGGATGAACTTGCACGGACTAGGCGTGAAATCATTGAGAAAGCTGTTCGAGACTTGCAAGGGCGATTAGGCTCTGTTATGGAACAGTTGGCTAGAATCACAGCGTTGAAGGTTAGTGAGAAAGAGGCGAAACGGCTGAAAAAGAACATTGAAGACGTGAAGACTTTAGCTGACAGCGCCGGCATAGGCTGGTGCATTGAAAGAGTTACGGAGACAAGCCTCAAACTCTTAGACGCAATGACAACGCAGAAGAAAGGCGCCATAAAAGAAGCGGCTGAAGCCTTGGCGAAAGAAGCAGGAGTCGAGGCTACAGCAGACGCATCCGAAACCTTAAAGAAAAGCGCTTTAGCATTGACAACAGAAACATCGCCAAGACTAAAGGCGCTTCTCGAAGAACTAATGTAAAACTCTTTTTTGGGTGAAAACTTTGAAAAAACTCCCAGTATTCGTAGCAACGCTCTCAATTGCAACCATCTTACTGATTGCCATTGCTATATGGAGTTTCCTTGGACCGAAACCGTCAATAATTCAAGCAACTGTTGACATAAAACCCGACACACTAGACCTAGATTCTCCGCCTGAGTCGATTACAGCCTATATTAAGCTTCCTAACGGCTACAATGTAAGCGACATTAACGCCTCATCAATTCTGTTAGACAATGTGATTCCAGCAGTAACAAGTCAAGTTGAAGGAGACACCTTTATCGCCAACTTTGACGGCATAGCAACAATAAACTACATAGAATCAAAACTATATCACATAGGCATCGTTACTCCGACAAGCGTGACCCTAACAATAACAGGGCAAGTAGGCAAGGTCAAATTTGAAGCTTCAGATGACATCGCAGTTGTTTGGAGCTAAACCTTTTTTTGGGTGAGAAAGATGACAGAACGCCAAGATGATAGCGCACAAGACATTCAAAAACTATACGACGCATTAAAAAAGAACAACAAACGTGAATCCACTCTCATATTCACACATCTAATAAAATTCCACAGACTCACTCGAAAATACGTTGAAGAAAGAATTAAACTCATAGGCGCTGAAAAAATCGGTAGAGTAAGTGCAGAAAACTGAAAAAACATTTTTGGGTGAAATAAATTGGATACAGGTATATTCGTCAGAATAAGAAGAACTCTTGGCGGCTTTAGCAGAGAAGTGTTTATTCTCAGTGAAAGCTTAACGAGAATCGAAATTGAAAGGGAAGTTGCCGATTATCTAAAAGACCCTTCTGACACTTTCATTCATGGCGACTTACACATCGAAGAGGAGAAATGCAAAATTTGGAAAGCGCCTAAACCTTTGAAAGATAAGGTTAACATTGTCTTAGCAGAAACGTGGTCGGCAAGTGGAACTTGCTGGGCTTTCGCTTCCAGAAACGAAACAGAAATAAAGGAAGTCCTTCGCCACACAATGAATTATGAGCAGTTTGACAAACTCAACGCCAAAATATACAGAGGCGTTCCTGTCTTACAAGTAGCAACTGCTAAAAAAGACAAAACTGTTGACCGCATAACAGCGCTGAAGAGGGAACTGACTTAAATCTTCTTTTTGGGTGATGAAACCTATGGTGAGTGAAGGAAAAGGAAGACTCTTCAGACGAAAAGACGGCAAATACCTAATCTATGTGCCATTGGACCTAGCAGAAGACAGCATGTTTCCACTACCAACAAAAGACTCGCGTCCATTGAAAATAAGCTTCAAAATAGGCGACAAAAAAATCCTCATTGAAGAGTGGACAGAACCAAGTGAACAATAGCAACAAAAAATAAATAATATCCCATTCTTTTTTTTCTTGGGTGAAGAAATATGTTAGGTGAACTGTATAAACCAAAAGGGTTAGCATTGGAAACAGCGCAAGCCGTATTAGAAGTTACTGAACCTTGTGCCTGCAATGTGGCTTTTGGTTGTTCAAATCAATGTTTGTACTGCTATGTGCCGAAACTTACCCGTCAGAAAAGGACCGGTCTAGTTCTGTATCCGAAGATTCCCCCTGTTGATATGGTTCGCAAACAACTGGAAAAAATGCCTCTAAACCAACGACCAAAAGGTGTTTTCATATCATTCTGCACTGACCCCTATTTACCTAAAAGCAGGGATGCCACAGAGAACTTGATTTCGTTGTTGCTAGACGAAGGCGCTAAAGTCGCCACACTATCCAAGTTAGACGTGTCATCTTATTATGTGCGCCAAGGAATGACCGTGGTTTCTCTTGACCTTGACTTTTGGCAGAAGTTCGAGCCAAATACAAGAACTCCTCGTTCTAGAATTAATGCCCTGGGACATTGCGCGCGTGGACATGATTATGTTTGGGTTTCGATGGAGCCGTATCCGCCTTCAGCCATCTACAAACAGAGCCTCATAGCCTTGCTGGAAGAACTTAACTTCGTTGACTTAATCGTTTTCGGAAAATGGAACTATGATAAACGTGCAAACACAGACGAAGCAAGAAAAGAATATGCAAAAAACATTGAGGTTTTAACTGACTTCTGCAAAAGCAACAACATACGACTACATGTAAAGTCTGACACAATGAAGTTTACCAAAGGGAATCCATAGTAAATCTTTTATGCTTGCGCCTATACTTACTTTTGGGTGAAAACTTGAGAAAGATAGTCTTAAAAATTGTAGGAACTGCATTGATAATCGTTGCAATAGTGTTAGTGATCTACGGCCTCTTTGCAATAAAGCTTCCCGCAGACTACTACTACAACAAGCATTTTGGTAGCCACGTAGTAATGGCGTATGACCAAGCATCATTTGAAGGTGCAAAAGAGCAAATATTGATTGTTTGGCAAAACATGAATGAAACCTTTAAAGATAGAAATTTGAATGAAATATACAATACTCCTTGGTGGTGGCAACAAACCTACGATAACAGCTTAAAGGCTCAAGAAGACTACTTTATAAGACTTACCAAGAGAATTGACGACCAAATTAAAGAGCAGCAAGATATTCTTGAGGGGAGAAAACAAATACTTATCCCATACAACCAATGGTATCAGCAAGCACTAGAAAACATACGCACCGAAATGAAGAGAGAAGGCGGCTTAGACTGGGCTTTATCAGGAGCATGGTATCTAACCTTTGCACCATCAGCTTACTGGCTACTTTGGTGGCTTATACCAATAGAAATAGCCCTATGGATAGTCATCATCTTCATGATAGCTATTGCATTCGAGTGGTAGACTCTTTTCTTTTTTGGGTGAAAGATTATGGTGAGTGGAAAAGAAACAAGGTTGAAGATATTGGCTTTTCTATCAAAGAACGGCTTGAAGCATTCAAGTCAGGTGGCTAATGCTGTTGGAATCAGCCATGACTCTGCCTATCATCACTTGATGGTTTTGGCTAGTGATGGTCTTGTGGAGAAGAATCAGCTTAGCGAACGCATGATTCTGTGGAAAATCACGGAGAAAGGCTTGAAACAGGTGAAACATAAGAAGTAGCAGTTGCTAAAACTTTTTTGGGTGAGATGATAATTGACAATGTTTGCTCAAAAAATTAAGAAAGAACATCAGATGATAGAGAGATTCAGAAACTTCATTAACGAAATGCGACATTCAAAGAAAGCAAGGGAAATCGGAGCCGTTTCAATAAGCGATTTCTATTTTTACCTAACAGGCGAAAAGGCTTGGACTCAAAAAACTCATCAAAATACAGCAAAGTTCAATAGGTGGATACGGGACTTTTGGAGACCTTGGAGTAGAGCCTATTTATCAAAAGAGTTGCTCGTTGAGTTAGGTATAGAAGTGAGCGTTGGGAGAGAGGGATGCATCGCAACCTTTTCATTTTTGGGTGATTGATGTGAAATTTACGTTTGGGAAGTTTGTTATTAACAGTGAAGAGGAACCTTATGCGACAGACGGTATTAGAATTGGCATGTTTGGCGGTCCTGGTTCAGGTAAGTCATTTAATAATGCGTTGATTGCTGAACAATTTCTGGCGCAAGGCGGCACAGTTGTTATTTTCCAAACGAGATCGGAGTATCACACTCTGAAGGAAAAATTTGATGTTTTGGTTGTTGGCGGCGTTTATGGGAAAGACATTGATTTCAACCCTGTCGCGCCGAAGATTTACGCTAAGGCGGTGGTGGAACATGGTATCTCAATGATTTTTCGTAGCAGAGACGTGAAGGACGAGGAGAAGTTAATCAATTTTGTCTGTGAATTTTTGGATCACCTGCTTGATTTGGAAGAGGAATATCATCGCCCTATTCTAATCATAATTGAGGAAGCACATGAGTTTGCGCCGAGGACTTCCTCTGGTCATCCATCGCCTCCGTGGGTTTATTCGAGGATGCGCAGGGCGTTTAGAGTTGCTTTCCAAGAAGGGAGAAAACTCAACGTAATCGGCGTTGCTTCTTCTCAAAGACCTCAAGAAATCGACTTCACGGTTCGTATGTTGGCTAATATTTCGTTTTATGGCAAGTTTTCATCGCAAGACATTGATTACATCAAAAAAGAATGTCTCAGACCATATAAAGAGCGTGGAATTGAAGTTGACGCGAATCGCCTTCTAGACCTTCGCAAGGGTGAATGGCTTCTTATATCGGGTTTGCGCGCTGAATTTACAATAGTAACTGAGAAACGGCAGACACGCCATGGCGCTGACACGCCAAAACTGGAATATGTGGCGCCGCGAAAGGAAGAGACCATAAAAGCTGTTGACAGTTTGTCTCAAACGATTATGGAGGCAGTTAAGCAAGAGCTAACTGAAAAAGACGAGATAGCCAAACTTAAGCGCGCCATCAAGGAAAGAGACGACATAATTGAGAAGCGCGATGTGAAGATTAAGGATTTGGAGACTGCGTTGATTGTTGCGGGTAAGTTGAAGGTTGAGATGCCACCTGCGCCTCCTCAGAAGCCTGTTACGGTGACAATCAGTGAAGGCACAGTTGTTACACCGCCTACATCAACTACATTGCCTACATCTAATATACCGCATTTAACTAATCGAAAGAGTGTGTCGGATGCTATTCAAGAACTTTTGAAGACGCCATACTGTTATAAGAGAAATGGATTAACGCCCGAAGAAATAATGCATGTTCTTAAGCAAAATGCAATTCCGTTTAATTCTCATAATGTGAGAAGTTGGCTTTGGTGGGCAACAAAGTCAGGAAAACTTAGACGGACACGCGAAGGAAACAAATATAGGTATTGGATTGCTTAGTGTGTGCACACACACTTATTCATGCGGGGTTTCTTTTTCTTTCGTGATTAACCGTTTTGTTGGCATTGGGATTGTTCGTCCAATGGCGTATCCTGTGAGTGGTAAGAGTAAATACATGGCTTCTTGAATGTGGTCTTTCCAAATTAGGAATAAAGCAGCTATGCCGACGAATAGCATAGCAATTATTTCTCTGATGTCTACTGACCAGTCTGGCGTGTCTATTCCAGGATTTAAAGAGGGAGCAACATTCCTAAAAATCATTACTTTTCCGTCTCGGTAACGGATTCCAAATTTCCAATTCACCATTCCGCTCACTTCCGTTTAACTATGCGCCACAGCTTGCACCACAGATAGATAAAGCAAACTGACAATTTAGAATTTTCTCCTCTGTTAAAGCGTTCCAACTAAAAAAAGGGGAAGTTGCAGTTTAAAGTTAGGTGTCAAGATGTTGCTGACAGGTCTTTAATCGCGCCTATGGTTAAGTCTAAGATTATGCCTATGCCACCTGCGATGTTCGCTGCGTATGGGTATGCTGGTGTTCCAACGGTAAATGCTTGTATCATGGCTGTTAAGCCTCCCACGTAGAATGCAAACCTTGTTGCAGTGGCTCCTAAGAGATTTGCTTCATATTGTATGACGCTTCTTTTTTCTGAGTCTGTTTCAAGCCATTTGTAAGTGAAGCCTAAGATGTTTCTGAGGAAAGTGAAGAATATTGTCGCTGGACCTGCCGTGAACACGTAGACGATGAGTCCCCAAGTTCCTTGAAGTTCAGTTGCGATTGTTGATGCATCAACTGTTTGCACTAGACTTTGAATGCCCGCCAAAACGACTCCTACAACAATGAGAATAACTATTGCTTGATAGAGTCGCATTTTTTAGTTTCCTCACAGAAGCAATTAGGTTGGTTAAGTTTTAAAGGTTTTCCACTGTGTAGCAACTGCTAATAGAGATGGATTATTTCTCTAGAGCTTTCTTCCATAGTAACTTTTTCAATTCCTCCTAACTTATTCCGCCTATCACTCTGGTTGAAATTCATTTTTTGTTTTTCTTATTCAATTTTATTCTATACTGAACACCATGTAACCAGTTACGTTTGTATCACCGGCACCCATGTTAGTTTGTATACCGTGGAGCTGCATTTCAGTAGGTCCGTCAACTTCCAAGGGGTTTGTTTCATAACTTGCGTAATCCACGCCATACCCTAATTCACGTGTTGCCACACCATCTGTAACTCGTAAATTAACGTAATCAGGAAAAGAAGGGGCATACATTCTACCCATAGCCCACAACCTAAATTTTTTACCCGTAGGCACACGTGCCATAGTGTTGACTGCCAACCCCAAATTGTAAAAACCAAGAGGAAGCCAAACTCCTATTTGATAATATTCATAAACCCCGCCAAATAGCGTGATTCTTGTATTGTTTTTAAGTTTACTTGCATCAAAGCGGCGAAGAGGTGGACCTAACGTGCCTAAGAAAAGCCCGTCTGTCGCTGGATTCCAATCGCTTTCTGGCGTGAGGATAGGTCTTGTGGACTCAGGTTGTTACAACCCGAAGTTTTCCACTACTATCCACAGCAATTGGAATAGGAGTTGTGTTGTATAAGCCGTAGGCTAAGGTTAGAAGTTCCTTGGTTGTTGCTCTTTGTTGAAGAATATCTTGGCTTCCATAAACTTTGCCTAAAAGTCTTGCCGCCCTGTCTGAAACATCTACGTCGCCAGAAATGACAGCGGTTATGGCATCTTGAATCTTCTTTATTCCATCTTCCTCGATAATGCGCTGAAGCAGTCTTTCTTCTTTTTCACTTCGCCGACCAGACATGATAATTCCTCACTAAGTAACTTATGCGCATTGAGAATATAGAGGTTGTTAGAAAACTAGCATTTATTAAAGACAGAAAGACACATAATAATCATGGGATTTAAAGAACCGAGTCGCATGCAATTATATCGAATGGTTATGCACCTCCGTAAAACCAAGGGATATGGCTGGCGTAAAATCTCAAAAATTCTGCAAATCCCGCCTGCCACTGTTGGCAGTTGGCTTTATAGAGGTTGTAAACCGTGGAGGGAGCCTAAGTTGTTTCCTTCTAAAGCATTAAGTTACATTCTAGGTGTGTTGTTAGGCGATGGATGCGTAACGGTCTTCTGGAACAAATCTATAAAATGTTTTAACCATAGAATAGTATTGAACACAATAGACAAAGAATTTGCTGACGCTTTTTCTAAAGCTCTAAGAAAAATAGGATTAAATCCGCGCATTGACTACATTAAGAGAGAGTCGCATTGGATGGTAAGTTGTGAAAATAAGAAGTTTGCAACATGGTATAAATCCCTCAAACTAGACGATATTCAGAAAATTGTAAAGCCACATACACCAGATTTCGTAAGGGGTTTCTATGACAGCGAAGGTTCTTGTGTTAAACATTATGACGGCTATATCTATGTGGGCATGTATAATTCAAATCGAAAAATCTTAGAGGCAGTTCAGATGTTTCTTACCAATTTTGGTTTTAAGACAAAAATAACTAAGAGACCTCCTCTTAAATTGCCTCATAAGATAAAAGGAAGGCTAGTGAAGACCGTGAAGGACTCTTTTGTTCTAAGTTTGTTAGGTGGAAGACCTAGTGCAATTCGTCTACTTACTAGGATAAAGCCATCGATACAAAGGAAAGCATTATAGACACAATGGCTCTTTTACCTTTTACCGATCGCGATATAATGAAGGCGCATTCCTGCGGATAGGGCGTAGAATTCGAAGGACTCTGTGGTTACGTTTCTTGTGTTGATAGGTGAGATAAGTTGACCAATGGGCATTCCCATCATTTCATAAAGTTTTGGAATAACTGTGCTTAACCCTGCGTTTACTGATGCTTCAATTTTGTCGCGATATGCGTTGAAGGCTGCTTGAGTTTTGGTTTGGCTGTCGGCGAACCCATTGTTGACGCTTGTTTGAATTCGGGAGGTTAAGGCGTTTAAGGCTTCTTGAGTTTTTGTTCTGGAATCTGATAGGCCGTCGTTTACTGCCACTTGAATTTTGTCTTTATATTCATTGAGTGCTGTTTGCGTTTTGTCTCTGAAATCGAAGAGCGAGTCTCGAACAGCAACTACTGCGGCTCTGGCTTTTTTGAAACCGTCATTTATTGTATTCACTGCATCTATTAGTTTATATAATGCACTGTCCCAAAGCTCCATCATTGGATTTAAGGCATCGCACATAAATTTTATAGCCCACCCACAGACGAACCGATAGCCCACTAACTTGTAAAGAGGATTAGTGTCAATTGACGGCAGTGGAATTTCAATGGTTGGGGTTTTGGGAAGTTCGACTGCTGGAACTTTAATTTCAGAAGCAGATGGCAAAGTTATTGTGGGTATGCTGATTGGTGACGCTTTTGGAAGTTCAACGGTTGGTATGCTGATTGTTGGCGCCGCCACTTTAGGCGGCGTACCTTCTCGTAGTTCAGCAATGGCAACAATGGTAGGTGGCTCTAAAAATGTCACTTTTGCACCCGTAACTGGATCATAATATAAGGCTCTGTACCAACCACGCCCAGGCGCTTCAACAACACCTTTCGCTAAGCCAGGCACTTCTTTAGGCAAAAGCTTCCGCAATTCTGTCTGAATTTGTTCTACAAGAGCCATGAACAACTACCTCATGACGGTTTAGTGAAATACCACACGGCTACACCTATAACAATTACGACTGCAACAGCGCCTAAAACGATAAGTCCAGCTGTTTCTGGCGCGATGGGTAATGGAGGCGCTTCTGCGGGTGGCGGAATGATTGCGGGAGGAGCAGGTATTCCAGGAATGATTTCAATTGGCGGCATTTCAACTCGTGGAATCTCAATTGGTGGAATAACTGTTGGAGGCACTTCTTCAGGTGGCGCCGCAACTGGGGGAGCGACCGGAGGCGGACCCGGCGGCGAATAAGTGAATACAGCTTCTAAAGTGTGATTAGTGTTCATGCTGACGCTAATTGGGTTCATCGCACCAATGTTGGCGCCGTCGAGGTTCCAATGGTCAAAAATGTAGTCTTGTTGTGGAATTGCGGTTACTGAAGCCATGCTTCCTTCAGCATATCTGTATTGCCCTGGAGCAGGATCTGTTGTTCCGCCAAGTGTGGTTGTTATGGTTAGAATGTATTCAATTGGTGTTGGTGGTGGCGTTGGTGGTGGCGGTGGCGGTGGAGTTGGAGGCGAATATACAAACACTGCTTCTAGAGTGTGGTCAGCATCCATTAAAACTCTTATCTCATAACCACCAATCACTGACGCACCCTTACCGACATTAACTCCGTCCAGATTCCAATGGTCGAAGGCATAATCTGCTTCGGGCATTGCAGTTACTGGTACAGTAGTTCCTTCAGCATATCTATATGGGGCTGCAATTGGAGACGTTCTTCCGCCGGCAGTTGATTTTATGGTTAAAACGTGATAAACTGGTGGCGGCGGTGCTGGCGCTGTGAATGTGAATGTTATAGTTTTATCTCTATCCAACGTGACCATAGTTTCTTGCGTTTGTGTGCGGGTGACTTGTGGATAATATGCCCTAACTGTATATGTGCCTGCGTCTAGTGGTTTAACCCATGTTCCATAACTTGCAGGCGCATAAGAAATAATCGCGGTTGTATCCTTAAATACGGAAACTTCACCCGCAACATAATTTCCATACTGATCTTTAAGGCGAACCGTTAAAGAATATTGAACCATTTAGCTTTCTCCCCAACGCAGGGTCTTCTCATCATGTCTCTTCACCCACGATCTCAGCGTTGACTTCGGCTACTGTTCCGCCAGATGGGATTTTTGCTTTAAGCAGAAGTTCAGTGGAGCCATTGCCTTTCAGATAGTTGTCATGTGAAACTAAATGGTAGTCTAGGGGAAACCAATCGGTGAAGGGAAGCTTCGCCATAACATAGTAGGGGATGGTTAATTCTTCTCCACCCCAAAAGAGTTGAATGATAATGTCTTCTGAACATGAAACAACGATTTTAGTTAGTTGAAACCTTTTGTCTTTAGTCGGCGTGTACTTTACAACGGTTTGATAAGTTGTTGTAGGTGCCGCAAGACTTCCTTTATTAACGATTGTGCCAGTGGGTTTAGGAATCACTCGCATTTCAGGGGGTACACCAGGCACTGCGGGGGGAGGAATTGCGGGAGGAGTGGGGATTCCAGGGATTTCAACTCGTGGAATTTCAATTGGCGGAATAGCTGGTGGTCCAACAACTACTGTTGGAGGAAGAGTTATGCCTTGGGCGGTAAGCCATGCCGCAAGCATATCCACTATTTGTTTGTCTGTTATCGCTATGTATTCGAGAAGTTTGTCTCTTCTAGTGAAGAGTTGACTGAGCGAGTCAAAAAAGGTTGGGGGTGGAATCTGTGGAGGCGGCTGAGTAGGAGGCGCTTCAGGCACTTCGTCATCCATGAAGTGTCACTTTTTATAAGGCTTGTGCTTCACCGTGCATTGAAACGTCTATTCGTCCGCCTGTGGTCTGTTGGAACGTTACTCTTAGTCCTGCGTCGTAGTCGTAGGCTTCGATTATGAGTGGATAGCGCCAAGACCTACCTATGTGTCCTTTAGACGCAAGTTTGATGGTTTTGACTTTAAGCCATTTGAGAGGCGTAGTTGAGAGGTTCTTAGAGACTTCAAGATAGGCCAGTGCCTCTTCTTCAGAAGCAACATCAACCTCGTAGATCTTGCCCTTGAATCCTTGCTTAACTGTGTAGTAGCCAAGTGTTCCAGAAACGCCGTCTATAGTCATGCCTGTGATAGCTATTTCTGAAGTTGAGCCATTGTGTGTCGCATAGATACTGATTGGTTTAGGTGCGGGTCTTAAAGTTTGGTCCATTTTCTCACTTCCATTGGCCAAGTGCCCGCCACTCGTTGATGACGCCTTGCACTTGTGGTTTGGTAGCTGTTACGGGTATGGGTCTGCTGATTTTCATGTTGCTTTTGAAGTCATAGTCAAAGGTTTTTCTGCCGTAAACGGTGAACCATTTTGGTTCTGGTCGATATTTCTTAGCTAAGATGTCCATGATTACGTCTACGTCAGTGAGGTATTTGATGTTGTAGACGCCATACGTGAATCGTATGTAGGGGTCAATGGTTTCTGAGCCGTATTGGTTGTAGAAAACCCAGTCCAAGTGAACCTTTGGAATAGCGATGACTTCTACTGGTGGCCAAACGAAACCGTAAGGCTGCCCAGTTGTGCCTGGGAGAAGGTCATGGTAGTCTGATTGTAGATAGCCGCTGATCCATGATGGGTAAACCCACATGCTTGGAAACAATTCTAGGAACAGGTGTATCAAATAGTCTACATCGTCAAACTCAAACATATCTTTGAGTTCTACGCCACCAAAAGTTCCTTTAAGCCTCTGCGTGCCACTGTTTCCCGCCGGCGCAATCTCAACACCAAGCTTGCCATACTCGAAAGGGCGCACCATTTTATCTATAACTTGAAAGGGAACTATGCCCTCGCCGGCCTTAGTTATAGCGTGAATAACACCGATTTCATTGACATCTAAGAACACCTTTTTTCCATTCCAGTCTTTCAAATTTCAACACCAAAACAGATTAGTAGATTTTTAGGCTTAAAACTTTTTTCTAGGTTTGCAGAGGAAAAAGTAGCAGTTGCTACACGATTACTTTCAGTTAAGGGTCTGAGATGTCAACAACAGTTAAGCGCTGACTCCAACGGCTCGTAACATAGACATATTTGCCAACAACCTGAACATTTCGCTATTTACCCCGCAACAACGCAGATAAGTGCATCACTTGTTATCGCCGGGATAGGAAAACTAATTTTAACAACCTTGCCTGGCGCAGTGTCTAAACCAGCGTAGAGAAAACTATCCAAAACCAAAGCCACCGCCTTGTATTCTCCACTGGCAAACGTTAAAGTGGAAACTTTTGTGAATGTTGAAAGGTCAACTTCAACAACTTTACCTGGTGCGGTTTCTAAACCAGCGTAGAGAAAGCGATACGAAACTAAAGCCCTCACAATGTTTTCTCCGCTGGCAAACGTTAAAGTGGAAACTTTCGTAAATGTTGAAAGGTCAATCTTAACGACCTTACCTGGCAGTGTCTCTAAGCCAGCGTAGAGAAAACCATCGCAAACAGCTAAAGCGTAGACAATGACCTCAATGTGATCAAGCGTTAATGTGGAAACTTTTGTGAATGTGGCGAGGTTAACTTTAAAAACCTTACCTGGTAAAGTGCCTAAACCAGCGTAAAGAAAACTATCAGAAATAGCCAAAGACAACACAAAGTCCTCGCCCTCATCAAAGGTCAGAGTGGAAACTTTAGAGAAGTCGGCCAGATTGATTTTAACAATCTTACCTGGTAAAGTGCCTAAACCAGCGTAAAGAAAACTATCAGAAATAGCCAAAGACAACACAAAGTCCTCGCCCTCATCAAAGGTCAGAGTGGAAACCTTCGTAAATGTGGTGAGATCAATCTTAACGACCTTACCTGGTGTAGTCTGTAAGCCAGCGTAGAGGAAACCATTAGAAAGAACCAAAGCGTAGACGGAATTCTCTCCACTAGCAAATGTCAACGTCGAAACCTTCGTGAATGTGGCGAGGTCAATCTTAACAACCTTACCTGGACCAGTTCCGAGTTCCTCAGAAGTGCCTAAGCCAGCATAAAGAAACCCATCGCAAACAGCTAAAGCCATCGCAGAGTTTTCACCAGTATCAAATGTAAGTGTCGCAATTTTAGTTAAGGTCAAATTTCTTCACCGAAAACTGTAACGTTCAAACCTGCCCCGCTGGCTTTAACCATGAAGTTTTCTCCTTTAGCGCCTTCCCAATTAACCCCTATAATATTCAACAAGAAGCCTGTTTTGTCCAAAAGTTTAGAGGCGAAATGGTAAGAGCCTGCGCCGAATCTGAAGCCTGTTACGGTTATATCTGCTCCACTTGTGTTCCAAACGTAGATTAATTTAACCCTATACTTTTTATTGGCAGTTGTTGTGTGGATTGTTTTGTCGTTTGAGTCGGTTGTGGTTATGGTTTCTGGACTGACAGTTTTAACAATGTCTGTGATTACTTTTCTTCCATTTCTACGAGTAGACATTGAAATTCCTCTAATATGTTATATCCACATCGACAGTAGCGTTTTCGCCTGGTTCACACACTAGATAAAGACGCTTTATTACGCCAGCCCCCATATTTAGTGCCCAGTCATCGTCAATATTGATTTTTCTTTTCTTTAGTTTACTATTTATACATACCCAAACAGCATCTGGACCATAATTATGAATGGAAAAACCAAATAATGGCGGAAACTGTGGACCAGTAACTTCATAATATTCAGTAGTAATCTCAATGGATGAAAGAGACGCCACTTCCCCTTGAGGAATAGTTTTCTTAATGCTCTCATAAATTTCTTTAAGTATTAATGTCTGAGCTTCTGAGGTAGAAACAATCTTTTTTCCTTTTTCGGCAGCCAAACGTGAACCCTCCTTATTGGCTGATTAATTCAACTGTTTTGCCACCATCCTCAGTTTCTTTAACAAGCCATTGACTTTGAGAAGCACCTTCTCCAAATATAATCCACACTATAAAACAAAGACTGCCAAAGAAAGCCACGATTCCAACTACGCCAATTATTGCTAGTGCTTCATTTTGGTCCATTTTTTATGTCGCCTTAATTCACTAATTCAAACGTTTTGCCATTTTCAGTTTGTGTGACAGACCACTTGCTCTCTGGGCAACATAATGGTTTATAATAGAATGACGCTGCAATCCACCCGATTAACATTCCGAAGCTAAGAGTGGCAATACAAAGCCCCAAGATTGCTAAATCATCAGATTGTGCCATTTAATATTCCTCAATTATATTTTAGTCAGCACTATTTTAAATTTGAGTTTAGTAGAGACCGTAAATTTCTACGGCTGCTGAGCCAGAATCAACTTTTAATTCTATTTTTTCAACCGTGGGCTTTTTGAAGTCTAGAGTGGGCATTGCAACGTATGCGTCAATGGGAACTTCTTGCGGTTGGTCGTTAATTTTGACCTTCACATCATTGGGTCCACCATTATAAATGTCAACTGAGATTAGTTTTCTGTAAGGATACTCCTCTAGCAGTTTAATGACTGATGTTCCAGTTACTGTAGCAGAGAGGTAAACAGGTACTCCTTCAGGCATTGCTTCCTTTTGTGTTTTATCTATCTCGCCAAGTTTGGAT
>Ga0315314_1000862_pt1 | contig 29766 bp, 24 predicted proteins | sample TDP9_MG_FD_203631 | JGI IMG/M metagenome (GOLD analysis project Ga0315314, IMG submission 203631) | Freshwater sediment microbial communities from Lake Towuti, South Sulawesi, Indonesia - TDP9 | ecosystem: Environmental > Aquatic > Freshwater > Lake > Sediment | place: Indonesia: South Sulawesi... | reverse complement strand
TACCTGTATTGACCACTTCTCACAAACGAGAGGGCGAACCTTCAACAATCAATCCCGGCTACCGGAGCGGTTCAAGCGAAGCCCCTCACGAAATCATAGTGATCAACGCTTCTTGAGCGGATGGCACCATACAAGTCGCAAGACAACCAGGCGGCGAGGCCGGGTCGAAAGAATGGCCAAGAAAAGCCTTTAATCATTCGTGAGAGCCTACCTAGTTTCTTCAAATCGACAGAGACTACGAGTTGCGTTGGCTTAGGTGTAGGTGCATGAAGTTATCAGCTATAGGAGCCGGTTATGTTGGGCTTGTCTCGGCTGTGTGCTTTGCCGATCAAGGTTATGAGGTTATACTCTCGACCGAAGATCCTGAAAAAGCGAGACTGATTAGCCAGGGTGTTGCTCCGTTCTATGAGACAGGGCTTGAAGGAACTCTCAAGAAGGTCCTGGACTCGGGAAAGCTGCGGGTGACCCTTGGCCGTGAAGATGCTGTGCTAAACTCAGATGTGACCTTCATAGCTGTAGGGACACCGAGCAGGGCTGATGGAAGCATTGATCTGGCCTACATCAGGGGCTCAAGCGCCAAGATTGGAGCAGCTCTCCAAAAGAAGACAGATTACCATCTGGTTGTTGTCAGAAGCACAGTTGTTCCGGGTACGACAGAAGAATCTGTTAAGCCTACGATCGAGAAACACTCGGGAAAGAAGGCGGGAGCGGATTTTGGACTTGTGATGCAGCCAGAGTTCCTCCGCCAAGGGTCTGCTATCTACGACACAATGAACCCGGACAGGATAATAGTAGGAGAGCATGATCCAAAGTCAGGCGAGACTCTCGAGAACATCTACAAAATGTTCTACAAGGAGAAGCTCCCCCCAATCCTCCGAATGAATCTCGCCTCAGCCGAAATGATCAAATATGCCAGCAATGCCTTCCTCGCAACAAAAATCTCCTTCATCAATGAGATTGCAAACATCTGCGAAAAGGTGCCCGGCGTCGACGTTGCCAAGGTAGCTGAGGGCATGGGTCTGGATCAACGGATCGGAAAAAGCTTCTTACAAGCCGGAGCAGGTTTCGGCGGCTCTTGTTTCCCAAAAGACGTGAGTGCAATCTTGGCCTTCGCGAAAGCACATCGCTACGAGCCGAGAATCTTGAAGTCGGTTCTCGAGGTTAACAACGATCAGGCAAGCCACGTAGTGAAACTAGCCTCAGGCCAGCTCAGAACCGTCCGTGGAAGAAGAATCGCTATCCTAGGTCTCTCATTCAAACCCGGAACCGACGACCTTCGCGAAGCGCCCTCGCTAAGAATCATAAAACACCTTCTCAAACAAGGTGCCCAAGTAGTCGCGTACGACCCGGTAGCCATTGCAAACACCAGAAAACTATTGGGCAGCAAAATCGAATATGCAGATTCCCCGCGTTCATGTCTGAAGAATGCCGATGCAGCGCTTATAGTGACTGAGTGGGACGAACTACGGGACCTTACTCCCACCGACTTCAAGGAAACAATGCGCCACCCAGTGATCGTAGATGCCAGAAGAATCTATGACCCGACAACGTATGGTCTAGGCATAAGGTACGTCGCCGTAGGATTGGGATTGTAGGATCAGGTAGCCTTGAGACAAACTCCAGATCTCAGGCAAGGGAGCGGGTGTGACGGATGGGGTTGTGATCTCGGCTGCCGGTCTAGGGACAGGGCTCCTTTCCGCAAGTCTATACCGGAAGTTCTTGGGAGATCCGAACCTACTCGACCTCCGAGGATCATCAAGACCGAAACCGAGTTATCCATGTCCATGCTAGGTCCAGGCTCTAACATGAGGCCGATTTTGATGCTTCGCACTGCTGCAGCTCACGTACTCAAAGAGCTCCAAGCAAGCGGCGTGTCCTTCGTTCGGCATAGACGGAGCTACGTGAGCGCCTTGAGGGAGGCAATTGATATATAGATATGCCTTACCAGTCAGGACTAACGAGGCCTATGCACGGAGAACGCAAAATGCTCTGATCGATGCCATACTGGGAATGTCGACGTGGACTGACGGACCAGCAACAATACTTGGACGCTAGGCACAAATTAGACAGTCGGGGTTCATGGAAAGGCTGACGTGCGTATGCGAAGAAGGCTACTGGAGGAATCTGTGGTTCTCTTCTTCTCAATCCACTATCTCATCGTATCTACGCTCACTCTCCCCTTCATCCGTGAGCAGTTCGGCATCCGATTTGTTGGCGCTCTTCTCGTTGCGATTCCTCTTACCCTCGTAAGCACATTGGTCGTTCTCAGATACGGGCGAAGGCGGGAAGAAGGTGCTCCATCAGGTAACGGAAGTTCCAGTAAGATCACATTCTTCCTTGTGCTCTTCCTTTTTTCACTGGTATTGCTGCTCTCTAAGATACTGTGGAAGACTGCACTTACTTTTGATGAGCCTCACCACTTGGACATCACAAGGATCGTAGCCGAATTCAATGTCTCCGAAATTCGAGAGCGAGTCTTGAACCTTCCGAATCCTCCCCTACCTTACCTTATCATGGCCTCAGTCCTCCGCCCGTTTGGATTGTCCGTCTTCTTCGGGCGAGTAGCCTCTTCAGTGATCTCTTCCATAATTCCCGTCATTGTATACTACTGGGCTAGGAGAATGGGCGGGTCCTTTCTTGTCGCATTGGGGACGGCGATTGGCTATGTTCTGACACCGCTCTATCAGAACGTTATGTACCTATACACGTTCGATGGCATATCGACCCTCTTCTTTACGCTATCCCTGCTTTACTTCCTAGAAGCACTCAGAGGGAAGAAACCCAATTCTCTTATGATGTCCGCGGTCTTTTGGGTTCTCTGCGCCTTAACAAAATATCCGCCTGCCCTCTGGCTTTTGGTAGCTTACCCAACGGTGACGTTCTTCCAGATTATCCGTTCGAGATGGCGTGTCACATACTTTCTTCCATTCTGTCTAGTCGTTGCACCTGCGGCGTTGCTTATAGTCACGTTTCTTCCCAAGATGATTCTGGTACCTCTAGTCGCCATTCTTCGATGGTCTCCTCCTGATTACGAACATGCAACAGTGCTGGCTTGGGATTTAGCACTTGTTCTTGGTTGGTCGCCGTACCTCGTGAACGCTTTCAAGCTATACGAATTCCTCACGAACAGGGAAAGCCCGTCCGATCTCCTAGTACTCACGCTCATAAGCATGGCATTCTTGACACCTCTGGTAAACCCCATCACTCGCAGAGTTGTTCAAGTGATTCCAATCTACCATATCAGTACGATCGAGTATGCGAGGACACATTATCGCAACTGGACAACTTTACTGGTTTGGCTCAATCTGTTCTGGTGGGGGATTTTGACCATCTGAGTCCCTCGGCCAAACCGAGGTGAATGTGAAGCTCTGGGGATTGTGGACGTTTGCTGGTTCGGCTGATCGCTGAGAGGAGAGCTTCAAATCAGCGTGCGGGACTAAGAGATGGTAGCACCACGGATCGATGATGCACAGATGAGACGTAGGCTCATGATCCTCGCATTTATCCTTACGTTTCTCCTTTCCGATTCTTGTCATCTTTTTACAGTGCGCACGGTGTCGTCAGTGGAGTCGAATCTAGCCGGAAGCTCTGTCGACTCATCTGTTGCGGTCGCGCCCTCGCCCAATCCATCTGTGGTGGGAACTTCAGCATCCCCCCGCGCCTCCATGGGTGGAAAAACGCATACGCACTGGGACGGATCGAGATATTGGGCCTTCTACTATGATGGATCAAACTATTTGGCGAAATCCAGCCCAGACGGCTCATCTTGGACAACTGCTCCGATAACACTTGTCTCATCGCCTAGCAAGCCATACGTCGCCGTTGCGAGCTCAGGCTCAAGCATTCACATGGCATACGGCAGCTACGCTTCAAGAACCTCCAGCGGCCCTCTCACCGTACAGATGCACTATAGGCGAGCTCTCATAAACAACGGAACCTCTATCACGTTGGAGCCAGAGCAAACGCTTTTCACCTGGACTCAGACTTGTGCAAGCATTTCAGAGGGAGGAAGCTTTCGACTTGACATTAGACACTGGGACATCGCAATTGGCACTGACGGTCTAATCACAGTTACATGGTCCAGAAACGGATATTTCAACAGCGGAGGTCCGGATCCCTTCCTAGCTAGCAGGTACGTCTACAACGTTATCAGAAGCACGACCACGGACGGTTCGACTTGGGGCAGCATAGTCATCATTGAATCCTCTGACAGCTTTTGGAACGGCGATACCTTCGAAGTTTCTGGCGGCGCCAGTGGAACCACCGCCCACTATGACGTAAATACTCGCCCGCTACTTGCCCCCATGGCCTCCGGATTCATCCTATGTGTTGAAAACAAGGACGGAGAGGGGCGATATCGCATGTCCACCGATTGGATAACAGCCATCGACAGCTTCGACCGAAAGATAAGAGATGTAGACGATCGGGGTTCACTTGCTTGGAAGGATGCACCATCGGGCTCTAGCGGGTTGGCATATATAGACAGTGACGACACCGTTGACGTGTGGTGGTATGACGGAACGAACACAAGAATGGATCTAAATGTCTTCCCGGCGGTAAGCTTTTCGCCGACATTCACAATGAAGAACAACACAGACGGCGCTTGGTACCTGGCAGTTATCAGAGGAGCCGCCATCGAATACAGGAGATTCAACCGGGCAGCGAGAATCTGGGACGTTTCAGCTACCTTGGCAACGACTCAAACAAGCCCCGCTCACCTATCCAGCCCACGAACAGTCTTGAACAATCGAGTCCTATTCTTCTGGCAGACAGGCTCGTCTCCACCTTACAACATCGTCTTCAATCCTCTTCACTTCTCCCCCAGAAATGATGCGCTCACAGTCGACTTGAAAGACGCGAAGCACAAAGGCTCCAAGACATTGTTGGCAGGCAAGCAGGACTACAAGTTCTTGTACAGAAGCAGTCACCCAGATGGCGTCACAGAGATAACCTACGCCGAGATAACGCTAGACTATCCCGACAAAAAGGTTGTTCTGCGCGTGACGAGGACCAGCAACGATTCATGGACCTTTCATGAGCAAAACGACCCAAACAACTACGTAGCCCTAAACAAGGAGCTTTGCACGCATTCAACCGAATGCATCCAGAAGACCTTCATCTTTCTCGTAAGAATCAACTGGAACTGGGCCGACTCTAACGAGACGGTGGGCGTCAGAGCTTATGTTGTCGATTCAAACCTGAACGACAGGACAGACGATTACACCAATATGTTCGGTATTGTAAGCCGCCTAACCTTCACCAATCTCAAACACTGGCTTGAGTGGGGTCCCTCCTTCACCCTGACAGCGGCATTCAGCGGAACATTGGTCTACGAAGGAACCTCGATCGCTCCACCTGACGGCAACTACAACGTCAAGGCCAAGCTTTCAGGTGTCCAGAAGGGAAGCACAAACATGTCGCTGGCCAGAGGCTCTTTCACGATATATGCACCTCACGAATCGATTCTCTCAGCCATATACAGCTATACAGTTGAATGTGATCATATGGCAAGGCCCGGCCGATTCAATCCATTTATCCTAGATGTAATCAGGGTCTACGTCTCCTATGCTGTTTCCGTCAGAGCCATAACTTTCTACCTGCTTATTGTCTCTCTCCTAATCATTGCATTGAGGTTCAAATGGATCCAATTAGCCCCAAAGATCTCGATCAGACCCATTCCGGAATATCTCAAGGAAAACCCAGGCTCACCGCTCATACTGGCATTCATTCTCTCTCTGATATTGGCTGCGACAATCTACCCGCGGAACGCAACTCTAGCCAACGACATAATAACCCATACTTTCCTACTGCTCATCGCAGGCGTCATCTTGCAGATCATCACTCTAGCCAGAAAGGGCCCTGAGGAAGACCCCGCCAACGAACGGCACTAGTCTTGCAGGCCTTCAAGGTCACTCGGACATTCATCAAAAGGCACTCTCTTGTCGATCGGTTGGTCACCATATCTTGTGTTCCTCCTGATGATAGCCAGACGATCAACACGAAGTGACGTCCATGCCACAGCCAGAACTGTGTCACTGATCATCGTGGGCAGCGCTTTTTTCATTTATTGTCTTATGAATCCGTATGCAATCATGAGGCGCCTGGTCCCTGTTAGTCCTCTCTTTCTCACCCTCGTAGCGAGCCATTCGGCCAGAAGCTACTCGAGGGCTACGACAACGCTTGTCGTTTTGAATTTCTGCTTGTGGGGCATTATACAGCTCCTAGCCCCTCTATCTCCCACCCTCCCTCCTTGAAGTGGATCGACCGAAACTCACATCCGTCCTTACGGAAGAACTGGCTACACTTCTCACTTGCTTCTGGCCGAATCGCTCTCGCGAAGCCACCAATTGCAGGGGAAGGCTACACAACTTATTCACATCTAACCCTAAACCGATGATCCAAAAGTTCAAGCGTACCTCGTCACCTGTGACTCCGACAACAGATAGCTTTCAGACTTGCAGAAGAGCCACCTGCGCCATGAAGGGTCAGTTCTACACATAATAGAAGAGGCTTCGCGTTGAACGGATACGTTGGGAGAAAACTCTGAATCGCTCCACTTATTAGACGAAGTTCACATCATACACAAGAAGGTGACCACTCTGGCCTTAACCGCTGAACTATACGAAGCCGTCGTGAAGATCGTGGACGACAGGGTAGGAGGCATCAAGGTGACACGAGAGGACTTCGACAGGCTAACGAAAACAGTAGCTAGTCTCTCCGGAGCGGTTGAAAGGCTTGAAGGGTCTGTCGAGAAGCTTGCTGAAGCCCAGAAAGCAACAGATATGAGAATGGCAGAGCTGGCAGAAGCCCAGAAACGAACAGAGGAGAGGGTTGAGGCGCTTACTGAAGCCCAGAAACGAACAGAGGATGCGGTCGGGAGGATGGCTGTGGCGGTAGGTGAGCTTTCCGACACAGTTCGCTATGGGCTTGAGGACATAGCTAAGGTAACACTTCCTTCATGGCTTGAGAGACATGAACGTGTCCGAGTCAAGGAGTTGGAGAGGCGATTCATAGAGGTTGAGGGTGAAAGCGTGGAAGTCAACCTCTACGCGGAAGGAGCTAAGGCGCGAGCCCCTATCACGGTAATCGGAGAGGCGAAATCTAGAATCCATGTGGGCGACGTCAAAGAGTTCGCTGGCAAAGTTCAGATGGTTCAGAAAGCCCTCAAAGGGCGAAAGATCCTCCCAGTGATGTTTGGATATTGGATTGATCCCTCAGCCTCATCCTTGGGGGAGACGATGGGCATACTCCTAGTCGCATCATACCAAAGATAGTGACATCCCAATGCCTAGAGGCAGCGGTTCCCAACCTTGTTCCCAAGACATCCGCTACCATCGAAACCAGCGAATCAACCAGGTTGCTCCCAATGAGGCCTCGGAACGACCGGCGCCGCCTTGACGAGAGGAATCACAATGAAATCGGAGGTACAGAATCTACGGGCTATGGATCAGCAGGAACAAAGTGCAAAACAGCTACATAGCGAAAGGAATGGAAATGCCACAAGCTAATGCTGATAAGACATGGAAACGCAGACGTCGTATCCTGCCAGAATCAGACACGCACCTAAAGATTCGTGTTGGCCGTGCTCGACTCGTCCCGCCTATGTAGCTCGTTCCTATTGAAGCGATGCTCAGATCTCTGAAGTTTGGCTTCAACCTCAACTGCGCTTATATGTTTCCGTTGCGGTTCTTATCTTTGGGTAGGCGTAAGCTTGAGGCGAATAGGGAAGATGAAGAGCCTAGGAGTCTACAGGCTTGGCGGTAAGGGTGAAGCTAAGGATAAAGGGCAAGAGTAAGGATTTCGTTTCCTCAACCTTGATCAACAGCGGGTTCGAAGCTGAGGAGCCTCAGCTCGTCATCCCTCTGAGATTGGCGGAAGCCTTAGGAATATCAACGGCAGAAGCGAGCATCGAAGATTTCAGCATGGCAGGAGGATCAAGGGTCTCCGGATACAGCTGAATAGACCCGTAAAGGTTGAGCTGGTTCTAGACGACAGAATCCCCGTGAAAGCTCTTGCCCAGATCACAATACTTCCAGGGGAGACTGAAGCCATAATGAGCGACTACCTGGCGACGGGGCTCGGCATAACAATTCTAGACCTCTGGAAAAGATACTGGTGCCTCCGAGACGAGCTGGGCGCTAAGCAAAGAACCAGCGCTTCCCCCCAGGAATGGAAATAGCAAGGGTAGGGAAACCCATCATCCAGCTCCGAAGCGTCCTCTTAACTGACGATTCGATCTTCCGGATAGACAGTAAGGCAGATGACGTCAAAGCTTGAGAAACAAACTCGATAACCTAAGTTGCCGGACTTCACTGTGAGAGCTAACGTCTCATCTCCACCAATGGAGCGCTGAAAATCAACTGGCCATGCCCATCTAAGCCTTCGACATAGAGGAGTCAGCCTGCGTCCATTCGTCGCGTATTCTCGGATCTACCATCTCGGAGAGCTTTTCCACAGCGTTGAAGGGTAGCGTGGCTGTCCACCTCCGGTTGGATTCCGCTTTCTCAGACTCAGGGAGGTTCTTCGAGGTTGCGAGAGCTTTGATGGCCTCTTCAACTGTCGTGTACAGCTTCTCGCTTGCCTGTACTGCATCGCCTTTCTCAATGTATCCTCTAGCTTCATCAAGCGTCCACACGCTGAGGGAGAGCTGTTCTTTCGCGTTCATGGCTGTCTCGGTCTTCGCGGACCCTTTATCAATGCTTTTGAGGACGCTTCTCATAGGGTTATTAGCTTTGATTCCCTTCTCAAAAGGGGACGACAGGTGCACAGAGCTTGGAGCTCTAGCTTGATGTTGACGAGAAGAGGATTGAAAGGATTGAAAGTAGAGGGAAATACTACACACGAACCGTCTACGTGGTGGCAGTTGTGATCTCAGTTATTCTCGCCGGAGGCTATGCCAGGCGCCTTCAACCGCTCGCCAAGGACACTCCCAAGCCACTTCTCGAAGTAGCTGGTAAGCCGATACTCAGCTACCTTCTTGACAGACTAGCTGAGCTCGAAGGTGTTCAACGCACAATCATAAGCACAAACCTAAGGTTCGAGCAACAGTTCAGGGACTGGCTTAACGCCAACTCTCTTAGAAACATTGAGGTCATAGCGGACGAGTCACTGTCCGAGGAGGAGAAGCCTGGGGCGATACGGTCGTTAGCCGAAACGACTGCAGGAATCAGTGACGACTGCTTGGCCCTTGCTGGAGACAACCTCTTCACATCCTCCCTCAAACCGATGATCCACAAATTCAACCATACATCCTCCCCTATCGTGGCCCTATACGACATCAAAGATCTTGAATCGACCAAGCAATACTCAAGTGCAACCCTAGACCGCCTTGGCAGAATAGTATACTTCGTCGAGAAACCAGTCCAGCCAGAAACAACACTGATAGGAACATGCATCTACATCATACCTAGAAAAACGCTTCCTAGACTCAAGGAGTATCTGTCTCAGACAGCAGACGCTGATCGGCCAGGCAGCTTCATACAATGGCTACATCTACGCGAGGAGATCTACGGTTACGTCTTGGACGGACACTGGTTCGATATAGGAACACCAGAACAATATATGAGGGCCGAACAGACCATGAGAAACCTCCAGATCAACTTTCGAAACCAAAATCCGTAGATCAGAGCCACTGAAACTGAACCTGTCACAACACTCTGGATAACAAGGCAATTCCCGAACGAGGAGCCAACCGAGAAAACAGCTTTGATGGCGAGGTCTTGACCAGCTATGAGATGGGGTTTGTCAACGCCTTGAGCCTCTCTCTCGATAGGAGGAGATGTCTCAAAGAATCGACAGCCTCGAGAAGCAGATGAACGCCAGATTTGACTCACTGGAGAGTAGGGTAACCCTTATAGAAGACGTGACGAGGCTGAAGATCGAAATGAAGACCCTAGCCGAAAAAGTGGCAGCAATCACAAGATCCTAAGGCGGCTGGATCTTAACTATCAATCCACCGCTGACTCGTTGAAACGGTGACAGATGAAGGAACTTGGCCCTGAGGCCTCTGTTAGTTCGAACCAAGTTGAGATGCAGATATTATCCCGGCAACCTAGTCTAACCGAGTCAGTCAGGAGGCTGTGTCTATACGGGATCTCTTGGACAGCTTTCATTTCCGCGAGGTCACCGAAGCGATGGACTTTCCCCTGATCTTCCACCATGCCCTTAGCATCTTGAGGTAGTTTCCGCCTGCCAGGTGAACCTCATCTATTTCACTTCTTGTAATCCATCTGTACTTCGAAAGTTCACGTGTCGGTCTAGGTTCTCCTGAAACGTATCTGGCAGTCATGCACACCGTGAGGTCGTGTCTCCCTTGCGGAAACTTGATTGGGAATATCCCCAAGTACCGGGGCCGGCAAATCTCTAGTCCTGACTCTCGGCAGTTGCGTATGGACGTTTCAGCGAAAGTCTCCCCGTACCACATTCTTCCCCCTATCAAAGCCCAGACATTGCTGTAGGGAGCTATGATTCGCCACGCCATGAGAACGCAGTTCTTTCTGTAAACTATGGTATCGACGCACGGAATCGGCATCTTCCTAGTGACTTGCTTCCAACACTCTGCACTGATGTGGCCCCGAGAAGGCGAGCGCCGCAAAGTAATGACCCTTCCTCAACCATCTCCATCTACTTGAAAGCAGAATCCTGACTTCTAGTCGACCTATTCAAAAGCTTAGCTGACCCTCCCCTACCGAGAATCATAGACACGGTGAAGCTCGAACAGTGATATCTCGAAGATAGTTGGGTTCATTGTAATTCGACGAATGGACTGAGAATGGGTTATCCAAGCAGAACCTGAGGGGCCGTTTCGCGGCCTAACTGAGGGTCGCGTCTCTCAGAATCTCCAGAGCGGCTACCCTAACTGCTTCTTCTCCATTCAACCGCGGCTTCCACCCGGTTCGCAGCAGCTTGTCTATCGAGAGCTGCATCTCCTTTACGTCCCCCAACCAACCGCGTCCTCCATCAATCCCGCCTGTGAACTTGAACCTCACGTTTCTCAAACCCATCTCCTCGGCCACGATCTGACCGATTCTGCCGACTGAAACCACGTCAGCGGAGCCAATATTGTAGACATCGACTCTACTAGCGGTCTTTAGAAAGGCATCTGATATCCTTCTGATCGCCGAGACGCAATCATCTACGTGCAGATAAGACTTCTTCTGTGAACCATCACCGAGAATCTCAAGCTCTGCCGGATTCTGTCTCAACTTTCTAACAAAGTCAACGACAGCCCCGTGCATAGACCTGCCTCCAACAATATTCGCCATGCGCAGAATCAGACCTCTCAGCCCAAAAGTATACGCGTAGGATGAGATCAAAGCCTCGCATCCTAGCTTCGAAGCGCCGTACGTCGATATTGGCAGGACGGGTCCATACTCCTCAGGCGTAGGCAGCACTGCTGTCTCACCGTAGACAGTGGACGTCGAGGAGAAAACAATCTTGCCCACTTTCCTCCTCCTCATCTCTTCAAGGAGGTTGAACGTGGCGACAAGGTTCTCATCGAAATGGATGGAGGGATCTGTTTCACCAACACGTACCTCAGGGTTAGCCGCAAGATGGTAAACAAACTCAACTTCCTCTAGACTTCTTCCCAAGTCATCCTTGTTCTTAAGGTCGCCGCGAACAAATCTGAACCTCGCATCATCCTTCCAGCGAGCGAGATTGTGAAGGCCCCCGGAACTCAGATTGTCCAACACCACAACCTCACTGTCACCATCCAGCATTAGCGAGTCCACCAAGTGGCTACCGATGAAGCCGGCACCACCCGTAACAAGAACCCTCATACTTAACTCAACAGACAAAGGCGAAGGGCCAAGTCAGATAAACCTTGTCTCTCTGCGGTTTTCATGCGAATTCAGACTGTGAAAGTTTCTTCCGAGGGCATGCAGGTCCTATGGGACTGTGGGCTGAGGAACGATGATGGGCTCCTCAGCTTGGACAGGTGAGACCATCGCTCATCCATTAGATCGCCTACCTCATCATCAATGCCATCACTGCCCACGTTCTGAGTATGTTGATCGCCCTCCTCATGTTATACGCCAGCATCGTCAAGCCCATCTCTCCCCTAACCTTCCTCAACCCCTTCATGAGCATATAGCCCTGGTTGAAGGACCTCTTGATGGTTCCGAATGAATGCTCGACGATCTCCTTCCTCTTACTGACGATGGCGGCACCCTCATCACTCCTCAGCCTTCTCCGCATTACTCGTCCAGAGATCTTCGCCTAACAACGGTTAAAAATGGATGCTGCCCTAAGACGTGGATTTCGCAGTCCTAAGGGACGAGTAATGCCACGATCCGTATCACTTTCAGTCGCAGCTCTCTGCATGCTCATCCTCTCTTCATCGCTTACGCCCACGGCCTCTCATTTCACCCTAGGGGACGCTGTTGCGGCCTACCCTTTCCATAAAAGGAACTACGACACTCATGTTACAGGCGTAACCGGCTACGTTTGGCCAGGTGCTGGTCTAGTCGGTGGAAGAACGCTTGATCGACCGGAAGCTCCGGGATATCAACCTGCATGGCCCAGTTACCCGCCATGGTCTGCGCCTCGTCCTTCGTGGCGTCAGCTCGAAGGCAACGCCTACTCGCCCTTCGGTGCACTCCTGACCTCTACGGATCAGCGCCTCAACCAAGGCGACCTTCTGCTCGCAGTCAACTGCACACAGCCGGCGCAGAAATGGGCCTACTGGTATCTTCACATCTGGATCCCACCAGAATTCTCAGGCATAGATCGTTCGAGGATCGTTACAACGATCACAAACGTCTACGATAGGATCTCGGTGAGTAGCCTGAACAAGGAGGATCCCACAGGACCAAGATGGACACAGATTAGAATCACGTCAGATGACGGGCGCCTCATCACATTCAAACCTGACGGCGTTGACAGATGGTATTACGTTCGCATCAATCAAGTGTCCGCCCCGAAGATTGCTGGGAAATACTTCTTCAAGATAGCGCTCAGCAACAGCTCGGATGTCCTTCTCGCCTCAAGTGACATGATTCCAACCCAGAACTGGCCAGTCCTCCTGGTGAAAGGAGAGGTGGATCCAGCAATAATTTGGGGCACCATCAGATACGGCGGCTGGAACACGACTCTATACGGGCAGCCCATCAGGCTTCCGGGTAGGGTCAGAGCCGTAGGGATAGCAGACGACCCATACACTGGCAGACCAACCGGCCGCCGCGTTGAGGCTGGAGGATACTTCAATCATACAGCTCAGGGCCACTACGAGGTCGAAGGGGTCGCTCCAGGTACATATGATATCTATGCCTCCGCAGCAGGCTACCCTGAACAGAAGATCGGCATAGGGATAAAGATCCGAAGGGGCCAATCCCTTCAACTCGACGGATACCTCGTTCCAGGAGTAACAATAAAAGGCGAAGTCTTCTCGAAATGCGGCACCGGCGAACTAAACTGGTGCTATGACGGGTCACCAATCAAGATTGAGATCTACAAGCGAGCCATTGATGCTGAGCAATGTGACAGATACTGGGAAACACCCGCGGTCACGTGGTCACCGTACGGCCCAGCCGTAAGGCAGTTCGCATGGTGGGGTCTCACACTTGGGGATTACCCGAACGGAAACCTAGGCGTGCACTATGACGGGGTCGGGCCGCCTCAGAGCTGGGTCGTTTCAAGCGCTGCCACTTCCTTCCGTTTCCAGTTTGGAGAAGAAGGGAAGTACGGCGCCCCAACCGACTTTGATGGTCATGTGCCTCAGCGCTACGCCACATGGATCAACGGTCTATCTCCAGGCACATATTATCTGAAGGCTTACACGCATGGATACGTCCAAACCAAGCCGGATGGAGTCACATTTGAACACGCAGTATTGACAATACCCTCCATTCAGTGGCCTGGAAACGTTTACCTACCATTCGACTTAAGGTTGAGCTCAATCGTCCAGAAGACTGTGCACTTCCACGACCAAGAGGGAACCTTTTTCGAATCGCCAGTCCCAACATTCCGATACCTGTACTCAGAAGCCTACGATAGTACCGGCGCAAGAGCGGCGTGGAGGGTCCAACCTGTAGCGGCAGGATCGCTAACCTCCACCATTACTCTACACGGCTTCATAGACCAAACGTATGCCTATGGATGGGGGAGAAACTACGGGCTCAAGGCAGGCACGTATAGCCTCAGAACCTACATGTACGGCTACGTCTCACCAGTCGTAGACACAGTGACAATCGGATTATGCGGCTCAACAACCCGCATCAGCAATCACATGTATCAAGGTGTCTCATTCAACCTAACCGTTTACTCAAAGGACTGGCAGATGCCCCGCGTTCCCAAACCTTGGATATGGGACGGCGAGACGATCTATATTCTGATCCTGAACGACCTGGGCGGATACTTGGACTACACAACGACGACCCAGAACAAACTAACAACCTACGCCAAGCCAAGCCTCTATTCTGGGCGCGACGGGGGAACAACCAACTACGATGTCGGGAACTACCCGAAATCTTTCCCTACAGGCCTATACAAGTTTCGTGTCTTAACATATGGATACGTCCAGAAGAAAGAGTTCGCGGTCCACGCGCAAGCGCGCAACGTCGTCGCCGACATATCGCTGGATGTTGTAATCGGAGCCAACATAACCTTCACAGTCAAATTCCGACATGAAGGAGTACTTGCGCATTTGATCGCGAACAGTTCGGTCCGCATCCGCATATTCGACGATACAACTGGGATCGTAGGTGAATGGTTGACCTCGGACCCTAAGACACGAATCCGAGTGGGCTCAGAACTTCTGAGTTACATACCTATGAGAACCATATGGTTCAACGGAACGATCGCAGGTCTACCGAGCGTCTACAACCCAGATCCATATTTCCCGTTCGGCTACGATCTAACCCTGCGCGCCCCTTATGGAATCGATGCCTACCCCAACTACAGGGGTGGGTGGGCCCTTGAGATTGAGGTCGTGCCATGGTACGGTGACCGCGATCGTGACGGTGCAGCCGACTATTTCCCACCTATGTTAGGCATTTTGTACGGAGAGTCGCCCAAATACATAGGGTCCAACCATTTCGGTCCTTATGAACTCCGATACAAGGTGTATGTTCCCAACACGCATCTAGGGGGCGAAACCTCAATCATAATCGCCTTGGACCAGCGCGCCTTACTTCACGGCAACATCTATGCCTACACCTACTGCGACGATTATCGAACCACGTCATGGGTCACCCTTAACGTCAAAGGCACCGTTGGAACCTTCACTTACTACACAATGGACGGCACATACGCGCTATGGCTCCCGTCAGGCGACTACCAGCTCACAATAACTGAATGGACTCCAGCCAACGAAGGGCACCGCACCCAAACCCACACAATACACTTGTCCGACGGACAAGTAGGCCAACTCGACGCATATCTAGAACAGAGCAACATACCTATACCTGAACTTATGAGACCCACAACAACCGCCACCATACTCCTCGCGGCTGCGCTTCTGACGTCGTACATTCAAGGAAAGAGGAATCTCGCGCGCCAACGGTTGAAGTGGAGCCCGTAGCACGCGAAGACCGACAAAGTGAAAGTCGCAGATCTCAAGTCCCATTCATGGTTCCGGCCGAAGGCTTGTAGCCTTGAGCCGAGATCGAAGGTTCCATCTTACCGCCAAGCTCATGGCCAGAATGATAGCTGCCAGGACGAGACCCTCAGCCGTCAAAACTGAAGCATCCAAGATTGTGAAAGCTCCATAGTCGTAGGGTTTCCGAAGGATCTCAAATGTCCACGTGACCGAGGGAGAGCTCGCCATATGCAGCTTGAATACGAACATAAGTCTGTAGGCGTCTTCGGACAGCGGCCAAAGCAGCGGCACGTAGCCCTCGGAGAAGTCAAGCAGTGAGTGGGATCCCCAGCTGGCAGCAGACAGCGCTATTGGGCTACTCAACCTTGGCTTACGAATGGCCAGAGCAGACACAGCCATCAAGACAGCAGCGGGCAGAACCGAGTGAGTTACCGAGCGGTGGGTAAACAGTAGGATGTCGAGATCAGGTGCAGCTCCCATAAGCCCTGCAACCAAGGCCCATCTAAGCCTGAACCCAAGCAAGAGCACGACGGCGAACGGGATAGCGAAATGCAAGGATGGATCCATCTCTCAACCTCCAATCAGCCCGAACCCGGTGTTTGCTCAGCTTTAAGGGTTCTGGCGTTGGAGGTCATACTGTTTACGCGGAGAAACCAAAGAGGCGAGGATATCTCACTCAGCCTTAGGAATGGTGTTTTTCAACTGGCAATTACTCTTTTTAGGATCTCACGCAGCTCTTTGAGACGATGGTCATGAAGGGTGTCATCCTCCACGGGGGCAGAGGGACAAGGCTTAGGCCGTTGACGCATACCGGGCCGAAGCAATTGATTCCAATAGCGAACAAGCCGATGTCCCAGTATGCCCTTGAAGACCTAGTGGAGGCAGGGATCACAGAGATCGCCATTATACTCGGCGATATTGCTCCGGAGAAAGTAGTCGAATATTATGGCGACGGTTCAAGGTTCGGCGCGAAGATTACATATATTGAGCAGGGGGAACCAAAGGGCATTGCTCACGCCGTCGGTTTAGCTAGAGACTTCATCGCGAACGAACCCTTCATAGTGTACTTGGGTGACAACCTAATCAGAAACGGTATCATCGGCTTAGTGGACGATTTTCGAAGGCTGACTCCTGAGTGCCAGATGCTCCTATGTGAGGTTCGTAACCCTAGTGCCTTCGGTGTAGCGGAGCTTCGGGGACATAGAGTCGTAAGATTGGTCGAGAAACCGGCTTCTCCGCCGAGCAACATGGCGTTGGTGGGCGTCTACATGTTTCGCAGCAGTATTTTCAAAGCCATTGAGAGGTTGAAACCTTCAGGAAGAGGAGAGCTTGAGATCACCGAGGCGATTCAGTGGCTGATTGACGCCGGGTACGACGTCCGGTCGCAAATAGTCTCTGGATGGTGGAAAGACACGGGAAAGCCTGAGGACGTTCTCGAGGCAAATCAACTCATCCTCTCTGACTTGACTCCCTACAACCATGGAACGACAGGCGAAAGAGCGGTTGTGACTGGCCGCGTGGGCATAGGCCATGGAACAGTCATCGAGCCCGACTGCGTCCTGAGAGGGCCAATCATCATAGGAGAGAAATGCAGAATTGGATCTAAGACATACATCGGCCCTTATACCTCGATTGGAGACAACGTTACTATTCAGGGCTGCGAGATCGAGAACTCTATAGTCGCCGGTGACACGACAGTCAGATGTGGAGGAAAGATCGTGGATAGCCTGATAGGTAGAAACTGCCAAATCTTATCGTCAGCAGACACCCTTCCCAACGGCCACAAGCTTATCATCGGAGAGAACACCTTCGTTAGCCTCTAGACTTTTCGTCGTCAAGTCATTCAGCGAATCGAAGCTTACCCAGTGCTTGTAGTACTCTCGCTCGATCCCACTTTACCCTGCGACGTGTAGAGTGATTTCAATAGAAACATTACGTATGAGAAGGTGCAAGCCAATCCTGAAAGGAAGAAAACCATTGATCGAAGGTAGGATTTGTCCTTCACCCAGAACTCCGTAGCCCCGGCGAGAAGATGAGTCAGCTCGCTATTTCTCAAAGCGACCGGAAGAAACACGGACGGGCCTTGGAGCGCAAATTCGAAGACGAGTGCTGAGACCCAGAACAGGCTGAAGCAATCCCGATAAGAGAGTTTGTAATTGAAATCAACCAGAGTTCTGCCGTTTGCTTGAATCCGAACCCTGACTGAGTGCAGGGTGCTGCCAACATAAGCAATAGGGGCGATATCCATTATCATGAAAGGCAGCGCCCACAAGCCATACTGCGGTTGAACGATTATAGGAAGGAAGAAATACGCGAGAGTAGTAGCCATCAGCATCATACGGTTCCTAGAAGCGAATTCGCCCCTAGGAGAACTCTCCCTCGAGCGGGAACACAGCATCAGACTTGTGAGACCAATAAGAAAGACCAAAAACAGAAAAACAGCTGTCGAATTTTCGAATACAAAGGCTTCAACACTCTTGAATATGTATTTCACCGCGAACAGATTCATTCCGCCGACGAAGAGAGCAGACGGGCGATTTGCAGTAAGAACGTAAAGAAAACGTTGATTGTCTAATATGAACACCGGAGCTAAACATACTGCAAAGGAGAGCAACACACCTATTAGAAAGCGGGAAACGCGCCTTGCCTTAAAACTTTCTGTGAAGGAAAGGGGAATCAGGAAGGCCGGATAGAGCTTTGTCAGAGCGCCGGTGGCTAGGAGAAATCCGCTCGCAGCGAAATTGCTCACAACCATGAAGTAGAAGCCTAAAACTGCGAAAAGAACCGCCAAGGAGTCGAAGGCTCCGTGGATTGAACTTATCCAAATGACTAGAGGGTTGAGATACCAGAGCATCATTGCTTTCTCGCCATGCTTTGGGCTCTTTGTCACGGCGAGGCATAGCCTATAGAGAACCACCGCGATAGCCGTGTCGGAGAGAATCATTGGAGTCTTGAATAGGAGGTTGAAGAATGGAGGAGGAATGTGAAAGCTCACGAGCGTCACTGAAACGAATCCAGCCCTAAGCAGCGACGGTGGCCAATCCAAGGCCGACGGCCAATAAAGGCCCTCCAGATAGAGGCCTGTTCGGAAATATATGGCCGCGAGAAGCGAGACTATATAGAGCATTACTGGCGGATAAGGAAACTCATATATGCTATAAGGGTTCGTGCCTTGAACAAGGTTCGAGGCCGAATAATAGAAACGAGCAAAGTCATATGACTGAACCGTGAAGGGAGCCAGAGCAAGCCTTGTCGCTAACCCAATCAGCACTATCAATTTCTGTCTACGAGTTCGGTACAGATGACCTTGTGAAGCCAACAGTCGCTGCCACTTAATAGTACTTCCTTCACCTGAGATATAACTGGAAGTGATGGGAATGGTGACTGATAGGACGATGACTGCTATTGCGCTCGGTCTCATCGCGGTGATAGCTGCCTCAGAGTTAATCTGGGTTGACTATACGAGTCCTAGTGCACCACCTATGGTCGCATGCAAGGTGCATATCATCGACACATGGTTGGAACGAGACCGCTACGGACGTGTTAGCGGCTTCATCAGCTTCGAGATCCAGTATCTTGAGTCTCTCTTGAGCAGGATTAGGGTGGTTGCTCTGCCCCTTCCTGGACCTTTCCTGCGATCTGACGGTATAGTACACGTGTTCTTTGATGGAAGGTATCCTTACCGTGGACTTGGGCTTAGAGAGTGGATTGGGTTGAAGGATCACCTTCCGATAGAGCTAAGAAAGCTCGGCTTCGAAGCTCGCATTGTTGATGCTGACCAGCTGGCCGAGGTTATGAGGAGGGGTCAGGGGACGGTTGTTATTCCTTCAGGCGTCATCCCGGATACAGTGTACTCGACTGATGAGAGACTCATGCCTAAATGGCTTGCCGGGGGCGGGGTCCTAGTCTGGATTGGATACGCTTTCGGGTTCTACATCGGACACAGAGATGGCACCTTGGAGCTGGTTGGAACCGACGGACAGGTAGGGCTTCTCGGCTATGATCTCCAGCTTGGAAACATGTCCTACTGGGATCCTGTCACACCTGATTGGACAGAGTTCGCCAAGGCACTTGGCCTTTCATATCTCCATGCGTGGATGGCTCCCCCGCTGAACGTGCTGGAAATGCAAGGCGGGTTAGCCTTAGGTGGGATCTATAAGTCTCCTGAGGGACTAGAATACTCGTCGATCTCTCTTCTCCCTCTCGTCCATGGGTGGGGCAAAGTTGTCCTTTTCGGAGGTGGAGTCGGATACGCCGGAGCAGTCTTGGGGGAGGATGTCATATCGCGAGACATCGCCAAGATCTTGTGGAGCGGCCTACCATACCTCCCCATCATGAAGCTTGGGATAAGAAGCAGCCGCTTAGGTCCAACGGTCTGCTATAAGTCGTATCTCGTTAACGCGAGTGCATCGATAAGAGACACATTGATAATTGATAACCTTGGCGCCACCAGAGCAGAGAAGCAACAATACTTGGAGATTGCTTTGATCGTCTTCTCGTTAAGCCCACACGTCGAGTTCTATGTGCGCACCATGCGGGCAACATCTCATTCCGCATCGGCGTCACTTCGCTCGATTAGGATAATGAAAGGAAAAGTAAGATAGGTGATTTCAAGAACGTCTAGCTCGGTTTGGGGCAGCGCATCTTGTTCGAAGCGGCGATTTGATTGGACGTAACTGTATCGGTGATAGTTCCAACTCAGAATTCAGAGAAAACAATCGAGAAATGCATCCTCTCTCTCATGAAGAACAAAGGGCCATTTGAGATTGTTATAGTTGATGATTCCACGGATCGTACCAGTGAGATAGTTTCTAGGTATCCCGTGACTTTGATCAGGGCTGAGGGAAAGAACATCTCTGAGGCGAGGAACATCGGGATCGCTAGCACCAGAGGCGAGCTGATAGCCTTTACGGATGACGATTGTGAAGTCCCGCCTTGGTGGCTGAGTGAGGCGCGGCGTTTCTTCCTTGATGATAAGGTGGGTGCTGTTGGGGGACCAAACCTCACTCCCAAGGAGGCCACGTTGAAGGAGAGGTGCGCAGGCCTGGCGCTGGCCTCTTGGTTCGGATCCGGAATTAGCGCTGCGCGATATTCAACAGAGAAGGAAACCGCCAAATATAGAGAAGTCGATGAGTCAAAACTTATCACTTGCAACCTTTTTCTCAGAAGGGAGGCATTGGAACAGATTGGCCTTTTTGATCCGAACCAAGTTCCATGCGAAGAAAATGAGCTGCTACACCGAATGAAGGAAGAGAGCTACCGTCTGCTTTACGTTCCTTCCCTCTATGTTCTACACAAGAGACGACCGATACTCGTACCATTTGCAAGGCAGATTCAGTGGTACGGAATTGGGAGGGGCGTACTCACCAGAAGAGCTCCAAGATCCTTCAAGATCGTCCATGTGATACCGTCGCTATTCGTCTTGGGATTGTTGTCTGGCCCACTATTGGCGCTTCTTCACTCACTTCTCAGAACAATCTACCTATCTAGTCTCGCCCTGTACCTCGGCTTGCTTGTCGCTGCCTCAGTCCAAATCGTGACCAAGGAGAGGGAGAGACCTCTGTGCATCCCCATTGTCATGGCCGCTATTTCACTTATTCACATGGCCTACGGTGTCGGCTTCCTAAGAGGTCTCTCTGTCAGTGTTACCGTGCCAAAGATCCGTTAGGTGGGAAGATGCGAGATACCACATACAGAGCCGCCAAGTACCACAATTCAATTCTTCTATACCTGGGTAGGTAGGCGATGGCTAGGCTTGGTCGTCTCAGTGCCGTAAGGGGCATGCCGCCTCTGAATAGATATCTGTCCGAACGTTTCCTTGCTGATTGCACAATCCTTCTCTTCCCGCGGATTCGCTCGAGATTCATGATCACATACGCTAGAGCTCTTGCGTAGGCTTTGCTTGCTTGGTTGAGGTCCTTCCGCGCTAAGGCTCTGCCTAGATGGAAGAAAATCGTGAATATCTCAGAAGCCAGAAACGCCAAAAGCGATGGTGAACCCAAATTCTTCAAGCAGGTTACCATTCGATTTCTCTCATGCAAGTAGACTCGGTATGCAAAGGGCGCCAACTCGAAAGCTGAGGACCTCATGTGCGTCACCTTGGCCTCTGGATTGAAGACCACTCTCAAGCCTGCTAGTCGAACTCTCCAACCCAAGTCTCCGTCGTCATAGTATGCAAAATATTCATCGTCAAATCCTCCTATGTTTCGGAAAACGGATCTCCGGATCAGGAAAGCCTCACCACTTGGGAAGTCCACATCTGAAACGGAAGGCGTAGCGTTAAGCGGAATCTGGTATTGCCCGGAAGGATATAGGATCCTGAGCTCTGAAATGATTGCCTTCTTCTTCTCATCATATACGCTTGAACTGACTGCGCCTATGTCAACGCCGCCAATAGCCAAATCCACCATTTCACGAATCCAATGATCCGACAAGACAACGTCCTGAGTAACAAAAGCAACAAACTCTGATCCTTCAGGTGAGCTGTCCGCCCCCACGTTCATTCCCCCAGCATAGCCTAAATTGCTGGAATTGCAGATGAAATTGATCTTTGATCCGTATGGCGCGACCAATTCGAGACTTCTGTCTCTGGAGGCATTATCTACTAGGACGATGTGGAAATTGTCATAGTCCTGATTGACGACCGACTGGATGCATCTCTCAATCGTCCGCTCTCCGTTGAAGTTCAGAACAACGGCAGTTACCCTCGGGGCTTCGGTTCCTGCTGGTGAACGGAAAGCCTTGGCATTCACCTTGGATTACTCCATCGTCACCTATTCGCAGGGTGATAGATAGTGCGCTAACCCTTTATTGGAATGTTCCTAGTATTCTAGGGTCGGTGGATCGACGAAGCTCTCGTGGCAAGGGTTCGGGTGAGGATGCTTGTTGGATCGCATGGCTAAGGATGCGCGGCACCCGAAGGCAGCAACGCTCATCGTCATTATCTGTGTATCTGTCTACGCCTTCGCCTATTCTGAGTTGGCGAAGGCCGGAGCGTCTGTCGCCGCATCAGCAGTAATGGCAGTCCTGTTGAGCTTCTGGTTGCTGCAAGGTCCCCGGGTCGCCCCGCTGATACCGATCAGGTCTACGCAGCTCTTCGATCGAAACCCAGGCTTATTCCTCATAGTGGCAGGTGTCCTCTTGGGAGGAACCGTTGAAGTGTCTCTCATAGCCGGACATCTATCAGCATTCTTGGAACCTTATGCCCTAAAGGTCGCAGTGGACAAGATCTGGAAGTATGTGCTCAGCCTCATAGCAATTGGAGCCTGCATTCAGATAGGTTGGAACCGCTTAAAGAAACTGGATCTGACTGTTGAGGTGGAACCCATCCTAGAGCGGAAACGCCCCTCTGCGTGTCGAAGGTCTCCGGGAAGGAAGCACATTATCTTCGTTCTTTCAACCGTAGGGGGCTCGCTGATGCTTGCCACATCTTTAGTGAGTTACATGTTTCTGCCGGCCTACGATCCAGTGAATCTCTTCGACGACTTCACGGGTCACACTGTAGATTCACGTCTCTGGGTATTTGTCGGCGCCCTTTCAGGGTCGAAGGCTCCACCCGGCACATTTCACGTTGAGGATTCCGTTATCACGCTCATATCGCATGTTGGCGGCGTCAGTTTCTTGAACCACTCCTTCGTAACGTACTGGCCCTCGGGCGTCAAATATGGTGCATGGAAAGGTTATATCGAGTTCTCTGTAAGGTTCAACGGCTTCTCAGCCGGGAGTAACTCAATTAAGATCGCGCGGACAGACGGAGGTTGGCTAGGGATCGCGGCCCATCAGTTTGTCTATCATGATGAGGCATCTTACGGCTCATCGATATATGTGCTTCAACCGAGAATAGACAACGATTGGCATACCTTTAGGATATGCTTCCGCGATGATGGTAGATGGATCCACTGGGACGGCGCCTTGGCTCTGAGGATCTCTACCGTAACAAGATTTACTCATGTCTCGCTTGGTCACACAGACCCTGACTGGGGAAGCGGAGGGGCTCTGTCTTTCGACTGGTTTAGATCCTCTGCCACGCGGGGACCATAGAGCGCCTGACATTTCCCTTGCGACCAAAGACAAGAAGCAGCTAAGAGAATCATCTATGCTTTACTCTTTTCTTCAGCTTTCGACTAATCTACTTGGTCTACCTACAGCCCCCAAGGTTCTAAGCCTAGACGGATCGATGTTTCGAAGGAATATTCTGGTTAAGTAGTAGATACAGATGCCCGAGAAGAGGGATCTAGCTATGTTCGCAGTGATGGCTGCAGAATGGGACTTGTGCAGTCCTTGGATGCTCTTTGATAGTTCAAGAAGTTGAGAGGTATAATTCGGGATGAACATGAAGCTGTGTCCATGAGATGCGAAGTAGAAGCTGAAGTGGACGAATTCGAACATGAATGCAGTTAACACAAGAGAGATTGGAAAGATCTTGCTGGTTTTGTTGACGGCATACTCAAGGGTGATGAAGGGAAGGACCCAGACGAACATTTGTGGATGCCAGAAAGAGAAGACGAGGAAAATGAGGCACAATGCCAGGGCGGAGTCCAAGACAGAAGTCACATTCGCTCGCCAAAGGCCGCACATTAGTGCAAGATAGAGCGTAAGCAATACGAAGGTTAAGCTGGTCTTCATAGTGATGAATTCTGAAGCTTCAGACGTGAGAACGAAGCTTTGGAAGAAGACGCCGCCTTTCTCAAAGTAGTAGGAGAACATTTCCATAACCCTCACCACAGAACTCACGGATGCAAGAAGACCGGTGGCTACGAGTCCAAACAAGCCAACCAGAGAGACTAGTCTAACAGACTCTTTGAGCTTGCCACTCCTGAGAAGCGCGAAGAGAAACGCTGGAAGAAGCAGTATCGGATAAGGCTTAAGAGCGGAGGCGATGACTAGCCAGAACCCGGAGAAGAGAACCCTGCCCTCAACAAAAAGTGAAACGGACGTTAGAAGGAAGAAGACAACTATGACATCGTAGGCACCAAACATCTCTGTAACGAGGGTCATATAGGGATTCGTCAACCATAGGCCTAAGGCAGCAAACGATGTAGAATGGGAACCTGTGTATGTAAGACAAAGTCTATAGATAGCATATCCGCACAGGACATCGAAGACCAACAACGGCAACTTCAAAACAAATATGAGTAGATTGGAGCTGAGAGACGGTATGAAGTACCAGAAGCCGACCATTGACTCCACCGACGGATGATCTACTGGAAGTATCCTCCAGATCGAGTACATACCTCTCACCAGCAGCATCCACAGTACATAGGGGCCGTTACCTTTCAGGATCGTCATTGGATCTGTCTCCGCGACAAACACGCCGGCTGTGAGGAAGTCTTCGCTCAAAGGAGAAAGAATCGACAATGTAGCCTTCGCAAAGATCGCAAATACTATCGCAGCTGAACCTGAAGGATGAGCCGCAACGAAGGAAGCAAGTCTCGCAGACAGAGCTCTCACATCAACAACCTTTTCACGAGGTGGTAATTGTCCAAATGATACTTCCATGACTTGAAATATCTTTTCGATGAGGGAGAGGCTACGCATTCCCGTTAATGGAGTTAGGCTTACCAATATTAAGCTGAGGGCCCCTTGTACGTCTACGTCATGTGTAAGAAAGATGAGTGAACAACGGATTGTTTAGCTGGCCTCCATACGTCCACCTGTGTATTTCCTCTTTGATCAGCTTCTTAGTGGTCTATCTAATAACACCGAGGCTGATCGGGAAGCTGAATGAGAAGAACTTGACTGGCGTCGACGTGCACAAGCCCGGTAAGCCAAGGATCCCCCTCATGGGTGGACTTGCCATAATAGCCGGATATCTGTCAGGGGCTCTTTGGCTGCTTATCGTCTTCCCTGAGTACTATGGGGAGCTGATAAGCGTCTTATCGTCGATCCTTATGATTTCTATGTTAGGCGTGATCGACGACGTTCTTGACCTCAGGCATGCAGTGAAGGTATTACTACCGATCTTGGCGTCGCTGCCTCTCACACTTGTGGTCGGCGAGGATCGGGTAATGCTATTCCCGATTTTGGGTCTCATCAATCTGGGGGTTGCCTATCCTCTGATACTGGTTCCTGTGGGGGTCGCGGCATCCGCGAACCTTGTGAACATGCTTGCCGGATTCAATGGCTTGGAAGCTGGGATGGGGCTGATAGCGGCTTCCACGCTTTCCGTATCCGCTTTGCTTGTGGGCAGCGTTAAAGGGGCCATCCTTCTCGCTCCAATGATCGGTGCACTGTCTGCTTTTCTAATCTACAATCGCTATCCGGCGAAGATATTTCCAGGTAACTCCACGACCTACGCCATCGGAGCGGCAGTTGCTGGGGCCGTCATCGTAGGGGACATGGAGGTCTTGGGCGTCATATGCTTGGCGCCCTATGTGGCAGAATTCTTCGTCAAGGTGCTGCACAGGTTCAAAGGTGAATGCTTCGGAGTTCTCACAGCAAATGGAAGCCTTCGAGCCCCTGAGAATATCGCTTCTCTAACCCATGCCTTGATGAGAATCGGGAAGCTCAATGAACAGAAGTTGGTGGCAACATTTTATCTGATCGAAGCATTTTGCGGCTCAATTGCCATCGTAGTTGCCTATTTCAGCCTGTACCTCACCCTATTCCCAAGTTAACGTAGCCGAACCTTGGTGTTCTCAGGAGCATGCTTCATGGATGGCGGTATTCGTTGCCGCATTCATCAAAAGGGATCACCTCAGAAGGTTTATGTCATCGGATTGCTTCAGGGTGGGGAGATGTTCATGAAAGCCCTGATCCTTGGATCAAAAGAGTATCCACCCTTGTTCAGAATTGAGGGCTGCGGCGGAATCGAGGTGCACGTCGGAGCAATCGCTATCTACCTTAAACAAAGGAACGTCGAGGTCTACTTGGTGACTAGAAAGGGCCCGGGACAAGCCGGGGTGGAGCATGGAGAGCTACTTCACGTCTACCGTGTTCCCTATCTCCCGAATCGGCTTCTGAGAACGTTCTCATTTAACCTGTTTGCTTTTCCCCTCTCTCTCTACCTTGTCCTCCAGTCTAGGATATCGATCGTTCACGCAAACGACTTTGTCTCTGGTCTATTTGGAGCTTTGATAGCGAAGGTTACACGTAGGCGGTTCATTCTCAGTGCCCCGACATTCGGCTCGAAGCAGCCCGAGTGGCCAGCCCTCGCAAGGATTTCCTTGTTGGCCTTCGAGAAGTTCTCTCTGAGGAGCGCCAGCAGGATCTTCCTCTTCACACCGCAAGACATCCGCGATGCCGTGCGTCGCTACAGATTGGACAAGGGAAAGGTTGAGCTTCTCGGAAACGGAACGGATCCCCAACGGTTTGAGTCAGCTGAGACTGCTTCCCGGACGGAAGTCGGCATATCAGCAGACTCAACAGCGAAAGTAATAATGTTCGTCGGGCGACTCACGAAGTCGAAGGGACTTGATATGTTGTTGGAAGCTTTCGAAGCCTTGGCTAAGAGAAGCGACACCGTCTTGGTGCTGGTGGGAGATGGGCCCGAGAGAAGCGCCTTGGCTAAGAGAGCAAGAGCGAAAGGGATCGATCACCGCGTCTTCTTCACCGGTAAGCGGACAGATGTCGAGAGACTGCTCGGGCTCGCGGACATATTCGTACTTCCTTCACTCTACGAGGGTTTCCCAGTGGCATTACTTGAAGCCATGGCAGCTAAGAAAGCCATTGTGGCTACCAGGGTTGGTTCAGTGCCTGAGATCCTCAAGGACGGTGTGAACGGAGTACTTGTCCACCCTGGGGACGCTCAGGCGCTCTCGAATGCAATGATCTTCCTTCTGGATGATGAGGAAGCACGTCTGAAAATGTCAGAAGAGGCTCATAGAACAGTTCGGGAGCAATATACTTGGTCGTCGGTGGGTGAAAAGGTCTACAACGCATACATCTCGCTGGTCCATTAGACTTGCCTTACGAGAGTCCTAGCATCTTGAAGAGCAACATGTCAAGCAACAGGCTTCCACATAGGTGACTCCCCTACGAAGCTGGCGGTTACATATTCCACGGACAGTTCGATCAAGTTGGCGCTGGAGAAAGGTAACTTCGACGAGGTGAGAAGCCAAGTTGAGAGCTACACTGCTATCGGCGAAGTCATTCTCATCACTCAGGACTTCAACAACTTCTCAGGACTCTTCTCAAATGTGATACATGTCCCTAGCGGATTCCACATATCGCCATCAATAGGCAGGATACTCTACTTCATCAAAGGGTATTTGGCATTGTGGAAACGACGCAAGGAGATAAAGTTGGTTAGAGCGTACGGGATAGGTTCTGTTCATGCCGCCTTCTTCTGCAGGGTCTGCCGTATCCCACTTATCGCGTCGTATGAATACGATTGGTCAGACCAGATGTTCGTCACAGGTAGAGTAGTTGCGGGCATATTCGCTAGACGAATCGAGAATTACGTCTTTACCACTGCCAACGCGATCGTGGGCTCATCTATTAGGTTATGCGAGAAAGCCCAGAACAGAGGGGCAAAGAGGGTTGCTTGCATCGAGAATGCGATTGATACGAGGCCTGTGAGAGCCATCACAGCAAGAGAGATCGATGAGATGAAAACGGGTCTCGGACTGAGCGGACGGAGGATCATCATGTATGCCGGGAGACTACATAGGATCAAAAGACTGCCGGACTTAATCAGCTCGTTTGCCAAGCTAAAGGCTGAAGGTATGAACTTGGCATTGCTGATTGCAGGTGATGGCGCAGAGAAGGCCACACTCACAAGAATCGTTGAAGAGGAAGGTCTGCAGGAACATGTTCGCTTTCTGGGAGCAATACCCCACGAACAGGTATATCGATTCATGAAGATTGCAGATGTCTTTGTTCTTCCATCAGTAATGGAAGGAAACCCTAGGGTATTGCTTGAAGCGATGCTTTGCGGGCTCCCTGTCGTGGCGTACAACGTTGTCGGCGTCAACGATGTCATAATCAACGGAAAGACAGGGCTTCTGGCGGAACCCTTTAATGTCGAAGATTTGAGTGAGGCGGTCAGGATGCTTCTAACCGAACCCGGTCTGTCCACAATGCTTGTCAATCAAGCCTACGCGACTGTCGTCCACAGATTCAACCAAGAGATCATACTCGAAAGAAACCTAGAACTAGTTCGAGAACTGCTCAGGGGTCGGCTGTGAAGCAAGGAACCGTTGTCGTGAGCATAGTTGTGCCTTGCTACAACGAGGAAAAGACGATAGACGGATGTATCAGGTCGCTAATAGACTTCAATGATCCCTCGACAGAAGTGATAGTCGTCGACGACGGATCAACAGATAGGACGAAAGAGATCGTGCAGAGATACGTAAGGCAAAGATCAGTAAGATACATTCAACTGCCGGAGAGAAGCGGGACAGTAGGAGCCATCAACACTGGCATCAAGATGGCTAGGGGGTCAATAGTCGGTGTCCTTGCTGGAGACAGTCAAGCAGAGAGGGACTGGACCAAGAGGGCGCTTCAACATTTCAGTGAAGACCCAACTGTCATCGCTGTCGGAGGACCCATGCGATCACTCCAGAAAACATACCTAAGTAGATGCGGCGATCTCTTGGATTCACTGCTGAGAGACATCGGGGTGGAAATCGCCTCACTTCCTGGGACGAATATGTTCATCAGGGCAGACATCCTGATGACGCTCAGGCTTTTCGACGAAAACTTCAGGATAGGAGAAGACCTAGATATCAGTCTGCGTCTAGGAAAATATGCTAGGGAACACGCGAAACGAATAGTGTTCGACAGAGACCTGAGGGTATACACCTCATACCCAGAGAGAATAGTGGAAGCTGCGAGAAGGCACTTCTTGTGGGGAATAGGCAGAGGGAATGTGTTCCTGAAAGACTTGGGGGCGATGGACATAGCTTCCGTGTCAAGAATCTTCTACGTTCCTATGTGGATCCTGTCCCTCCTTCTGTTTGCAACACTTCGAAGTGTGCACCCTTTAGGGTTAGGGTTTGGCGTCATATTTGTCCTCGTATCTCTTTCACCTAGTCTAGTGTTGACGGCAGCGGCTATGGGGCGAATGCTCAAAGTGAGAAGACTTGAGTTCGGGATATCAGAGATCGCGGGGATGCTTCTACTAGCGTATCTGAGATTGATTTCGGGAAGTCTAGGTAGCGTCTGGGCGCTTGTTAAGAAGAGCCTTTGACGGAGCTCGGACATCGTCATCCAGGTGCTATGCTGGCCGAGTTAGAATATTATTGGTAGCGGATTCTTGCCATCCAGTCTATACGAGGATGTGGGTA